>Ga0164297_10003351_pt1 | contig 14985 bp, 8 predicted proteins | sample GEODES058metaG_FD_113539 | JGI IMG/M metagenome (GOLD analysis project Ga0164297, IMG submission 113539) | Dystrophic lake water microbial communities from Trout Bog Lake, Wisconsin, USA - GEODES058 metaG | ecosystem: Environmental > Aquatic > Freshwater > Lake | place: USA: Trout Bog Lake...
CACCTCACGAAGAAAGGCTGGTCGGATGTCGTCCTGCTCGAGCGTTCGGAACTGACGGCCGGATCTACCTGGCACGCCGCCGGCTTGCTGCCGCTCTTCAATATGAGCTACACCGTCGGCCAGCTACACAAGTACTCGGTCGACTTGTACAAGCGACTGCCGGAGGAAACCGGTCAGGACGTCAGCTTCCACGTCACGGGCAACCTGCGCCTTGCCACCTGCCGCGATCGTATGGACGAGTACCAGAAGTACTGCGGCACGGCGAACACTATTGGCGTCCCCTTTGAAGTCATCACGCCAGAACAGGTCAAGGAACTGTGGCCGCTGGTTGACCTCGGCGGTCACGGCGACACGCCGGCCATCATCGGTGCTCTGTACCACCCGGACGACGGCCACATTGCGCCGGCAGACCTCACGATGGCGCTCCGTAAGGGCGCCCGTGCCGGCGGTGCTGAGATTTATGAGCAGACCGAAGTTCTATCGGCCGAGCAATTGCCCAATGGCGAATGGCGCCTGACGACGAACAAAGGTGTCATTACCTGTGAACACGTCGTTTGTGCGACCGGCAACTATGCCCGTCAGACCGGCCGTATGTTCGGCATCAACGTACCGGCTATTCCGGTCGAACATCAGTACATCGTGTACGACAAGTCGCCGGAACTCGAAGAGTACCGCGCAAAGGGCGGCCGCGAACTCGCCGTCCTGCGCGAGTCGGACAAGTCGTATTACCTGCGCGAAGAGCGCCTGGGCTGGATCCTGGGCCCCTACGAGCACGGCGCACCGGCGCGCTTCGCGGACGGCGTCCCCGACTGGTTCGGGAAGAGCCTCTTCGAGGGCGACCTCGAGCGTCTGCTGCCGTACGTGGAGGCCGCGCAGCGGCGCGTCCCTGCCCTTGAGCACTGTGGCATCAAGGACATCGTCAACGGCCCGATTTCGTACACCCCAGATGGCAGCCCGCTGATTGGACCGGCCTGGTCCAAGCGCAACCTCTGGCTGAACGAAGGCCACAGCTTCGGTATCACCGCAGCCGGTGGTTCGGGCTGGCAGCTGGCGGAATGGATTGTGGAAGGTGAGCCGGGCATCGACATGCTCTCGGCCGATCCGCGTCGTTTCGGCCCGTACACTTCCAAGCGCTACGTCGTCGAGAAGAACGAGGAGACGTATCGCGAGGTCTTCACGATTCATTACCCGGACGAAGAGCGCCCTGCCGCCCGCCCGGCAAAGACCAGCCCGATTTACGACAAACTGAAGAAGGCCGGCGCCGTCTTCGGCCAGCGTTACGGTTGGGAGCGCCCACTGTGGTTCGCGCCGGCCGGCGTCGAAGCGAAAGACGTGTGGAGCTTCCGTCGCTCGAACTATTTCGAGCACGTCGGTAACGAAGTGCGCTTGATGCGTGAGAAGGTCGGCATGATCGACCTCACCCCCTTCTCGAAGTGGGAGATCACCGGCGCCGGTGCGGAAGCATGGCTCGATACGCTCGTCGCCAATAAAGTGCCGACGAAAATCGGTCGTATCGCGTTGTGCCATGCGTTGACCCAGCGCGGCGGCATTCGCACCGAATTCACGATCACCAAGATCGCTGATAACCATTACTACGTAGTCAGCGCCGGCGCCGCCGAACGCTACGACAACGATTTCCTCGAAAAGCGCCTGCCGAAGGACGGTTCGGTCTCGATGCGCAATATCACGGGCGCCCGTGGTTGCTTCGTAATCGGTGGACCGCGCGCTCGCGATTTGATGGCGAAGCTCACAGACTCCCCGCTCGACAATGCGTCGTTCCCTTGGCTCACGAGTCAAGTCATTGAAGTGGGCTATGCAACCGATGTTTACGCTCTGCGCGTGAACTTCGTCGGTGCGTTGGGCTGGGAATTGCACTTCCCGATTGAATACGCGCATGGCCTCTTTGATCAGATCTGTGCCGCTGGCGCGGAATTTGGCTTTGGTCTCGTCGGTATGCGTGCGATGGAATCGCTGCGCATGGAGAAGTCCTACCGCATGTGGGGCAGCGACCTGACCCGCGACTACACGCCGTTTGAGGGCTCGCTCGACCGCTTCGTGCGCATGAACAAGCCCTACTTCTACGGCAAGGATGCGCTCGAGAAGCAACTCGCAGCCGGCGTTCCGCACCGTTTCATCACCGCTGAAGTGCACGGTGTCGTCGATGCCGATCCGCTCGGCAACGAGCCACTGTTCTCCAACGGCACGATGATCGGTCGCGCCACCTCGGGTTACTACGGTCACACGATCCAGAAGAGCCTGATCATCGGCTACGTGAAGCCGGAATTCGCAGCGCCGGGTACGGAGCTCGACATTCTGGTTCTCGGTGAGATGAAGAAGGCGACCGTGGTTATCGAGTCGCCGTACGATCCGGACAACAACGATCTGAGGGCGTAATGCAAAAGTTCTCGGGATGGTCCCTCCTGAAGGAAGCGTTTAGCGGCCATCAGGGCTGGAAGCCGCAGTGGCGCCGTGCGGCGCCCAAGGCGGAATACGACGCCGTCATCATCGGTGGCGGCGGTCACGGGCTTGGTACGGCTTACTATCTGGCCGCCGAGCACGGACTCACCAACATTGCCGTGGTGGAAAAAGGCTGGATCGGCGGTGGCAATACCGGCCGCAACACGACCATCATCCGTTCGAACTATTTGTTCGACGAGAGCGCACGCCTCTACGACCACTCGTTGAAGATTTGGAAGGATCTCTCCCAGGTCCTCAACTACAACACGATGTTTTCGCCGCGTGGCGTCATGATGCTGGCGCACACGGTTCACGACATTCAGGTCAGCAAGCGCCACATTCACGCCAATCGCGGGAATGGCGTCGACAACGAATGGCTCACGCCCGAGGAAGCTCAGGCGTTCTGTCCGATTCTGAATATCGACCCGAACATCCGCTACCCGGTCCTCGGCGCGGCGCTACAGCGTCGCGGTGGCGTGGCTCGCCATGACACCGTGGCATGGGGTTATGCGCGCGCCGCCGATGCGCTTGGCGTCGACATTATCGAGAATTGCGAAGTGACCGGCATGCGCAAGGATGCCTCGGGAGCTATCGAAGCCATCGAAACCTCGCGTGGGCTCATCCGCACCAAGAAGGTGGGTGTTGTCGCAGCCGGCAACACGAGCGTTGTCATGGGCTACGCTGGGATTAAGTTGCCGTTGGAGAGCTACCCGCTCCAAGCATTGGTCTCAGAGCCGATTAAGCCCATCATGCCGTGTGTGGTCATGTCGAACACCATCCATGCCTACATGAGTCAGTCCGACAAGGGCGAACTCGTGATCGGCGCGGGCACCGACGCGTACAACTCGTACACTCAGCGTGGGGGCCTACACATCAGTGCACACACGTTGGAATCGATCTGCGAATTGTTCCCGATGGTGCGTCGCTTGAAGATGCTCCGTAACTGGGGCGGTATCGTCGACACGACGCCAGATCGCTCGCCGATCATCGCAAAGACGCCGGTCAAGGGCCTCTATGTGAACTGTGGCTGGGGAACGGGCGGATTCAAGGCCACCCCAGGGTCCGCGCACGTCTTCGCCCATACGGTCGCCAACGACGAACCGCACCCCCTGAATGCGCCGTTTACGATCGAGCGCTTCCGGGACGGACTCCTGATCGATGAAGCGGCGGCGGCAGCCGTCGCTCACTGAAGGTTCAAGACATGCTCGTCATTCAATGCCCCTACTGCGGAGCTCGGCCTGAAGCTGAGTTTGCGCACGGCGGTCAGGCGCACATCGCCCGGCCCAGCGATCCTGCGAACACCACGGAAGAGGAGCTGCTGCAGTTCCTCTACCTACGCGAGAATCCCCGCGGTCTGTTCCGGGAGCGCTGGCGGCACGTCCGCGGTTGTGGCCGTTTCTTTAACGCCATCCGCGACACGACCACTGACTTTTTCGTGACGACCTACAAAGTCGGCGAAAAGCCGAACCTGCCGGGAGGTGCCTCGTGAAGGCTCGTACCACTGCCGGTGGGCGCGTTGATCGCGCAACCAAAATCCGGTTCACGTTTGATGGTCGGGCCTATGAAGGTCTTGCGGGCGACACGCTTGCTTCGGCACTCCTCGCCAACGGCGTACACCTGGTCGGCCGTTCGTTCAAGTATCACCGGCCTCGCGGCATCCTCGGCGCTGGCGCCGAAGAGCCCAACGCGCTCGTGACCGTTGTTCGTGATGCGGCTCGCCACACCCCAAACTTGCGTGCCACGCAGGTCGAAATCTACGACGGACTGGTCGCGCACAGTCAGAATCGCTGGCCATCGTTAGAATTTGACGTCGGCGCCATCAACAACCTCTTGTCGCCGGTACTTCCTGCGGGCTTCTACAACAAGACGTTCATGTGGCCGCGTTCTTGGTGGTTCAAAGTGTATGAACCCAAGATTCGCGCAGCCGCCGGCCTCGGCACGGCGCCCAAAGGTCCGGATCCCGATCGCTACGCCCAGCAATACGCCCACTGCGATGTATTGGTGGTCGGCGCAGGCCCAGCGGGCATCGCGGCCGCACTCGCCGCCGCTCAAGCCGGTGCTCGTGTGATTCTGTGTGACGAGCAAGCTGAATTCGGTGGCTCGTTGCTGTCCGAGCGTTCTGCTTCCGTCGACGGCGTAGCCGCGAGCGAATGGGTTGCTCGGTCCATCGAAACACTGCGGGCTAATCCGCGTGTACGCGTTCTGTCACGCACCACGGCGTTTGGTTACTTCCCGCACAACAACATCGGTCTGTGCGAACGAATCACCGAGCACTTGGCATCGCCGCCGGCGCATTTGCCCCGTGAACGCCTCTGGCAAGTTCGAGCGACGGAAGTCGTCATCGCCGCCGGTGGTATTGAACGTCCACTGATTTTCCCGGGTAACGACCTACCCGGCGTCATGTTGGCATCAGCGGCGCGGACATACGCCAACCGCTATGGCGTTCGCGTCGGCGAACGCGTTGCTGTTTTGGCCGGGTGTGATGCGGCGTTTGAGGCGGCTCTGGACTTGAGCGCCGCTGGATCAACGATAGCCGTGGTCGCGGACGTTCGCCCAGCGGGTTCCGTTGATGGACCCGGTCTCGCAGCAGCACGCGCCGCTGGTTTGCGCATACTCCCGAATGCAACGGCTCTGGGTGTCACCGGTAAGTTGCGCGTAACCGGAGTCAAATTAGGCATCGTCAGTCACGACGGGACTGTGATTGCCGGCGAAACCATCGCGTGCGATGCGGTAGTGACGTCGGGCGGCTACACGCCGAGTGTGCACTTGCACTCGCAGTCACGCGGCAAGTTGAGCTATGACGCCGCCCTCGGCGCCTTTATCCCCTCTACAACCGCCGAGCGCACCCGTTCGGCCGGCTTCAGCCGTGGTGTTCAAGGGCTGGCGGCGACATTAGCGGACGGCGCCGCCGTCGGTTCAGCGGCTGCCGCCGCAACCGGTTTTAATGCGACTGCGCTCGCGTTCACGGCACGCGCTGTAGAGTCTGGGCTCGCAGGCAGCCCCGGCGCCCTGCCGCAACTGCCGGCTCCGGTTCCGCCGAAGAAAGCCTTTGTCGACTTCCAGAACGATGTCACCACCCGTGATATCGCTCTGGCGCAGCGGGAAGGCTTTGAGTCGATCGAGCACATCAAGCGCTACACGACAACCGGTATGGCAACGGATCAGGGCAAGACCTCCGGTCTTAATGCCTTGGGTATCGTCGCCGATGCGTCTAACCGGGCCATCGAGAAAGTGGGTCTGACGACCTACCGTATGCCGTACACACCGGTCACCTTCGGTGTGTTCGCGGGTGCTGCGCGCGGCGATCAGTTTGATCCTGTTCGACGTACACCGAGCCATGAATGGGCTATCGCGCACGGCGGCGTCTTTGAGGACGTCGGCAACTGGAAACGTACGCGTTACTTCCCGAAGGCTGGCGAAGATATGCACGCTGCCGTCGATCGCGAGTGCGTTGCTGTGCGCACTTCCGTCGGCATGTTTGATGCTTCGACCCTCGGCAAGATCGAAGTTGTCGGCAAGGACGCAGCCGAGTTCCTGAATCGGTTCTACGTGAACAATTGGTCGAACCTCGGCGTCAACCGGTCGCGCTACGGCATCCTCTGCCGCGACGATGGTTTCGTCTACGACGACGGCGTCATCGTGCGCCTTGCGGACGATCGCTTCCACGTCACCACCACGACCGGTGGCGCGGCGCGCGTCTTCGGCATGATGGAAGACTACATCCAGACGGAATGGAACGATCTGTCTGTCTGGATTACGTCGACGACAGAACAGTGGTCCGTCGTCGCCGTACAGGGCCCGAAGGCGCGTGACGTACTGGCCAAATTGGTGACGGACGTCGATCTGTCGGCCGCCGCGCTCCCTCACATGGGGGTGGCGCGTGGACATATCGCCGGTGTACCGATGATGCTGATGCGAGTCAGCTTCACCGGCGAACTCGGCTTTGAGGTCAATGTGCCGGCGGAATACGGCGCCGATCTGTGGGACGCGATCTATGCTGCGGGCCAAGAGTTCGGCATCACACCGTACGGCACCGAAGCCATGCACGTACTGCGTGCCGAGAAGGGCTACATCATCGTCGGTCAGGATACCGATGGCACTCTGACGCCGGACGATGCAGGCGTTGCGTGGGCTATTGGCAAGGCGAAGCGGGACTTCATCGGAAAGCGCGGCATGGAGCGTCCGGCACTGAAGTCGCCGGATCGTAAGCAACTCGTGGGCTTGCTGACCGAAGACCCGAAGGTCGTCCTCGAAGAAGGTGCCCAGGTGGTGCTCGCGCCGAATCAAGCCATTCCGTTCAAGATGGTCGGACACGTGACGTCGTCCTACCACAGCGCGAATCTCGGGCGGTCGATCGCGATGGCGGTCGTTGCCGGTGGCCGCGCAAAAATGGGCGAAACGATCTACGTCGCGATGCCGGGCGGTGATATTCCGGTGAAAGTCGTATCGACCGTGTTCTACGACCCGCAAGGGAGCCGCATCAATGTCTAATCTCACACGACGACGCCCGGCAGTGCCGACTCACTCATGGCTGGAACCGTTGCCGCCGATGACGCGCCTCAGCTTCCGGGGAGGCCCGGATGCGATTGCCGCGGCGTCCCGCGGATTTGGCGTGGAGCTCCCGACAACGGCGTGCCGTGCGGCCACTTCAGGCGTCCGAACGGCCTGGTGGGTCGGCCCAGACGAATACGTGCTCTTGGCCCCTGAGTCGGAATCCGGTGCCGTACTGGCGCAACTCGCCGACGCGCTGGGAGACATTCCGCACTCGATCGTGGACATCGGGCACCGGCATGCATCTTTCCTGCTGAAAGGCCCGCATGCGGAGTGGCTGCTCGGGTCGGGTTGCCCGCTGGATTTAGACTTGTCGGCATTCCCGGTCGGCATGTGCACTCGGACGGTGTACATGAAGTCCGAGATTTACCTCTGGCGAGTCGCGGCCGATGTGTTCCTGATAGAGACATGGCGATCGTTCACACCGTACGTCGTTGACATGTTGGTCGAAGCCGCTCAGGAGTTGGTGGCTTGATCGGTCGCGGCGAACGAGTGTGGATCTTCCGGTCCCTCTCGTTCGCCGCGTCATGTGTCGTTCTCTCGCTGTTGCTAGGCTGTGGCTCGAAGGAACCTGAGCCGCGCACGGTCAGTGTGTACAACTGGGCCGATTTCATCGGCAAACACACGCTTCAAGATTTCGAACAGTCGACCGGCATTAAGGTCGACTACGATACGTTCGATGCCGATTCCACCGTAGAGGCCAAAATGCTGGCGGGTGGCTCGGGTTACGACGTTGTGGAGACATCCACGCTGCTCTTCAGTCGACAAATTAAGGCCGGAGCCTACCTGAAGCTCGACCGTACGAAACTGAAGGGATTAGAGAATATAGACCCCAAAATTCTGGAGCTTTATGCGCGGTTCGACCCGGGCAATGAGCATGCGGTCCCGTATCTGCACTCGTTGAACGGGTTTGCATACAACGTCGCGAAAATCCGCGAACGAATGCCAAAGGCACCGGTCAACAGCCTTCGGATGATTTTCGATCCAGCCATTGCGAGTCGATTCGCCGATTGTGGGATCACGTTTTTAGATTCAGCGCGCGATGTTATGCAGCTCGCGTTGGTGTACCTCGGCATTGATCCGAACTCGACGCGAAAGGAAGACTTTCGTGCTGCGGAAAATCTGATTCTCGCAGTAAGACCGTACATCCGCACATTCGACTCGGCGGAGTACATCAACTCGCTCGCGAACGGGGAAACGTGTATCGCCATGGGTTGGTCGAGCGATTACGCCACGGCGATCGCCCGTACGCGCGCCGCAGGCGTGAAACTCGATTTGGCTTTCACGATCCCCAAGGAAGGCTCGAACGCAGACTATTCGGCATTCCTGATCCCGGTGGATGCGCCCCATATCGATGAGGCATATGAATTTCTGAACTTCATTCTGAAGCCCACGACGATCGCAGCCATCACCAACGATATCTTTTACGGCAATGACAACCGCGCTGCCGACAGCTTGGTGAATCCCGCGATCCGCCGTAATCCGGTGATCTACCCTCCCCCCGAATTGGAGCGGCGGACCTTCTTATCGGCAGAAGTCAGCCCCGCTACCGAACGGCTACTCACGCGGTCTTGGACGCGAGTGAAGACAGCGCTTTGAGGGCGATCGCGTCAACCTAGACGGTTAGGTTTGGGCGTCCATTCGGCGCGGATTCCGTCGGGATACTGGCACCGATCAAATGCCATTGCAGAACGGCGGCACGACCCCCGTCCATCAGCACCGCCAGCGCGATACGTATTACCAACGCATCATCCGACGACCGAATTCCATCAAGGGCAGCGACCCACCGTTGGCACTGTGCCAACGGTGGGCCTCATCACATCAGGCCCGCAGACGCGCGTTCGCCGGGTCGTAGAGCGGCTCGACGCCAACGACCGCACGCTTGCGCTCCCCGAGGATCTCGATCGTCAGTTCCTGACCGGATACCGCAAGATCCGTACGCACGTAGGCCAGCGCAATACTCTGGTTAATGCGGTAGCCAAATCCACCGGATGTCACAAGACCAACGACCTCGTCGCCGTGGTAGACGATTGAGACCGCCGATGCGTCAGCGTCCGCGGCATCCACGATCAATGGCACAAACCGCTCAGGCGGCCCCTTCTCTACCCACTGTTTAAGCGCAGCTTGGCCGATGAATCCCCCAGCCTTGTCGAGCTTCACAAAGCGGTCCAACGAAGCCATGTAAGGGGTGTAGTCGGTGGTCAGGTCAGCCTTCCACGATCGATAGCACTTCTCAAGGCGCAAGCTGTCCATGGCATAAAGGCCGAAATCGGCAATTCCAAATTCGGCGCCTGCCTCAAACAACAGCTCATAGATCGATGCGACGTGTTCCGCAGGAATATGCAGCTCCCAACCGAGTTCGCCGACATAGTTCACGCGGAACGCCAACGCCTTGGTATAGCCGATCTCGATGGTGCGGACGCTGAGCCATGGGAACGCCGAATTCGACAGATCCGCCGAGGTCAACTTTGCCAACACATCGCGAGAGCGCGGGCCCACCAGAATCAGAGTTCCATAGCGAGCAGTCTCGTTCGCGATATGGACGGAACCATCGGTTGGCGCATGGGCTTCCAACCAGTGCAAGTCGTGCCGCTCACCGGACGCGGCACTGATCAGCCAGTACTTGCCGTTACCCAGATTGGTGACGGTCATTTCTGTGACGATACCGCCGGTCGGAGCGAGGAAATAGTTCAGCGCCGTACGGCCTTCCTTGGGCAGGACGCCGGTAATCATGCCGTCGATCCACGTCGCAGCGCCGGGACCCGTCACTTCAAACTTGGTAAAGCCCGGCAAGTCGAGTACTGCCACGCGCTGCTCAACGGCTTCGCACTCGCGTTTGACAGCCTGATGCCAGTGACAACGGCGGAACGACGTATCCGTCCCGCCGGTATCACCCGGCTTCGCGAAATACACCGCTCGCTCCCAGCCACCACGCGCACCGAACACCGCGCCTTTGGCCTTCAGGCGATCATAGAGCGGCGACGCCTTGGCGGGGCGCCCCGCCGGTCGCTCTTCCTGCGGATAGCCGATGCCATACTCGTGCTGGTAGGTCTCGATCGCCTTCGCCAGAGTGAACTTCTGATTCGCATGCTCCAGATAGCGGCGATGATCAAACGGCCACATATCCCACTCGGGGTGACCGTTCACTACCCATTCAGCGATCGACTTACCGGCACCGCCCGCTTGTGCGATACCGAAGGTGAATGCGCAGCAATGGTAGAAGTTAGGTAACCCTGGCGCTGGACCCATGAGCGGATTGCCGTCCGGCGCGTACGGGATCGGACCGTTGATCACCGTCTTAATACCAACACTGCCGAGGATGGGCACCTGCCCAATCGCACGTTCGATGTAATCCCCTAGGCGATCCAAATCGTCTTCGAACAACTGATTCGCAAACTCCTCGGGAACGCCGTCCAACCAATGCGCGCGGGCTTCCCATTCGTAGGGACCGAGGAGCAGTGAATGACGTTCCTGACGCAGGTAGTAGCTCACATCCGGATCGCGCACAAGCGGTAAGCGCTCGGTGCCACGAGCCACCAACTCGGGGATATCCTCCGTCACCATGTATTGATGCGAGAGCGTCACGATCGGCAAGTACTGCCCCACCATCGCGGCGATCTCGCCACCGCGGTAACCCGCAGCATTGATCACGGACTCTGCAATGATGTCACCGTTGTTCGTGGTGATTTTCCACTCGCCCGTCGCGGTCCGTTCGATCGCGGTGACTTTGGTGTTTCGATAGACCTCTGCACCGCGATCGCGCGCCCCTTTTGCCAGCGCTTGTGTCAGCTGGGCGGGATCGATGTCACCGTCGTACGGATCGTACAGCGCTGCCTTGATGTCACTGACGTTCATGAACGGATGCATCGCTGCAACGTCCGAAGGCGTCATAAATTGAAAGTCGATGCCCTGTGCCCGCGCCTGAGCCACGACGTGCTTAAATTCGTCGACACGATCGTCTTCGTGGGCGATGCGAATGCTGCCCGTGACGTGGTAGTTAATGTCGTAGCCGGTCTTCTTGGACAACTCTGCATAGAGCTTCGTCGAATGACGCTGCAACTTGATCGTGTTCCAGGACGTGGAAAAATTGGGGCAATTGCCAGCGGCATGCCACGTTGACCCTGCCGTCAACTCATCCCGCTCTAAGAGCACCACATCCGTCACGCCCAACTCGGTTAAATGATAGAGCGCGCTCGCACCGACGGCGCCTCCGCCAATGATCACCACACGTGCATGTGTTTTCATACGATTCCGACTCCGTGGCGCGCGAAGCGCCGCTGATTTTGATTGCGATGTCTGATTTAGGCTTTGATTCGTTCGTTCTTAGGATCGTAGAGCGGCTCCAACTGCACGCGCGCGGTATAGCGCTTGCAAGCCACCTCCACTTCCCAATGACCGCTGGCCAACCATTCCTTTGTCACGCCGGACGCACAGCCGACGAAGCCCATACCAATGGACTTTCGTAGGCGATGACCCCAAGCGCCCGAACGTATGGACCCTACGATCACGCCGTCCTTCAGAATGGGCTCTTCGTGATACATCAGGGGCGCCGCGTCGGAGTCGTCCTCGAGGACGATCTGCACGAGGCGTTTGGTAGGGGTTCCTTTGGCGCGGTGCGCCAACAAGGCCTCACGACCGATAAACCCACCCGTCTTGTCCCACGCCACCGTAAATGCGAGTCCCGACTCGATCGGCGTGTCTTCATCGGCGATGTCATGACCCCAGCTACGGTAGCCCTTTTCGACGCGACATGAGGCCATCGAGTGATAGCCGGCATGCTTCAAGCCGAATTCGGCGCCCGCTTCGACAATGCGCTCGTAGACGTCGAGAACATGCTCGGCCGACAGATACAGTTCCCAGCCTAATTCCCCGACGTAGGTGATGCGACTGGCGCGTACGGTGGCGTAGCCAATCTCCACCTCGCGTGACCACGCGAAGGGATGCGCGGCATTCGAAAAATCTTCGCCCGTTAGCTTTTCGAGTAGTGGCCGCGAGTTCGGTCCCATCAACCCCAACATGGCGATGCCCGGCGTCACATCGGTAATCCAGCATTGGGTCAGGCCCAACGATTCACGGTGCTTACGCAACCAGGCGAGATCGCGCGTCTGGCACGCGGCCGCCGTCACGACCATGAATTCGTCTTGGCTCAATCGCGTAATGGTGAGGTCGGCTTCGATACCCGCCAATTCGTTCAACCATTGCGTGTAGACAAGCTTACCCGGGGCCACATCGACCTTCGCCGTCGAGAGGCGATCGAGCAGCGCCAGCGAGTCCGGTCCCTGAACGAGGAACTTCGCAAAGCAGGTCTCATCGTACAAGCCCACGGTGTCGCGCACGGCTTCGCACTCTGCGCGGCACGCGTCAAACCAATTCTGGCGACCGTAGGAGTATTCGTACCTCGGATTCGACCCGGGGGCCGCGTACCAGTTGGGACGCTCCCACCCGGCCAATTCGCCCATGCAGGCGCCGGCGGCCACTAGACGATCGTGCAACGGCGAGCGCCGCGAATTGCGGGCCGTTTGGTACTGATAGTAGGGCCAGTGCATGGCGTACAAGAGGCCGAGTGTCTCGACCGTCCGATCGTGGAGGTAGCGGCGATTCTTTTGGAACGGCTGAATACGGCGGATGTCGACGTCGGCGAGGTCCATCGGCGGACGACGATTCTGGATCCACTCGGCCAGCACTTTGCCCGCACCACCACTGCCGGCAATCCCGACGGAGTTGAAGCCGGTCGCGAGGAACAGATCCTTCACCTCCGGGGTTTCGCCGATGTAGTAACGGTCATCCGGGGTGAAGCTCTCCGGTCCGTTGAAGAAGAGTTGGATGCCGGCATCCGCGAGCTTCGGAACCCGCTTGATTGCCATGTCCATGATCGGCTCAAAGTGCTCGTAATCTTCGGGCAACGAATCGAAGCAAAAGTCTTCGGGGATCCCCTGCATGCCCCACGGCTTGGAGACGGGCTCGAAGCAGCCCATCAAGATTTTTCCGGCATCCTCTTTGTAGTAGGCACATTCATCGGGGATACGCAGCACCGGCAGATTAGCCGGGACGCCCTCGAGGGGCTCCGTGACAATATAGAAGTGCTCGGCAGCGTGCAGAGGGACCGCCACACCGGCGGCAGAGGCCAGTCCGTGTGACCACATGCCACCGCACAAAACGACGGTATCTGCACGAATGACGCCTTCGTCCGTTTCCACGCCGCACGCGCGTCCGTTCTCGACCAAGATCTTCGTGACCTTCGTATTCTCGAAAATCTTGGCGCCACGCATCTTCGCGCCTTTAGCCAACGCTTGCGTTACGTCGATCGGGTTCGTCTGTCCGTCCTTCGGCAAGAAGATGCCGCCCACCACGTCGGTGAGATCCAGTAGGGGCCACTTTGACTTGATATCCGACGGGGTCAACAAGTCGACTTCGAGTCCGAAGCACTTGCCCATCGACATGCCACGTTTCAATTCTTCAAAGCGGGCTTCGGTCTTCGCCACGCTCACCGATCCATTTTGTTTAAAGCCCGTCGCTTGGCCCGTTTCCGCTTCCAACGAGCCGTATAGACCCGCGGTGTATTTGGCCAACTCGGTCAGATTACGTGTGGCGCGCAATTGGCCGACGAGGCCCGCCGCATGCCACGTCGTACCACAGGTGAGCTGCTTGCGTTCGAGCAAGGCGACGTCGGTGATGCCGAGTTTGGTCAGGTGATACGCCACCGAGCAGCCGGCAACGCCACCACCGATGATGACTACATTGACATGTGAAGGAAGTGCCATGGGGTCCTACCTAATGGGTACAGAAGATCAATAAAGAGGGGGAGCGATCACCCACAACGAGTGCGAAGGCTCGCTGCCGGGATTGCACGCTGTAAACGGCTCACCGCGACCGATCCGAAAGCTGTCGCCGGCCTTCAATAAAAAACGACGGTCACCGACAGCGAGTTCGAGCTCACCGGACAGTACGACACCCGATTGCTCCGCCATTCGTGAGACCTGCACGTCGCCACTGCGCGCGCCGGGCGCGAAGCGACTCATGATGAGTTCCGCTTCGCCATTCAAGGTGGGTGAAAGGAGTTCTTCCTCAATTCCGGTGCCGGGAAAATCCAAGCGGCGGCGATGCTCTCGGCGCACCACGTAGCCGTGTTCGCTGGGCTCGCGAGGGTCATAGCCTTGGAAAAACCAACTGATGCTCACGCCCAGTGCATCGCTGATGGATTTGAGTGTCGATATGGAGACTTCGGAGCGACCACGTTCGATTTGGCTGACGTAGCCGATCGATTTACCAATGGCCTGCGCCAGCTCTGCCAGACGCATCCGACGCGCCTCTCGCAGATCCCGAATTTGGGCGCCCAGTGAAATGGGCTCGCGCGCCACGCCAGGTGCCGTGGGCACGTCGTTCAACCGCAGTGTCACGGGCTCCGTCATACCCCCTCCCGGCGCCAGTTTCATCGTTGGAGTGTACTCGCGCCGAATCCTTCACGGTTGTGAAATTTTTCTTCCGAATTTCATAATTCTTGCAAGCCGCCGCCCTTGTGCCGATCTTTGACTCGCTTCTAGACTGGCCGGGACCTCGGAGACCCAACCAATGCCCCACGAACCCTCGGCCGTCATGCAAGCCGTCCTCCTGACCGGTCACGGCGGACTCGAGCGGTTGGTCGTCGCCAACGTGCCCACGCCCACGCCCCTCCCGGGCGAAGTGTCCATTCGACTGGGCGCGGCGGCGGTCAACAACACCGACATCAACTTACGGGTGGGCTGGTACTCGAAGTCCGTGACGAACGCGACGGAGGCCGCCCAAGCCACGGCCCATGCGAGCGCGGATGCCGGCTGGGCAGGCAACACCCTGTCCTTTCCAAGAATCCAAGGAGCGGACGGGGTCGGCAGGATTGTCGCTGTCGGAACGGGTGTCGACCCGGCTCGTATTGGCGAGCGCGTCGTGATCGATCCCATTTTGCGCGATGGCGACACCGTCCGTTATTTCGGCTCCGATACG
>Ga0164297_10003352_pt1 | contig 14976 bp, 14 predicted proteins | sample GEODES058metaG_FD_113539 | JGI IMG/M metagenome (GOLD analysis project Ga0164297, IMG submission 113539) | Dystrophic lake water microbial communities from Trout Bog Lake, Wisconsin, USA - GEODES058 metaG | ecosystem: Environmental > Aquatic > Freshwater > Lake | place: USA: Trout Bog Lake...
TGGTCACGGCAAAGTTGGAATTGGAAATGAAAACGCTTCATGGAAGAAAGGGCGTTCCTAAGAGTGGGAATTATTCTGACAATTTTGGCGATTGTTCTGTGCGCTTGGTATCTCTCTTTCTCAGCTTCGCGGTTGGATCGATTGCATCACCGTGTTGAAACTTCATGGGAGCATCTTGATGCGCTGCTACAACGCCGTGCTGCCTTAGCGCTTGAAATTTCACATCTGGCAGAACTCGATCCAGCGACCCAATACCTACTTACGCAATCTGCCTATATCAGTCGAGAAGAAGCAATTAATGAACGCGATGACGCAGAAAAGTCATTGGCGTATTCACTCTCCTTATTGCGTGAAGCTGCGGGAAGCGGTGAGCTTGAAATACCCGCTCCGTTATTGGGTGAACTGAGTTCCCTTACGGAAAAAATTTCGATCGCAACACAAATTCACCTTGAGGCCGTCTCTTCAGTCGAGAAGATGCGCGCTAAATTCATCTATAAATTCTTCAGACTTGCTGGTCGAGCAAAACTTCCTACGCGTTATTCATTCGAAGAAGAGTAACTGCCATGTCTTTTCGCACTCCTGTAACAATGTCGAAGAAATCTCTAAGCCTTATAGTCGCGCTCTGTTGCTCACTGCTTTTAAGTGCATGTGGTGGAAGCAGCGGGAACCCTTCAAGCAGTTCCACTTCCGGATCATTAACATCAGGAACGAACGCGCTCACTGGCTTGCCAGGCACCAACGGTCCAGTTCTCTTTGTTAAAGTCGACGATTCCGGAGCCGGGCATCCACAAGTTGGGTTGGCAAGCGCAGATGTGATCTATATCGAGCAGGTAGAAGGTGGGCTCACTCGACTTGCTGCAGTATTTAGCAACCACTTGCCGCCAGCCGTTGGTCCGGTACGGAGTGCTCGCATTAGTGATATCGATGTAATGGCGCAGTACGGCCGAGTCGGTCTGGCCTTTAGCGGCGCTCAAACTCTCTTCCTGCCGGTATTGGATGCAGCAAATATTGAAGATATTGGCGCAGATCATGAGCCAGCAACTATTTATTCGCGGGATTTAACCCGACAGGCACCTATCAATATGTTCGTGGATCCAACAGCGCTCCTTCATAAGTCAATTGCCGTTGAGAAACGTACGATCGTCACGGCGCACTCCGTGGGTTGGAACTTTGGAGCTTTGCCATCAGGAGGAATTCCGGTTTCAGGTGTGAGTCTTAAGTGGCCAGCTGCTTCCTACCAAGCCAGCTGGTCGGCAACGGAATCTCGCTGGTTGTTGAATTTTGATGGCGCGACTGATGTCGACAACACCGGTGCTCAATTGGGCTCACCAACGCTCATCATTCAAAACGTGAGCATCACGCCATCGATTTACCATGATCATTTAGGTAGCTACACACCTTTGAGTCAAACGGTGGGGTCTGGGACTGGTTACCTGCTTCGTGATGGCCAAGAATTTCCCATTACATGGAGCCGACCAACTCCGCAGTCACCTACGACGTGGACCTTGGCGAATGGAAAGCCCGCCCTTTTCCACACTGGGCAGGTGTGGGTCGCGCTCACTGATCAGCCTCCAGTATTCACGCCTGCATCCACCCGCTAGTTCTGGAGTTATTCCTGCCCGAGTTATTCCTGCTCGAGTTATTGCCAGATACTTGCAAATGGCTACCTGGTTGCTTTGGGTTTAGACTGGGACCTTACGCAGTCTCTCACAATCGATCAACACAAGGGGTAATTCATGAGCCAGGATTCAGCCAAGACAGTCGGCACCGGTCGCGTAAAGCGCGGCATGGCCGAAATGCTTAAAGGCGGAGTCATCATGGATGTGGTCAACGTCGAGCAGGCGAAGATCGCTGAAGATGCTGGCGCTGTTGCCGTTATGGCGCTAGAGCGCGTCCCTGCTGATATTCGCGCGCAAGGCGGCGTCGCTCGTATGTCCGACCCAGACATGATCGAGAAAATTCAGGCAGCAGTTTCTATCCCAGTGATGGCAAAGGTTCGTATCGGTCACTTCGCCGAAGCACAGATTATTCAATCCCTCGGCGTTGATTACATTGATGAGTCAGAAGTTCTCACTCCAGCGGATTACGAAAACCATATCGACAAGTGGGATTTCACTGTTCCATTTGTCTGCGGCGCTACCAATCTCGGAGAAGCACTTCGTCGCATCAACGAAGGTGCTGCCATGATTCGCTCCAAGGGCGAAGCAGGAACTGGCGATGTCTCAAACGCTACTACTCACATGCGCAAGATTTCGCAAGAGATTCGTCGTCTCACATCGATGCGTGAAGACGAACTTTATGTCGCAGCAAAAGAACTTCAAGCTCCTTACGAGTTGGTGAAAGAAGTTGCCCAGAGCGGAAAGCTTCCAGTTGTGCTTTTCACTGCCGGCGGAATCGCTACACCTGCAGATGTATCAATGATGATGCAACTCGGTGCTGATGGTGTCTTCGTTGGTTCAGGAATCTTTAAATCCGGAAATCCACAAGCTCGCGCTGCAGCATGCGTGAAGGCTGCCACCTACTACACCGACCCTAAGGTGCTTGCGGATGTCTCTCGTGGTTTGGGTGACGCGATGGTTGGTATTAACGTCAGCGACATTCCAGTGCCACACCGCCTCGCCGAGCGCGGCTGGTAAGTAGTTCTCTGGCCTGCGCCAGTGCAACAGGAACGCACATGGAGATAGGTGTTCTCGCCCTTCAAGGGGATTTTCGTGAGCATGCTCAATCGTTAAGTAATTGTGGTGCTAATGCGCGTCTGGTTAAAACCACAGACGACCTAGCCACTGTCGCTGCGCTTGTGATTCCTGGGGGAGAATCAACGGCAATATTTAAGTTGGCCAAGAACTTTGGGCTTCTGCAGCCACTGCGAGATCGCATCGCAGCAGGGATGCCCACATATGGTTCATGCGCCGGAATGATCTTGGTCTCCGAGAAAATCCTCGACCCAGCATCCGGGCAGGAAACTTTCGGCGGTATTGAAATGAGCGTTCGCCGCAACGCCTTCGGCCGTCAGGTTGATTCCTTCGAGCAAGAGATTGAGGTTGAGGGAATCGCTGGCGGGGCATTTAACGCGGTCTTTATTCGGGCACCGTGGGCGCATGAGCTCTCACCTCGTGTCGAAGTTTTGGCTTCGGTCGAGTTTAATGGAGAATTACACCCAGTGGCGGTCCGTCAAGGTTCGGTGCTCGCGACATCATTTCATCCCGAGATCACTTCGGATGACAGGATTCACGAGTACTTCCTGAAGGAGATCGTAAAAAGCAACTAAGTAAGTTGCGCATCGAAACCGAGTTTCGATGGCTAATTAAGAGATATCAAGGTTGGTGATTGCTATGTCAGGCCATTCCAAATGGGCAACGACAAAACACAAGAAGGCGGTAATCGATTCACGTCGCGCCAAGAACTTTGCGAAGTTGATCAAGGCGATTGAAATTGCGGCTCGCAATGGTGGCGCAGATATCGATGGCAATCCGACTCTTTTTGATGCCATCGCTAAAGCCAAGAAAAACTCGATGCCAGCGGACAACATTGAGCGTGCAGTTAAGCGCGGTGCTGGCCTTGAATCAGGTGGCGCCGATTGGCAGACCATCATGTATGAAGGTTACGCACCAGGCGGCGTTGCCCTCATGATCGAATGTCTTACTGACTCACGTAACCGAGCTGCTGCTGAAGTTCGCGTAGCAGTTACTCGCAACGGTGGGTCTATGGCGGACCCAGGTTCCGTTTCGTACATGTTTAACCGCAAGGGTGTTGTCATTGTGAACAAGGCAGCAGGCGTTACCGAAGACTCTCTCTTAGAAGTCGTTCTCGATGCCGGCGCCGAAGAAGTAAACGATATGGGCGAATCTTTTGAGATTGTTTCTGAGGCGAGTGATTTGGTTGCCGTCAGAACGGCTTTGCAAGGCGCGGGTATCGACTACGAATCTGCTGACACCTCCTTCCTGCCTTCACTCTCAGTCCCGCTCGATGCAGAGACAGCCACAAAGGTCTTCAATCTGATCGACGCCATTGAAGAGCTAGATGACGTTCAGAACGTCTATGGCAACTTCGATGTCTCGGATGAAGTGATGGCAAGCATCACCGCTTAATATCCCAACTGGCAATCACTTCGGTAATAGACTCTCGGATATGAGAGTGCTCGGGGTAGATCCAGGTTTAACACGCTGCGGTATTGGCGTTGTTGAAACAGCTCTCGGTGGGAACGGCAAGAACCTACGAATGGTTTCCGTTGGGGTAATTCAAACTCAGACGGATGCACCACTTGATCAACGACTGCTTCAACTAGAAGCTGAGTTAGAGCAATGGATTTCGCAATACCAGCCTGATGTTGTCGCGGTAGAACGAGTCTTCTCTCAACTCAACGTTCGGACTGCGATGGCGACAGGCCAAGCCGCAGGAATTGCGCTCTTGTTGGCAGCGAAAGCTGGAATTCCAGTTTCTATGCACACTCCAACTCAGGTGAAGGCTGCCGTCACAGGTTCAGGTCGAGCCGATAAGAAACAGATTGCTCTTATGGTGCAAAAACTATTGAACCTAACGGAAATTCCAAAGCCGGTCGATAGTACCGACGCATTGGCCTTGGCTATTTGCCATCACTGGCGTGGGGGAGCAGAAGATGCCTTGCTTGTGAAAGCGGCCCAAGAAAAAGTTCGAATCGCGGCACTCAAAAGCAGTCGCAAGGTGGTCTCTCAGTGATTGCATCTCTCAACGGCACGGTTCTTCATGCAACGTCACACTCGCTTGTTCTCGATGTTAATGGCGTCGGCTATCTCATTCATGTAACGCCAAACGTTGCTTCTGGCGCACATATTGGTTCCGCCTTGCTACTTCATACATCGCTCACGGTTCGTGAGGATGCACTCACGCTCTTTGGATTTGAGACGCGAGCGGCGAGAGATTTTTTTGAACTACTTCAGAGTGTGAGCGGTATTGGACCTAAGGTCGCATTGTCAGCGTTATCGCTCTACCGTCCGACTGAATTAGCCGACTCCATTACTCGTGAAGATAGTGCTGCGATTGAAAAAGTTCCTGGCCTTGGGAAGAAAGGCGCACAGCGACTCATTCTCGAACTTAAAGAGAAGGCTGCGATTCTTGGCCTTTCTCAATCCTCTGATGGCGCAAAACCATCACCTCGTTCACCATGGAAAGAGCAGTTGCTATCGGCCCTTGTTGGGCTCGGTTTTACAGCGAAAGATGCGCAGTCACGTATCGATTCAGTCGCTCTCGAAGTCAGCGAATCAGAGGTAACCGATATTTCCGAGTTACTAAAATTGGCTCTTGCATCAGGTAAACAGCCATGAGTGATTTTTCCATGAGCGCTGGAGCGGACGAGCAGGAACGTGCGTCAGAGTTAGCCCTTCGCCCAAAGAGCCTAGGAGAATTTGTTGGGCAACAGCGGGTTGCTTCACAGATTGATCTCTTACTGCAAGCGGCCAGATCACGAAATTCTGTCGCTGACCATATTTTGCTCTCTGGCCCACCAGGTCTAGGTAAGACGACACTTGCAATGATTATTGCAAGTGAGATGGGAGCGCCAATTCGGATCTCTAGCGGTCCAGCAATTCAACATGCAGGTGATTTGGCTGCCATTCTTTCTTCATTAGTCGAAGGCGAAATACTGTTCCTTGATGAAATTCATCGAATGTCTCGCCCGGCAGAAGAGATGCTTTATTTGGCGATGGAAGATTTTCGAGTCGATGTCATCGTTGGCAAGGGTGCTGGCGCGACCGCTATTCCGTTAAACCTGCCGCACTTCACTCTGGTCGGCGCTACTACTCGCGCGGGACTTCTTCCTAGTCCGCTTCGAGATCGTTTTGGTTTCACAGCTCAGCTGGATTTCTACGATGATTCTGATCTTGGAACGATTGTCGAACGAAGCGCCGATCTTCTCGGTGTCTCCATCTCACCCGACGCGGTAAGTGAACTAGGGAAGCGTTCTCGCGGCACTCCACGAGTCGCCAATCGATTACTTAGGCGGGTTCGTGATTACGCCCAGGTGCATGGCTCTGGTTCTGTCACCAAGGAGCTCGCCCAGGCGGCGCTCACTATGTACGAAGTTGATGAGATTGGTTTGGACCGACTTGATAAATCCCTGCTTGAAGTTCTCATCAAGCGATTTAACGGTGGCCCCGCTGGGCTCTCAACGCTAGCCATGAGCGTCGGGGAAGAGGCCGAAACCATCGAATCGATCGCGGAGCCATTCCTGGTCCGCATGGGTCTTTTGGCCCGTACTCCCAGAGGGCGCATGGCTACCGCGGCAGGATGGGCCCACCTAGGGCTAAAAGCACCTGCAGATCAGCCCGTCATTTTCGACATGCCAGCCTCTGATGCCTAGACTTGCGCCTTATGTCTGCCAACATTTCGAAGTCAGTTAAAGCGCCGGGAAGACCCGGACGCACAGTAGCAATCCTCTTTGTAGTGCTCCTAGCCTTTTCGGCTTTGGCGTTCTTTCAAAACGACAAGGTGAAATTGGGTCTGGACCTCCGTGGAGGAACCAGCGTCACTCTGACTCCAAAGGCGGGGGAGAAAGTCACTACCTCGGCGATTAACACTGCGGTGTCAATCATCCGTGAGCGCGTGAACTCTCTTGGCGTTTCGGAAGCAACTGTTGCGGCTCAAGGAACTGGCGCAAACCAGCAGATCGTAATTTCGGTACCGGGAGTTACAGGTCAAGCGGTTGTGAACGAGGTTGGTCAGACTGCCGAACTTCGTTTCCGCCAGGTTTTAGCTCAGGGTAGCGGCGTAGACACAACCACTGCCGTCAACTCTGTAACAACAACAACTAAAGGCAAGACCAGCGCACCGGTTGCGACATATCCAACTGGGGTAACAGCTGCACTCAATGCAGAATTTTCAGCTCTCGATTGCACCAAGGCAAGTAACCGTCAGGGTGGAAGTCTTGATAATCCCAATGCGCCACTTGTTACTTGTGATCAGACCGGTGCAACTAAATACATTCTTGCGCCAGCCCAAGTTCTAGGAACCGATATTAAATCTGCAGCTGCCTCACTTGATCAGACATCAGGTAACGGCTGGCAGGTGTTGCTCGATTTCAACGGGAACGGCACCACAAAGTTTGGAAATCTCACCAAGGCTGTGACTTCACTCGCTGCACCACAAAATGAAGTAGCGATCGTTCTTGATGGCTTGGTTGTTGAAGCACCGCGAATCATTCAAGCGATTACCGCTGGTAACGCACAAATCACCGGTAACTTCACCCAAGCGACAGCAAGCACACTTGCCAACAACTTGAAGTTTGGTGCTTTGCCGCTCTCCTTTGATCGTGGCGATGTTCAACAAGTCTCTCCAACTCTTGGATCGAATCAGCTTCACGATGGTCTGCTTGCAGGAGCCATTGGCTTGATCTTGGTTATCTTGTATTCAGTCCTCTATTACCGCGGACTTGGCTTGGTGAGCGTTGGCTCCTTGGTCGTCGCTGGTGGAACTACCTTCCTGCTATTCCTTCTTCTCGGAAAGTGGATCGGCTTCACACTGTCATTGGCAGGCATCGCTGGTGCCATCGTGTCGATCGGTATCACCGCCGACTCCTTCATTGTTTACTTCGAGCGTCTACGTGATGAAGTGCGAGAAGGTAGAACGCTCCGAACCGCAGTGGAAACAGGCTGGTCACGCGCTAAGCGCACGATCATCGTCGCTGACTTTGTATCGTTGATCGCTTCAGCTGTGCTCTACTTCTTCGCAGTAGGCGACGTTCGAGGCTTCGCCTTTACTCTGGGTCTAACCACTTTTGTTGACCTCTTCGTGGTCTTCTTCTTCACAAAGCCATTAGTGAGCGCGCTTTCCAAGGTTGCGTTCTACGCCAATGGTCATCCACTCTCTGGCTTCTCAGCCAAGAGCCTCGGTGTTGTTACCGGAAAGGAAGTCGAATAAATGTCACGTCTTTCAGGCATGGGTGGTCGTCTCTATCGAGGCGAGAAATCCTTCAACATCATCGGACATCGCCGCCGCTGGTATGCGCTATCAATGCTCGTCATCATCATTTCTGGTGTCGCACTCGGAGTACGAGGCTTACACCTAGGAATTGAATTTAAGGGTGGCTCTCAATTCACACTCACTGCGCCTAGTGCGACTGTTGTCCAGGGACAACAAGCTGTGAGCGCTGCCGGAATTACGAGCGAGAGCATCGTTCAGAAGATTGGCACAAATAAGCTTGAAGTCACTACTGGTGTTCTCAGCAATGACCAGAACAATGCTGTAGAAAATTCTTTGTCTAAGGCATTCAATGTGAACGTTGCGGATATCAACGTCATGAGCATTGGACCTTCATGGGGTAAAGATATTTCCCACAAGGCGATTCAGGGTCTGGTCGGATTTATTCTGCTTGTGATGCTCTATCTCGCCCTGGCTTTTGAACCAAAGATGGCAGCTGCGGCGATCATCGCCGTATTGCACGACGTCTTTATTACAGTGGGAATCTATGCGCTAGTTGGCTTCGATGTCACACCAGCAACTGTGATTGGTTTCCTCACCATCCTTGGTTACTCACTGTATGACACAGTTGTTGTGTTCGATAAGGTCCGTGAGAACACTCGTTCAATCACAAGCACTGCTCGCATGACCTATTCTCAGGCAGCAAACTTGGCGGTTAATCAGACCCTTGTTCGCTCATTCAACACCTCTTTGATCGCGCTCTTGCCGGTCGCTTCGATCTTGTTCGTTGGAGCTGGTCTACTCGGTGCTGGAACCCTCAAGGATCTCTCTCTTGCACTCTTCATCGGTCTTGCCACAGGAACCTATTCATCTATCTTCGTAGCGACACCAATTTTGGCTGAATTGCGCGAGCGTGAGCCAGGTATGAAATCTCTCGCAAAGCGAGTTGCACAACGTGGCGCAGCGGGAACAATTCCTGCAGTAGGCGAACACGTGGTCGATGTTCCTGGAGTTGTTACATCAACTCACTCTAAGGATGGCCGTGACCGTGGTCCACGCAATCAACCAAAGCGTAGGACGCACCGTAAGTAAGCAATCGATTCATTGAACGAGAGGGGATAGCATGCAAACTACGCTAGCCCCTCTCTTTGCTTTGGTAGAGAAAAATTCTGGGGACTATTCACTCGATAAATTGACCGTGGCCTATCAGGTTGCAGAGAAGGCTCACTCTGGCCAAGTTCGTAAGAGTGGCGAGCCGTACATCACCCATCCGCTCGCAGTCACAGAGATTCTCGCAGGGCTAGGAATGGATGAAGCGACTCTGGTTGCGGCTCTGCTTCACGACACGGTCGAGGATACCGATTACGGGTTGGAACAACTTCGCTCTGAATTTGGAGCCGAGGTTGCTGCACTTGTCGATGGTGTGACGAAGTTAGACAAATTAACGTATGGGCCTACCGCCGAGGCTGAGACTCTTCGCAAGATGGTTGTGGCCATGTCGAAGGACATCCGGGTTCTCGTTATTAAATTGGCGGATCGCCTCCACAATGCACGTACCTGGGGCTTTGTTGCGCCCGAGAGCGCGGCCCGCAAGGCTCGCGAAACAATCGATATTTACGCACCGCTTGCGCACCGCCTAGGAATGAATGCCATCAAATGGGAGCTGGAAGACCTCTCCTTTAGAGTGATGGAGCCTAAGAAATTTGAAGAGATCGAAAGACTGGTGCAAGAACGTTCACCATTGCGCTCCAAATTAACCGAAGAGATTATTTCAGCTATTGAGAGCGACCTGGCTTCAGAAGAAATTAAGGCGCAAGTCCGCGGACGACAGAAGCACCTCTATAGCGTCTTTCAAAAGATGGTTGTTCGAGGTCGCGAATTTAATGAGATCTATGATTTGGTTGGAGTTCGAGTACTAGTCGACGATGTTCGCGATTGTTACGCCGTCTTAGGAGCGATCCACGCTAGATGGAGTCCAATTCCTGGTCGCTTTAAAGATTACATCGCCATGCCGAAGTTCAACCTGTATCAATCTCTACACACCACCGTGATTGGCCCTAATGGTAAAGCGGTTGAGATTCAGATTAGAACTCATGAAATGCATGCGCGAGCAGAATTCGGTATCGCCGCTCACTGGAAGTACAAGCAGAAGGGTGCGGCAGCACCGGACTCTGACCCAGGCGTCATGTGGCTTAAGCAATTGCATGAGTGGCAACAAGAGACAGAAGATGTCAGCGACTTCCTTGACACGCTTCGCTATGACCTGCGCACACCCGAAGTATTCGTCTTCACGCCAAAGGGCAGCGTCATCGCGCTACCCGCAGGTTCTACCCCTGTCGACTTTGCTTATGCTGTTCATACCGAGGTGGGAAATCGATGCGTGGGCGCAAAGGTGAATGGAAAATTAATTCCATTGGAGTCTGCTCTCGCCAACGGCGATGTGATTGAAGTGGTCACAAATAAGAATCCGAATGCAGCTCCAAGTCGAGACTGGCTCAATTTCGTCAAGTCACCGCGGGCTCGCTCAAAGATTAAGGCCTGGTTCTCAAAGGAGCGCAAAGAAGAGGCTATCGAAGCTGGGCAGGAATCAATTGCCCGACAGCTCCGCAAAGCAGGATTGCCACTCCAGAAGATTCTGGCGGGTCATGCAATTCTGGAGTTAGCGCATGACTTGCATTATCAGGATGTTGAAGAGCTATATGCAGCAGTCGGCAATGGTCATGTTTCCGCTCCATCGATCGTCGAAAAACTTGCGATTGCGATTGGCGAAGTTGTCGAAGAACATGATGCTTCCCTCGACCACCTCTTTAAGCGACAAGCACCCGCCAAGCGAAACGCTTCAGGAGTTGATGTAGAAGGTGTAGACGATGTCATCGTCAAGCTCGCTCGTTGCTGCACCCCAGTGCCAGGTGATCAGATTGCAGGATTCGTTACTCGCGGAAGTGGCGTGAGTGTGCATCGCTTCGATTGCGTGAATATGGCCGACTTACGTGCTCACCAAGGCGATCGCGTTGTTGGCGTGAAATGGAATAACGGCGCAAAATCGCTCTTCTTGGTAAATATTCAGGTAGAAGCATTGGATCGAGCTGGATTACTCTCCGATATTACGAGGACCTTGTCGGAAGAGCACGTCAATATCTTGAACGCTGCTGTGAGCACCTCTAAGGATCGAGTAGCTGTTTCCAGGTTTACCTTCGAGATGGCTGATGCCCTCCATCTGGACTCAGTCTTATCTGCAGTCAGGGGAGTCGAAGGCGTCTACGACGTCTATCGCATTACTAATAACTAAGAAGCAGTGCGAGTTATTTAGACGAGAAGTCAGCAAGACCCTTTTGAGCTTCAGCAAGCCAGACCTTACGAGCCTCGGCTGCTTCGCGAGCTTCCTTAGCCTTGGCAGCGTTACCAGCAGCTTCTGCCTTTGCAGCGGCCTTCTCGTAACCCGCGATGGCATCAAGCAGACCTTGGACAACGCTATTTGCATGGGCGATCGCGGTTGGATCGGTGCGTCGTGACTGCTCTTGATAGAGCTCGTCAATCTCGGCTTCAATTTTCTCGATGCGAGCTTCGAGGGCTGCGCGTTTGTTGCGCTCAGTGATTCCGATGCGACTCCATTGGTCCATGAGATCGTGGAAGGCCTTACGGGCAGCCTTCACATCTTTCACTGGAAGGAGCGCTTCAAAAGATGGCATGAGTTCCTCGCGCTTAGCAAGGTTCGTTGCCATAGAACCTTGGCGACGCTCGAGATCGGCCTTCTTAGCAGTGAAGAAAGTATCTTGAGCCGCTTTAAATTCTTCCCATAGTTTCGTATCAACGTTCTTCTTACCGCGGCCGGCTGCTTTCCAAGCATCCATCAATTCCTTGAATCGATTGGCTGTCTGGATCCATTCCTTTGATGTTGCGAGCTTCTTCGCTTCATCGACAATGGCTTGCTTGGCGCCAGCAACCACTGAAGTCTGTGCCTCAAGTTGTGCGAAGTGGGTACGGCGGCGCTTATCGAATTTATTCCGAGCCGATGAAAAACGCTTCCAGAGTTCTGCATCACTCTTCTTATCTAGACGAGTTGCAGCTTTCCACTCTTCGAGCAAAACCTTCAGACGATCGCCTGTTGCCTTCCATGACTCAGAGAGTGCGAGAGATTCTGCTTCGGCAACGAGCTTCTCTTTCTGCTCCGCGGCCTCTTTGCGCTTGGCTTCCTTGGCCTCATTCTCTGCGGCCTTGCGTGACTCGTAGGCACCGCGATGTTCTTCGACTAATTGCGGGATCTGTTCTACGGCGAGCGCGAGAGTTTTCAGATCGCCCACTCCATTCAAGTTAGCGACCTGTGCGCGAAGTTTAGCGACGGCTGCTTGTGCATCTTCGGGGACGAGAGCGCCTGACTTAATTCGGGCAGAGAGCAGTGCTACTTCTGAAGCAACTGATTCAAATTTACGGACGAAATAGGCGAGCGCCTCTTCATGAGTCTTGCCTGGGTATGAACCAACAGCACGTTCGCCTTCAGGAGTTATTACGAAGACCGTTCCATCCTCCGCTACACGCCCGAACTTTGCAGGATCTCCCACGAGGGCAGATGCGGCGCTGATAGCTGATGAGTTGTTCTCCATGGTCTGACTCCTTCAATTGCGCGAAAAACGAGAAGATCTCGGTTCCGTTGTGGGTGTGTGCGGGTTGATACGGGATCGGTGCAGGGGTTAAAGGTACCCTTAAAGCCTGACCTGCCAAAAGTAGGTCTTATGGGGTATTTCACCTGGAAATCACGAGTAAACGGGGTTCGTCGTGCTGATAGAGGTCATTCCAGCCGAATTTTTCGGCACGAATTGCTGGGTCTTGGCTCCTGGCAAGAACTCTGAGTGCGTCGTCGTGGACCCAGGCATGGCAATCGGAAGTCTGGTGCCTCAGCTCAAAGAGTTATTGGATAGATGCGGCCTCAAACCAATTGCCCAGCTTGTCACGCATGGCCACTTGGATCACACCTTTTCGGTGGCGCCGCTAGCTGCCGCCTACCAGGTCCCGGCCCTTATCCATAAGAACGATAGGGAGTTCCTGGCCAACCCGGCTGGCTTGCTGACACCTGGGGGAATGATCGACTCGATTCTTGATCAGATGGGAGTTCGTGATTTTGTAGAGCCAGAGTCGGTTCGTGAAATTGTGGATGGGGAAGAGTTTGAGATTGCAGGCCTTACCTTCACAGCGATTCATGCTCCGGGTCACACACCAGGATCAACCATGTTTTTAGTGAATGGTGAAAAGTTAATCTCTGGCGACGTGCTGTTTGCAGGATCAATCGGACGCACCGACTTACTGAAAGGCTCAGACAGCCAGATGCGCAAAAGCCTGCGCGAGAAGGTGTTAACCTTGCCGGACGATATTCATGTGCTCCCTGGTCATGGAAAAGAAACTACAATTGGTGCTGAACGGAAGCACAACAGTTTCTTAAGCGATGCGTATCTGAAGGGAGCCTAGAATGGCGAAATTCCAAGCCCCTAAAGGTGTCAGCGAATATTTTCCGGATAATTCTCGGGCATTTGAATATGTGCGCGAGACAATCATCGCTTGTGCCAAAAGCTCTGGCTTTGCATTGATGGAGCTGCCAGTCTTTGAAGATACCGAGTTATTTGCTCGTGGCGTCGGTGAATCAACCGATGTGGTGCGAAAAGAGATGTACACCTTTGAAGATCGTGGCGGTCGTTCGATCACACTTCGCCCTGAAGGCACTGCCGGAGTTATGCGCTCTACGATCGAACACAATCTTGATCGCGGCCAGCTTCCGGTTAAGGTTTACTATTCCGGCCCATTCTTTCGAGCCGAGCGCCCTCAGGCAGGTCGCTATCGTCAGTTTTATCAAGTAGGTATTGAAGCGATCGGTCTTTCTGACCCACTGATTGATGTGGAAGTTATCGCTGTTGCACATCGTGCTTTTCAAGAATTAGGACTGAAGCAGTATCGACTCGAAATCACTTCGCTCGGGGACGCGATTACCCGCGCTAATTACCTCAAGGAACTTCGAGCATTCATTTCGACCCTTGAACTCGATGAAGAGACGCGGGCACGAGCTGAGATCAATCCACTTCGCCTCTTTGACGATAAGCGGAGTGAAATTAAGAGCGCGCTTACCAACGCACCTATCTTGATGGATTACCTGACACCCGAGAGCTCAGCAGATTTTCGCACCGTATGCGAAACCTTGTCCGAACTTGGGATCGATTATCAGGTAAATAATCGCATGGTACGAGGCCTCGATTACTACACGGGTACAGCATTTGAATTTGTTCATGAAGGGCTGGGTGCGCAATCAGGCATCGGTGGAGGCGGTCGATATGACGGGCTCATGGAACAACTCGGTGGAGCGAAACTCTCTGGTATCGGATTTGGACTTGGTATCGATCGAATCATTCTCGCCTGCCAAGCAGAAGGCGTAGGTTTTGGCAGCGAGTCAGAGTTGGATCTCTTTATCGTGCCACTTGGCACAAGCACCCAAGCACTCATCCTCGCAGAGCAATTGCGTGCCAGGGGAGTAAGAGTTGATCTGGCCTATGGCGATAAGTCCCTTAAGGGTGGAATGAAGGCCGCAGATAAAAGCGGAGCTCGATTTAGCATCGTTCTGGGGGATGAAGAATTCAAAAATCAAGAGGTATCGCTTAAGGAGATGAGCACCGGCGAGGTCCAATCCGTTACTCTTAGCGCTTTGGCGAACCGCTTGGTTGAGCTCACGGCTACTTTTGGAGAACACTCGTAATGTTACGCACACATGATGCTGGCAAACTCAACAAGTCTTTCGTTGGCGAAAAAGTTGTTCTCGCTGGTTGGGTGGCTAGGCGCCGCGATCATGGTGGCGTAGCCTTCATTGACCTCCGAGATGCAAGCGGTGCGGTCCAAGTGGTTATCAAGGATGAAATTGCTGGCGCGCTTCGCGCTGAATGGTGCGTGTTGATCACGGGGGTCGTTACAGCCCGCCCGGCCGGAAATGAAAATAGTGCGATCGCTACAGGCGAGATCGAAATCGATTGTCAGCAACTCGAAGTTCTCTCAGAAGCTGCGGCTCTTCCATTCCCGGTTGATAGCGGTGATGTGGCAAACATCAGCGAAGAA
>Ga0164297_10003353_pt1 | contig 14974 bp, 11 predicted proteins | sample GEODES058metaG_FD_113539 | JGI IMG/M metagenome (GOLD analysis project Ga0164297, IMG submission 113539) | Dystrophic lake water microbial communities from Trout Bog Lake, Wisconsin, USA - GEODES058 metaG | ecosystem: Environmental > Aquatic > Freshwater > Lake | place: USA: Trout Bog Lake...
AAAGGGCTCAGATCCGCAGCCGTGAAAGATTGCCGCGCAAACGGCGGCGGCTTCGATGGAAACGGCTGCGTCGGCGAAGTTTCTTCTCCAGGAACATCGCTCTGCGGCACCGCGCGTTCTTCAATTGGCCACAGCGGCTTGCCGGTCACGCGATCAAACACCCACACATAGCCCACCTTGCCCACCTGCGCCACGATGTCGACTTTCTTTCCGTTGTGCATCACCGTAGCCAGCATCGGTGTAATTCCGTTGTCGTAGTCCCACACATCGTGATGGACCATCTGGTAGTACCAGATTAATTTTCCCGTGCGCGCATTCAACGCCAGAAGACAATCGCCATATAAGTTGGCGCCATGCCGGTTGCCGCCGTAGAAGTTGTACTTCGGGCTGGCTGTCGGAACATAAACGATGCCGCGTTTTTCATCCAGCGCCAGGCCGGCCCAGGAGTTTGCGCCGCCGACAGTCTTCCAAGCATCCTTCGGCCAGGTTTCATAGCCCGGTTCACCCGGATGTGGAATCGTGTGGAAGATCCACACCAGTTTCCCTGTCAGAACGTTGTAAGCGCGAATGTCTCCGGGGCCGGAGTTGTACTCCTCATTGGTCGCCGAGCCGAGTATCAGCAGGTCGCCGTACACGCGGCCCGGATTGTACGACTGAACAAGATGCAAACTCTCCGGCTTGCGTCCCAGCCCATCGCGCAAATCAACCAACCCGTTCACGCCAAATTGAGTAATGCTTTTCCCGGTGCGTGCATCAATCTCCTGCAACTGGTTCTTCAAGGCGAATATCAAACGCCTGTCACTGCGATCTTTACTTTCCCAATAATTCAGGCCGCGGTTGGTCAGCAGCGTTGAGTGCGCATCGGTCGCATGTACCCAAAGTTCTTTTCCGGTGGAGGCATCCAGCGCAACAATGGAGTTCTGTTTCGCCAGCACATACATCACGCCATCCACCACCAGAGGATTGAAAAGATATTTGCGTTCATCGCCGGTCGAGTAGCTCCACGCGCGCTGTAACTGTGCAACGTTGTCGCGATTGATTTGCCGCAGAGCTGAATACTGCGAGCCATCGGCAGAGCCGCCATATTCACGCCACGTTGTATGGTCGCCAACATTCGTCTGTGCATTCGCAGAGGCAGTCACCAGCAGGCAAAGCAAAAGTGACGGCGTTAACATCCGCAGTTTGGGCTTCAGCATCAATCGATCTCTCCACATTCGTGCCAGTATAAACGCATTGAATGTGGGGGTATGCAGAGGCATTGCGCGGTGAATGGCTAAATTCCTTCGCCTTCGGAAACAAACTCGCGCAGCCGTTCCAACTCTTTGCGGTAGGCCACGCGTTCTGCCGCTTCGGCAGAGAAGGGTTCGCTCGGCTGTGCTTCGCCGCCCAACCGCTTCTCCAACTCCTCCACGCGCGCGAAGAGTGCAATCAGCGCATCTGAAAGTGGATCTTTCACATCATGCGGATCGGTGATGAGAACACGCTGGCCGTTGCGATAAACAATGTGCGCCGGCACACCAACCACAGTTGAATTCGGCGGCACATCCGCCAGCACCACGGAACCAGCGCCCACGCGTGAATTTTCTCCAACCGTAATATTGCCCAGCACATTGGCGTTGTTGCCGATCACCACGCCATCGCAAACTGTCGGATGCCGCTTGCCGGTTTCTTTGCCGGTGCCGCCCAGCGTCACGCCTTGGTACAACGTCACATCATTGCCAACAATGGCGGTTTCGCCGATGACCACACCAAAGGCATGATCGATAAATACTCGCCGACCCAACTGCGCGCCGGGATGGATCTCCACGCCGGTCAGCAACCGCGCTAACTGCGACAGCAATCGTGCCAGTATTCGTAAACCAGCCATCCATAACGGATGCGATACACGATGCATCCAGATGGCCCAAAGCCCCGGATAACACAACACTACTTCCAGACTGGAACGCGCAGCAGGGTCGCGCTCCAGTATGGAGTGGATGTCTTCTCGGATTCGCTGTATCGCGGACATGTTTGAGTTAGACAGCGATTGGCTCCGTGGGAATCGCCAGCGCCTGTTGACGCAGCGACTCAAACAGCACCGACGACAAATAACGCTCGCCGAAGCTGGGCAGGATGACCACAATCAGCTTGCCGGCATTTTCCGGTCGTGCGGCCACTTTCAAGGCAGCGGCAACTGCAGCGCCCGACGATATGCCGACGAACAAACCTTCCTGCAACGGCAACTGACGCGCAGTTTCAATCGACTCGTCGTTGGTCACCTGAATGACTTCATCCACCAGCTTCGTATCCAGTACCGACGGAACAAATCCCGCGCCGATGCCCTGGATTTTATGCGGGCCGGGCTTGCCGCCGGAAAGCACCGGGCTGTCCGCGGGTTCCACGGCAATGGCCTTGAACTCCGGCTTGCGCTCCTTAAGGTACTTGGCTGTTCCGGTGATGGTGCCGCCGGTGCCCACGCCGGAAATCAGAATGTCCACCTTGCCGTCAGTTGCTTCCCAAATCTCCGGACCGGTAGTTGCGTAGTGGATGGCGGGGTTCGCGGGATTATCAAACTGCCGCAAGATGTAACCATTCGGCGTCTTGGCAAGAATTTCGTCGGCCTTGGCAATGGCACCCTTCATGCCATTGGCTCCGGGAGTCAGCACAATCTCCGCGCCGAAGGCCAGCAGCAGAACACGGCGCTCCAGGCTCATCGTCTCCGGCATGGTCAGAATCAGCCGGTAGCCTTTAACGGCGGCGATAAAGGCCAGCGCGATGCCGGTGTTGCCGCTGGTGGGTTCAATCAGCACAGTCACGCCGGGTTTGATCTTGCCGTCTTTTTCCGCAGCCTCAATCAGCGCGTTGCCGATGCGGTCTTTCACGCTGCTCAGCGGGTTCTGGCTTTCCAGTTTTGCGACAACGGTGGCAGGCAATCCGGCTGCAATGCGGTTCAGCTTCACCAGCGGGGTCTGACCGATAATCTCCGTAACATTTGCTGCAATACGTGCCATAACATTCTCCTCTGCGGGACAATCTTGTCCCAGCTTTCGATTGAAAGTGGTTTGTTGTGGTGGAGCTGTCACACGGTGGGTAGTCGCGCGGAAGCAGACGCACATCTGCAACGGAGCTTGCACCAGGGCGGTGTTAGCGACATCGTTGCATGGAGAAAGACTAGTCCCGTAAGCCGAATATGGCAAGTCAAAGCTGGGTAATTTTGATTCGAAAATTCTGTTCAACAACTTTGTTCTCAACAGAGTCCTTGCCTGTGTACCATTTGGCGAGGAGAAAATATGCGAAAGATTTGGCTGCTGTTGGCAATGTTCCCGTTGTTCATTTCGCCGTCGGCTTTGGCTGCACGGCAGCCGGTGATTGTCGGCTACATTCTTGCCGGACGCGGCACGCCGCTCGATGCGGCCAAAATTGCCGGCAGCAAAGTCACGCGTTTCAACTATGCCTTCTTCCGCCTGCGCGATGGCGTTGTAGTCGAGGGGGGCGCAAATGATGCCGCCAATCTCGCCGTGCTCACCGGCCTGAAAAAGACCAATCCGCAGCTGCAGGTGTTGATCTCTGTCGGCGGCGGCGGCAACGGGTCCGCCGGATTCTCTGACATGGCCATCACCGCTGCTGGCCGCAGGAAATTTATCGACAGCGCCGTGGCCATGGTGGAAAAGTACTCGCTCGACGGCATTGATGTGGATTGGGAATATCCCGGCTACACCCATGCCGTGACCACCGTCCGACCAGAAGACAAACAGACCTACACGCTGCTGCTGAAAGAGTTGAAGAAGAGGCTGAATCGCGAGCAGAAGAAGCTGGGGCGCAAGCTGTACACTTCCTCCGCCACCGGCGCCACGCAGATATGGCTTGACCACACCGATATGAAGCAGGCCAGCAAGTGGCTCGATAGTGTCAACATGATGTGCTACGACTGGTACAACCCGACGGAGAAAAATACCGGGCACGACTCGCCGCTCTACACTAACCCCGCCGATCCCAAGGCCATCTCCATCGACAATGCAGTCAGCATGTATCTCAACGCCGGCGTTCCGGCAAAAAAGATTGTGATTGGCGTGCCGTTCTACGGCCGCAAGTGGGTGGGCGTGGAGTCGGTGAACAACGGTCTATGGCAGCCGATTGCCAGCAAGACCGCTGCGCCTCAATCCACCCCGGTCTTCGGCCAAATTGAGCCGCTCATCAACGCGCAGGGATTCATTCGTTACTGGGACCCGGTTGCGCGGGCCCCGTATCTCTACAACGCTGCCACCAAGGCCTTCATCACCTACAACGATGGGCAGGCCGAGCTGGAGCGGACGAAATACATTCTGCACAAACATCTCGGCGGCATCATGTTCTGGCAATACACGGGCGACCCCAACCAGGTGCTGCTCGATGCCATCGACAAAGGCTTCAACTACTCGCCGACAAAATAATTCTGCCTACGGCTTTGCACTAATCAGCTCGATAATGCGTTTGCCGTCGCGCTTCACATAGCTGAGCGTATACACCGTCCCGTCAGCGCCCAGTGCAATGCTTTGCGGCGCACTCACCGGCGAGCCATCGTCCAGCACCAGCAGGCCGTGGTCGGTATATTTCTTCGTCTTCAGGTCGTAGGTAATCAGGTGGCAGCCATCGCCGCGTCGCTGCGGATTACCCGTGCCGCCATTGCCCGACGTACCCACAATCGGTGACCCGGTCAGGTAGTAGATAGTGTGTCCGTCGTGGCCCAGCGCGAATCCCATATAACCGTAGTTGAAGCGGTCATACATGCCGCTCTCTTTTGACGGCTCCGATGTCAGCCGATCAAGAACATCCACCGTTGGCTTATTCACATCCACGCGGAAGAGATATCCCGAACGCCCGTTGATGCCGTAGATGACATTTTCCGCATCGTCCCAGAAGGCCGCGCGCCAGTTGTACGCCATGCCCGGCGCGGCTATATCCATCTGGCCGAAGTAGTCCTTCTTCAGGCTGATGCCCGTCACATCGTCAATCGTCTCGCTGTCGTAGTGGTAGCGGTGCACCACACCGTCGCCAGTGGTGAAGTATGCTGAGCCGTCGCGCGGATCAATCACAATGCGCCGGCAGATGCCGCGGTAGCTGTCTCCCACCTTGCCCACTTCTCCGCCGTGGAAGAGCGTTCCGTGGTCCTTGAACCGCTTGGTCTTCAGGTCGTAGGTAAGAAAACGTCCGGTGGGCCAGGTGATGCCGTACAGCCGCTCGCGTTTCGTATCCATGTTGAAGGTGATGATGCCTTCGCCGCCCGGCGCTTTGAGCAGGTCCTCAAACTTGCCGGTCTTCAGGTCGTAGGCAACAAAATGTCCGCCCGGATAGGAAAGATATCCCGGCGGCGGCGCACCGGCCGCTTCCACACCGGCAACATGCGCGTAGTAGCCCAGATGCGTGGAGAAATACAGCTTGCCATTCGACTCCACAAAACTGACGTGGCTTTTGCCCTGCGCAACCGCCTTGATGTTTCCCTGGCCGACCGCATCATTCAGGTCGCCCACATGCGTCACCGTTTTCGTCTTCGGATTGAAGGAGTACATCTGCGCGGCAATGTCCGGGCTGGCCGAAGAAAGCACGTAGTAGACATTGCCATCACTGGCCACACCCATGCCGTTCCACGCCTCGCCGCCATCCACCACCGCAGTGGGGAAGTGCGAGTTATAAGCCGTAGCATGCAGTGTGGTCTGTGCGGCAAGGGGTGCAGAAATCATGGCAAGTGAAAGAATCACAAGCACTTGCAGGCGAATTTGACGGATGGCGTTCATGCGGGCTCCATGGGTTGGGTGCTGGTATGGCTGCGAACCATTATGCATCGGCAGGGCAGGAATAGGGCAGCTTTCTGGTGTGATTCACATCACATACTCCATCGCCCGGCTTGGCTACACTCGATTTCAACATGTCACTAGCTTGAGGTAGTCATGCCAATGTATCCCACGAACCTGCATCAAGGGCAAAGTCCCGCAAGGAAAGTCAGCGTCTGGTATATCTGGGGCGCGCTCTCGTTTTTCTTTTTTGTGGTGCAGTGCGCCACCGGCATCTCCATGCTGCTGGGTATGCAGCACCAGTTGCCGAATCCGCTCATCCACACCCTGCATTTCTGGAGCTCCAACCTGTTGCTGGCTTCCATCGCGTTGCATTTGGTGGCCGTCTTTGTCCTCAAACTGCTCGGCAACCCGCGTGTTTATGGGCTCATGTCCGGCATGGCATTGTTTGTCGCCGCGGTGGTTTTCGCCACCAGCGGCTACCTGCTGCCGATGGATGAAGTGATGTACTTCGGCTCCGGCTTGCTGCGCCAGTTGCTTACACTGCATGTGCTGGTGCTGCCGGCACTCACGCTGCCGCTGTTGGGTGCGCACCTGTGGCTGGTTCGGCATGAGGGGCAGGAACGTCAATCGGCACGGGCGCAGCAAGATGCGGGCATCGGGTTCAGCGACGTAACGGCTGGCTGAAATCGCATCAACATTGAAATAGCGGCAACGCTGCCGCACACTAAAAATATAAGCATCGTCATCTGCCAATAACCACAGGAAACCCCTGTGGTTATTGACGTTTTATCGCTATGGGGATTTTCCAAACCAAACTGCTGTGACTGTCATCACAGCGTAATTTGCCGCATTGCCGCAGACTATTTTCATTATGAATATTCCCACGCACTCTGGCATTGACTACAACGAGCAACCCTTTTTGGCAATCTGGGAAGTGACACAGGCATGCGACCTCGCCTGCAAGCACTGCCGCGCTGCCGCCCAACCCATCCCGCACGATGAACAGTTGACCACCGAAGAAGGCAAGGACCTGCTGGACCAGATTGCCGAGCTCAAAGTACCGGTCTTCATCATGACCGGTGGCGATCCACTGAAGCGCAAAGACGTGTTCGACCTTGTCCGCTACGGCACCGCCAAGGGCATCCACATGGCGATGACGCCCAGTGCCACACCGTTGCTGACGCGCGACATCATTTTCCAGCTGAAAGAAGCCGGCCTGCAGCGTCTGGCGGTCAGCCTCGACGGCTCCACGGCAGAGATTCATGACAGCTTCCGCGGCGTGCCCGGAACCTACGACCGCACCATTCAGGCCATTCACTGGGCCAATGAAGCAGGGCTGCCGATTCAGGTACACACCACCGTCAGCCGCTACAACCGCCATGATCTCGACAATGTCGCCGCGTTGATGGCGTCCAAAAACATCGCCATGTGGAATGTGTTTTTCCTGGTGCCGGTAGGTCGCGGTGTTGACCAGCACATGCTCAATGGCGAAGAGTTCGAGCAGGTTTTTGCCAAGCTGTATGAGCTCTCCAAGAAAGTCCCGTTCCAGATCAAGACGACAGAGGCCATGCACTATCGTCGCTACCTGTTGCAGCGCAATGTGGAAGAGCGCAAGCAGGAGAAGGCGGATCATCCTGAGTCTGCAGTGCACCGCAAGAACATCGGCTGGGCCACGCAGCGCGTGAATGACGGCAAAGGCTTCATCTTCATCTCGCACAAGGGTGAGATTTACCCCAGCGGATTCCTCGCCATTCAGGCAGGCAACCTGCGCACGCAGAAGCTCAGCAGCATCTACCGCGAGGCACCCGTGCTGCGCGCACTGCGCGACACATCGTTGCTGGAAGGAAAGTGCGGCGCCTGCGAGTACAAGGAAATCTGTGGTGGCTCACGCGCCCGTGCTTATGCCGTCAGCGGCAATCTGCATGCCCAGGAAACCTGCTGCATCTACCAGCCACGCGGTTACACTGCGGGTGAGCCTGTGCATGAAGAATTACATGCAGCGGCTGGAGCTTAGGAATCATGAAAATCGCGATTATTGGCGGCGGTATCGCCGGGCTTTCTGCTGCCTATGAACTGGAAAAGGCGGCAGCTGCCGGAGATGTGGAATACGACTTGTTTGAATCCAGCGGTCGGTTGGGCGGCGTAATTTATTCGCTACCGGCGGAAGGCTGCGTGGTGGAAATCGGTCCCGATTCTTTTGTGACCGAAAAAACTGCCACCAGCGAACTCTGTAAAGAGCTTGGCATAGCCGATCAGATTGTCGGCTCGGACGATGCCAATCGGCGCACCTGCATTCTGGTGAATAACAAACTGGTGCCGCTGCCCGATGGCCTGATGTTTCTTGTCCCCACCAAGCTGATGCCGTCCATCACCACACCGCTGTTTCCGTTGACCACCAAGTTCCGCATGGCGATGGAGTTTCTGTTCCCGCCTCGTCCGCATGTCGGCGATGAATCGGTGGCTTCGCTCATTGAACGGCACTATGGCAAGGGCATGGTAGACCGTCTGGCCGACCCGCTACTCTCCGGCATCTACGGTGGCGCGTCGAACCTGCTAAGCGCGCAGAGCGTGCTGCCCGGCATGGTGACGATGGAACAGAAATACGGCAGCCTGGGACGCGGCATGCTGGCCATGCGTTCGCAAGCCAACAAGGCCAAAAAAGCGGCCGCCAAAAATCCTGACAAGCCGGCTGCGCCCCGCCCGGCGCCGAAGCCGATGTTCAGCACTCTGCGCAACGGCATGCAGACATTGGTGGATGCCATCATCCAACGCATCGACAACCGTCGCATTCATCTGCACGCCAAAGTGGAAACGATGCAGAAGAGTGCCGATGGCTGGCAGTTGACGCTGCTCGAAAACGGCAAGCAGAAGACTACAACCTACGACGCGATTATTCTCGCAGTACCGGCGCACGCTGCGGCAGCGATGCTGGAAGACACAGACCAGACGCTGGCACACGAACTCAACGAGATTCCTTACAGCTCTTCCGCAACTGTCAGCATGATTTATTCCGAAGACGAAGTGGGCAAGCTGCCGGAAGGTTTTGGATTCCTCGTTCCAGCGTCAGAGAAATGCAGCATCATGGCCTGCACATTTGTGCAGCGTAAATTTCCGGCACGCGTGGAAAAGGGAACGGCGGTGCTTCGCAGCTTCATTGGCGAGGCGCGCAATCCCGATCTCTTCAACAGTCCTGATGAAGTCATCATCGAACGTGTTGCCGAAGACATGCGCAACATTCTCGGCATCACCGCGAAGCCGAAGCAGTGGTTCGTGCATCGCTGGTATGGCGGCATGGCGCAGTATGCGGTGGGCCACAAACAGCGCATTGAAAAAATCAAGCAGTTGGTGGAGACCCTGCCCGGATTGTTCCTGGCCGGCAATGCCTACGACGGCATCGGCGTTTCCGACTGCGTACGTCTGGGGCAGCAGATGGCACGCACTGCCTTGAAGTGCAGTGTTGCCACGCCGGTCAGTGTTGTCTCCGCGTAATGCATCAAAATAAAAATCGCTTAGCGGACCTGCGGGAAACCCAGGTCCACTTTGCTGCTGCCCGGGTCGGGCCAACGGCTGGTGACCACTTTGCCACGCGTGTAAAACTGCACTCCCTCGGGGCCGTACATGTGCAGGTCGCCAAAGAGCGATGACTTCCAACCGCCGAAGCTGTAGTACGAAACCGGCACGGGAATCGGGACATTCACGCCCACCATGCCAACTTCAACATCGAACTGGAACTGCCGCGCCGCGCCACCGTTCTGCGTGAAGATGGCAGTGCCATTGCCGTAGGGATTGTCATTAATCATCTTGACGGCTTCGGCATAGGTGTTTACGCGGACCACGCTCAGCACCGGGCCAAAAATTTCATCGGTGTAGCAACGCATGCCCGGCTTCACATTGTCCAGCAGTGACGGCCCCAGAAAATATCCGTCGGTCTTCATCGCGGCATCCTTGCGGCCATCCACCGTAACCGTGGCACCTTCTGCCTGCGCGGATTCAATGTATCCGGCGACGCGGTCGCGATGTTCGCGTGTAATCAGCGGGCCCATTTCGCTAGAAGCATCATTGCCCGGGCCAACTTTAATTTTTGCAATGCGTGTGCGGATGGCATCAATCAGCGGATCGGCTACAGCACCCACGGCCAGTACGACGGAGATGGCCATGCAGCGTTCGCCGGCCGCGCCGTAGCCGGCAGAGACAGCGGCATCGGCGGCCATGTTGATGTCCGCATCCGGCAGCACCAGCATGTGGTTCTTGGCGCCGCCCAGCGCCTGCACCCGCTTGCCGTTGCGAGTTCCTGTTTCGTAGATGGCACGTGCCACCGGCGTCGAGCCCACAAAACTTATCGCACGCACATCGGGATGCTCCAGCAAACGGTCTACCGCGACTTTATCGCCCTGCACAATATTGAAGACTCCATCCGGTACGCCGGCCTGCTTCACCAGTTGCGCCAGAAAAACGCTCGCGCCCGGAACTTTTTCCGACGGCTTCAACACAAACGTGTTGCCGCAGGCAATGGCATTGGCCAGCATCCACAGCGGAACCATAGCGGGGAAGTTGAACGGCGTGATGCCGGCAACCACACCCAGCGGCTGGCGGATTTGATATACATCCACACCGCGGCTGGATTGTTCCGAGTAGCCGCCCTTCAGCAGGTTGGGAATACCGCAGGCAAACTCCACGTTCTCCAGCCCGCGTGCCACTTCGCCGAGTGCATCGGCCAAAGTCTTGCCGTTTTCGCGCGAGAGAATCTGCGCGATGTCATTGCGGTGCGTGTCCACCAGGCTGCGCAGCTTGAACATCGTCTCCGCGCGGCGGGAAAGCGGCGTGGCGCGCCACTCGGCAAAGGCGTCTTTGGCTGCGGCAACCGCTGCATCCACTTCATCCACGTTGGCAAATTCAACATTGCCGATGACGCTGCCCGTGGCGGGGTCCATCACCTTGCCGCTGCGTCCGGACTTGGATGCGACGCTGCTGCCTGCAATCCAATGCTGCACCTGCTGTACATTTTCCGCGATGACTGTTGCCATTACCGCCTCCGTGGTGCCGTTTTCAAACGTCTAGTGTATCGCTGAATCTCTATGCTTCAATCCACGCGATGGTTTTCTTTGCCAGTCGGTTAAATGCCGTCACCGCCTGCAGTAAATGCTCTTCGCGCGTGTCTTCAATTTTGTTGTGGCTGATGCCGCGAAGAGATTGCACAAACATCATCACCGTGGGTATGCCGAGCCGCGCAACTTCCGCCGCGTCATGCAGCGGGCCTGATGGCATGCGGTGTGCCGTGCCGGTGGTTTCGCGAATGGCCTCTTCGGCCAGCGCGATCAGCTCTGGATGAAACGGCACGGGCTCAATGTTCCAGATGCGTGACCACTTCACCGAGCAGCCATGCTCTTCGGCAAACTGGCGGCTCTTCGCTTGTGCCTCGTCATACATTTCTGCGAGCACACCGGCGTCAAGGTCGCGCTGGTCCAGTGTGCATTCGCAACGACCGACCACCGCAGTCACAATGCCGGGATACGTTTTCACGCTGCCGATGGTGCAAACTGCATCCTTATGTTTACCCGCGATGCTATAAATCTCCAGCGCAAGTTTTGCGGCTGCCGCCAGTGCATCATGCCGCTGCTGCATGGGAGTTGAACCGGAGTGTGCTTCCTGCCCATGGAATGTGATGGCGTGCCGCTCGACCCCTTTTGTGCCCAGCACTGCGGCCAGCGGCAAGCCCATTTTTTCCAGCACCGGCCCCTGCTCAATGTGCAGTTCCAGATATGCAGCGGCACCGGCGCGTTCCACCTTCGCATCGTCGATGGCGTCGATGTTGTATCCGCACTGGCGCAGCGCGTCTTCCAGCTTGATTCCGTTCGCGTCCATGCGAACGCGGTCGGCTTCGATGCTATGTGTCCCGGCGAATGCCGAAGAGCCGAAGAGGCTGCGGCCAAAACGCGCACCTTCTTCATCGGCCCAATCCACCAGCCGAACGGTGATCGGCGGCTTGCCGTTATATTCCTCGCAAATATTTTTCAGCACCGTGTAGGCCGCAATCACGCCCAGGCAGCCGTCCAGCCAGCCTCCGTTCGGCACTGAATCAAGATGGCTGCCGAGAATGAGAGTCTTCTCCGATGCGCCGCGCAGCGTGGTCCAGCTATTTCCCGCGGCATCATAATGATGCTCCACGGGGAGCTGCTTCAGCTTGCCCAGAAACCATTCACGCGTCTGCAGCCAGGTCGGCGTCCACGCCAGCCGCTGCGCGCCGTTGTCATCACCGGTCAGCGAACGCAATTCCTTCAGCAGATCAATTGCCAGTTGCGGATTCGCTGCCATATTTTTTTCCGCCATGCAGGAGTCCTTTCCAAATTGCGCAGACGGCAACAGGATTACAGCACGCACTCGCTGCCATCACAATGCAATCAAGTGCTAGATTCTACGATGTACGCTGGCGGAGTTCAACGCTTTGTGGGCAGGCCTGCAGCATTCCGTGCCGGGCACTCTGCGGCGGTGCAGGCATCGCGCTGGGCCAGTTGGTGCAGTAGCTTCTTGCGTTCGTCGCCGGGCGGAAAAGTGGCAAGAATTTCGGCGCGAATTTCTCCGATGGCATCGAGCCATGCACCGGCATCGGCTGGCAGCAGGGAATCAATCTCTTTGCGCAGCCGTTGCGAAATTGCCGGGCTTTTTCCTGCAGTAGAAATGGAGATCTGCAAATCTCCGCGGCGAACGATACTGCCAAAATAAAAATCGCAATTCGGCGGATCATCCACCGAGTTGCACAGTATGCCACGCTCTCCTGCCAGTCGATGAATCTCTGCATTTACCGCGCTGCTATTGGTCGCGGCGATGACGACGTAAATGCCGTCGAGGTCCGTCGGCATAAAACTGCGCTGCTCCAGCGTAATTTTTCCATCGGCGACCATCGCAGCCACTTCCGGCCGCACTACCTGCGCCACCACATGCACCACCGCACCGGTGCCGTCGATGGCCTGAAGTTTTTCCAGCGCCACCGCGCCCGCGCCTACCATCAGGCAGCGTCGTCCATCGAGCTTCATGAATACCGGCAGCAGGTTCGCCATGCGTTTCCTCAACTCTCTTATGGTATCCGCACTCGCGTGCAGCGCGACAGAATTTGCAACGCGCGCCTTGCGGCAACCATCCGGTCATTCGTAGTATCCTCAAGAATTCAGGAGCATTTTGCTGCTGTTACTGTTGCATTCACGAAGGTTGATGGTGGAATCAGATGCCGAACGCTGGCAAAGAATATTTCCTGGCAATTGACGCAGGCGGCACCAAGACGCTGATGGTGTTGGCAGACCAAGAGAATGAGCTGGCACGCACCACCACCGGCAGCATCAAGCGGCTGCGTGTGGGCGCCGATGAGGCGATGCAGAACCTTGAAGCCGGCCTGAAAATTCTTGTCGAACAATCCGGTGTCTCGCCGAAGGCCATCACCCGCACCTGCGTCGGAACCTCCGGCGTATCGGTGGCCATGGTTGTGGATTGGATCCACGATGCTCTGGGAAAACTGGTCAGCGGCAAAGTGCTTATCTGCGGCGATGAAGTCATCGCACTCGATGGCGCCTTCCACGGCGGGCCGGGCACGCTGGTGATTGCCGGCACCGGGCAGAACACGATTGGCCGTGACAGCACCGGCCGTCTGGTCGGCATCGGCGGTTGGGGCCCCGCGCTGGGCGATGAAGGTTCCGGTCTGTGGATTGGCCAGCAGGCACTGCGCCGCATATTTCGCTCGCTCGACGAGCAGGGAAGTGATCGCGCACCGCCGCGCCTGATGCAGTGCATCATGGACCACTGGAAACTGCACACGGTGGAGGAACTTGTCGGCTATGCCAACCAGACGCCGCCGCCGGATTTTGCTGCGCTAACGCCGCTGGTGGTTGCCTGCGCCAATGAAGGCGATATCGTCGCAGCCGGTGTGTTGAGGAGTGCTGGTGAAGAATTGGCCGCGCTGTTGCTGCTCGTCTACAAACAGTTGCGCAAGTGGGAGCCGGAGACTTTGCCGCCGGTGGCCTGCACCGGTAGCGTGTTGCAGAATATTCCGCAGGTGCGCGATGCGATGACGGCGACCCTGCAAGCTGTTTATCCGGAAATTGAAGTGCTGCCCGGCGTGGTGGATGCAGTCCTCGGTGCACTTTGGCGCGCACGCAACGGCATCGAATAAAAAGTAGTAAATGAAGGTAAGCAGCGCGCAATGCCATCGTTGGATGACACTGCGCGCTGTTTTGTTATTTCTGGCTGCGGGTTAGAAGTGCCAGATGACGTCAGCCGCCAGTACCAGCGCCTGCGTTTTGCCAATCCACGGAAAGACCTGTGTCGGTCCGCCGGCAGGATTGACGCTCGGATTCGCCAGCACCGCATTTGCAACTGCCGTACCAGGGTTGATGTCCAGCGCCTTCAGGCCGTACTTGCTGTAGGAGTGGACATAGCTCAATTCTGGGCGGAAGGTCACCGAAGATCCGAGCCAGAAATTGAAGCCCACCATGTGCTCCTCATAGTAGCCCGGCGTTCCGGTGCGCTGGCCGCGAATATCATTCACCACTTCATTGCGAATATTCAGGGACGCCTGATTATGCGCAAAGTTGTGCTCCAGATAATTCGTGATGGCCCACTCCGGCGCATAGCAGCGACCCGGCTGCTGGTTGGCAGGAACCGTACGCGGATCCACACAGACCGCGCCGTAATTCAGGTTGCCCCCTGCACTGTTCACCTCCGGCCACGGTTGCGATGCCGTTTGCGGCGCGCCGGTCAGGTCAGAGCTTTCGTAATACGCGAACATATTCGGCGTGTCTTTCATGTACTGGTACCAGCCCTCCGTGTCCGTGTGCCAGCTGGAGTTAATTTTGTGATACCAGGTCTCATAAAACGCGGTCAGGTTGTTGTACGCATACTTGCCATCGTTGATGGTGTTGTCGCACGTGTTCAACACATCACCGCCATTGGACCACGTAAAGATAACGCAGGTGTTTCCAGTCGGCTTTGCATCCGGAGCCCACGGCATGGTTTCGCAACCGGCGGAGAAACCACCTTGCACGGTCCAGTGATTGTTGATCTTCACCGTTGCATTGATGCCGGTCTGCGTATAGCAATCGTAGGTGTACAGAATCGAGTGCGAATACGTGTAGTTGTTCGGCGCAAGTTGGGCTTCAATGTCCGGCAATGAAATATACCGGCCAATGCGGATGTCCATGCCCTGCGCCACTTTCGGGACGTAGAAGTCCATGTACATC
>Ga0164297_10003354_pt1 | contig 14970 bp, 17 predicted proteins | sample GEODES058metaG_FD_113539 | JGI IMG/M metagenome (GOLD analysis project Ga0164297, IMG submission 113539) | Dystrophic lake water microbial communities from Trout Bog Lake, Wisconsin, USA - GEODES058 metaG | ecosystem: Environmental > Aquatic > Freshwater > Lake | place: USA: Trout Bog Lake...
TGCTGAAGCACATACAGGCTATGAAGTGATCTTAGCCGACAATGCATCTACCGACGATACCCTTGCGCATGTACAGTCTCATTATCCGTCTGTAAAGACACTGCACATAGCCACCAATCATGGTTTTGCAAATGGTTATTATGAAGCGCTCAGAAGGGTAAAGGCGAAATACTATATTTTGTTGAGTGCAGATTTTGAAGTGACCGAAGGATGGTTCCCGCCATTGCATGCACTGATGGAAAAGCATGAAATGCTGGCCGCTTGCCAACCAAAAATCCGCTACTGGAAAGAAAGGGAACGGTTTGAGTATGCCGGTGCCGGTGGCGCATTTATGGACAGCTTTGGTTATTTATTTTGTCGGGGACGCGTGTTTTTTGACATTGAAAATGATCTGAATCAATACGATGACGATATAGAAGTATTTTGGGCATCGGGTGGCTGCATAATGGTGCGGGCTGATCTATACCACAAAGTAGGCGGACTCGACAATGAGTTGTATGCACACATGGAAGAGGTAGACCTTTGCTGGCGCCTGAAAAATGCCGGATACAAAATAGGTTATACCGGTAAGTCGCTGGTATACCATGTTGGTGGCAGTGTCATCAGTTATGGCAGTCCGCAAAAGCTGTATTATAATTTCAGGAATAATTTAATACTGCTGATAAAAAATGAGCGAGGCAGTAAACTGCTTTGGTTATTCCCGTTGCGCCTTGTGCTGGATGGAGTAGCAGGCCTTCGGCTGTTGCTGAGAGGCGAGTTTAAGCAAACCTATACCATTATAAAGGCCCATTTTCATGTATATGGCTCATTTGGCAAGTGGATGAAACGCAGGGCCGAAAGTAAAAAACTGATCACGATACGCAATGAGGCCGGTATTTATCGGGGAAGTATTGTGAAGGCTTACTTTATAGATAAAAAGAAGAAATTCTCCGACCTTGGATGGGCACCTCCCAAACTTGATTAACGCAATTCATTGAGGCGACCCTTCGGCAATGTTCAGGCACACTAGGTGTGTTTAATAAAAGTTGCGTAATTTTATCTCATCATGGCAATTTTCTCACGATTTGAAAATTATAAAAATTCTGGCCTGCTCATCATGCGTGTCGGATTAGGCGCAATGATGATCGTACACGGACTGCCAAAGATCAACGGCGGCCCTAATACCTGGACAAATTTGGGACTGAGCATGGGCCATGTTGGCATACATTTTATGCCTATGTTCTGGGGGTTCATGTGCGCAATAACAGAAACGATTGGCGGTTTGTTCTGCATTTTAGGGTTGTGGTTCCGGTTGGTAAGCATGTTTATGATCATTAATTTCATTGTGGCGGCCGTGTCCCACCTTTCAGAGGCCGGAGCAACCGTTGCTGAGGCATCTCACGCCATAGAACTTGCTTTTGTTTTCTTTGGACTGATGTTTACCGGACCGGGAAGATTTTCAGTTGACAGGGGTTAAAATGCCGATTCTATCGGCTGCAATATGAAATCATGATTTAACTTCAGGTTAATTTACAACCGGGTCCTTTCAGTAGGCTTACAGGTTAAAAACCTTTGTGGCATTGGTCTTCAGCTATTATGATCGATTGTTCGCAAAAAAAATTATTACAATTTTGGTGTTTAATAATATTATTCTACCTTTACTACAAATTAAAACTTAAAAATACGAGATATGAAAAAGCTAATCATTACCTGCACATTAGTAAGTGCGTTTGGCATAGCCTCTTATGCTCAGGCTTCCAACAATGCAACTTTACAATCAGGGACTAGTATGCAAGCTGCACCTGGTCTTGCTCCGGGTGGTGATCGTGTGCCGTTCAACCAATTGACCCCAGAACAAAAAGAACAAAGGCAAGCTGCGATCGCAGAACGTCAGGCAAAATATTACGAGAATCAATATCACTTAAATGCTATGCAATACAAAGGCATTTATGATGCATGTCTTGAATATGTGAAAAAACAACAGGCTTTCCGTGATAACGGCAAACAACCAAATCTGGACGAAAATCTGAAAATGGGTGAAGAGCGCGATGCTAAATTCAAAGAGATCATGTCTGAAGATCAGTTCACTCAGTACAAATCTACCCAGCATTTGCCTCAACGCCCCAACAGGCAAGCAGCAACTGCTCCGACCAGTAAATAAAATTATCTAAAATATTCTTGGAAAGCCATCCTGCTCGGGATGGCTTTTTTGTGAGCGCTATATGCTATCCGGTAACAGATCCTGAACAACGCTGATCATTATTCGGTCTGTCGAACCCATATGCCGTTGCATAAATTCATGCATACGCTCTTTAAACTCAGTAGTATCTGTATCGGCTGTGACCATTTTCAGTAAGGTATCTACCAACGTTGCCCCATCAGTGACCACCACGGCAAGTGCTGCCTCAACCATTTCACAGGCTTCCACATATTTTTGAAATACAGGCCCAATAACAATTGGAATGCCATAGGCTGCAGGCTCCAGTACATTATGCACGCCACCTTTATCAAGGCCTCCACCCACATAGGCCAGTGTGGCATATGCATACAGACGCGCCAGCATACCCATATTGTCTACTATCAGTACACGTTTATCAATGCCTGTTGCATCAGCCTTCAAAGCTGAAAATAATATTCCGTCATTTATAAACTGATCTTTTAGTTTACTGATATGGGCTTCATGTATCTCATGTGGCACAATGATCAGCTTCCACCCCTTCGGCATCAGCCTTGAAAACTTTTGCAACGCTGCTTCGTCTGATGGCCAGGTGCTGCCCGCCACTAAAATTTTGCACCCGTCTGCAAAAACAGTTACGGCATCAACAGGTTGTACAGATGCTGCTATTGCCGCAACACGGTCATATCGTGTATCCCCACCTAGAATAACCCGGTCGGCGAATCCGGCCTTTGCCAATAAGGTCACAGATGGTGCATCCTGTACAAAAATGCGGGTGAAGCAACCCAACATTTTTCTAAAAAAACCGCCATACCATTTAAAGAACGCTTGCCCGGGCCTGAAGGTCGCTGAGATCAACAATGTAACGCGGCGCTGCTGCGCCAGAGCATGCAGGTAATGGTACCAGAACTCATACTTTACGAAAATGGTCAACTGCGGATCGACCAACGTTATGAACTTTTGTGCATTGGCTTTTGTGTCGGCGGGCAAATAAAAAACATGATCGGCAATGGTTTGTTTGCCATAAGCCTCATAGCCTGAAGGAGAAAAAAAGGTCAGCACAATGCTGTGTTTGGGGTATCGGGTTCGCAAAGCCTCCAGCACAGGTTTACCCTGTTCAAATTCTCCTAAGGAACTGCAATGAACCCAAATGCGCTGCTCACCCGGAACCAGTGAATGCCGCACCACATCTTGCCAGCCCTTGCGTCCTTCTATCCACTTGGCAGCCTTTGCATTAAACAGGGCATATATCTTAATACCAAGGGTATATAATGCAACAGCAATATTATATATAAGGACGGTCATTAATTGGAGGGTATTGCAATAATTGTTCCAAAAGTAATCGTTTCCCGACCAACACAGTTAGCGGAAGAATTTTTATGGGTAATCGTTAGACTTTAATTCATCGGTCACTTTCTCTATTGCAACCAATCTTCTGGTGCCGCCAAAGCGGAGGGACAAGAGCCCAAGCCCATTATACACCTGTGGAGGCGGTGCCGTGTTCTTATTATTCCGTGCCTGCAGCTCAGGATTTTTGTCGTGAACCGTACCCACATGTATCTCATAACGTATGCCGCCATGTATTTTTTCCATCAGTGTATTGCCTCCCTTCTTCAGGTCATTGGTTACTGCCAACGGCACAGATGTTTCATCTATCCACAAAGTATCCGGTATCGGGGCTTCTCCCTTAAACCGGGTACAGTTGATCGTTATTACATAATTATTACCTGTGCGACCTGCCACTCCGCCCCTCCAATGTTGCCGGGTCACCGACACTACCTTTGTAGTCTGAGCCATAGTCTGCGTAACGAATAGCGTAATTAATACTATACTATAAAAAACACACCTAAATAAGCCTTTGCTGTACATAAAGCGCTGTCTATTTTTTTTGCAACAAACTAAAAAACTGATCAAGCTGCGGCAGAATTATGATCCTTGTTCTGCGGTTCTGTGCACGGCCTTCTTCCGTATCATTGGCTGCTACTGGCAAATACTCGCTTCGACCTGCAGCCGACATTTTTGTCGGGGAAACACCATATTCACTTTGCAATATCCGAACCACAGCCGTCGCCCGTTTTACGCTGAGATCCCAATTATCGAGCAACAGACCTTTCTGAAAAGGTACATTATCAGTATGCCCTTCCACCATAAACTCAATATCCGGGTGCGCCTTAATAACAGCAGCTACCTTGCCCAATACCGTCTTGGCACTACCGGCCACTTCATACTTCCCGGTTTTAAACAGCATCTTATCTGAAATATCTACATAGATCACACCCTTGTCTATTTTTATATTGATGTCCTTGTCATCTACATTGCCTATGGCACTTTTAAGGTTCATAGCTAACGACATGGTAATAGAATCTTTGCGGGCAATGGCGTCCTGCAGGTTTCTGATATAGGCATCTTTTTCGCCAATGCTGGAAAGGAACCGATTAATGCTCTCGGCCTGAGAACTCGACAGAACGGACAGATCTTTTAAATGATTGAGTATTTGGTCATTATTGGCTTTTTGCTCTTTGAGCTGGCTTTGTTGATCTGTAACCTGCCCACGCAGTGAATTAATTGTGGTGTTGTAGTACAGATCAGAATCCCTGCAATTGAGATAAAGCTGCTGCAGCGTATGATATGCCTGCACCACGCTGTCGTACTGAGCATTGGCCTTTTTCATTTTTTTACTGGTTGCAAAAACCGGTGTGCCGGCAAAAGAAAATGTGATGACACCCACAAGAACTGTTCGAAATAAAACTCTGAGATCCATATAAACGTAGCTGATGCGTTTGCGCATTGTCAGTGCAAAGTTATTTTGAATATTTGTTAGTAAACGTGAAATTTTAAAATATAGCGATCGGCTTACAGCTATTTGATCACTGCATCTACATCTTCATCACCATCCAAATTGTCCATTTGAGCCATGATCTGCGGATAACGCCACTGCACACGATGACTCATTGGCCTGACTGTAAATTTCTTAGGGTTGGGAAGGCAAGCAATGATCATTGCAGCCTCAGCCTTGGTCAGATCTTTAGCGTGTTTGTTAAAATAAGCCCTGGATGCAGCCTCGATCCCAAAAATCCCCGGGCCCATTTCTATCACGTTCAGGTATACTTCCAAAATGCGTTGCTTGCCCCAAGTCCATTCTATCATTTTAGTAAAGTAAAATTCCGGCACCTTTCTCGTGTATCTGGTAATACCACTGCCCTGCCACAGAAATACGTTTTTAGCTGTTTGCTGGCTAATAGTGCTGGCGCCTGCCCCTTTAACTCTTTTTTTATGACGGCCTTTGTTATTGTCGTCATTCACACTTTTTTCAATAGACTTCCAATCAAACCCGCCATGCTCTGGGAACAATTGATCTTCGCTGGCTATAGCTGCCAGTTTTACGTTTCTCGAAATTTCATTCCAGCTTACATAATCGCGCCTTAATCCGTAGCCCTCAGCAAAATTAGTGATCTGTGTGGCAGTAATTGGCGGCATCATCCATTTGCACAGTAAGGTATACAACAACGACCCACCAAATAAAATGATAATAGAAAAAAGGATGATCCGCAGCCAGCTACGTTTTTTTTTGATGGTGGTCATTTGTCGGGTAATAAGGAATAACGCTAATAGACAGCGCCCTTTTTGCGTACAAATATAGTAAAACATATTTTTAGCAGACCCTTCAGTTATTGCAGGTTATTGTAAAATGTCATTGATCTTTTAACGCCAAACTATGTTCACTCCCCATATTTTTATTTACTTTTGCGCTTCTTAAAATATTTAGCGGAAATGCTGCAAATAACTGTAAATGATAAAAGTTCTTATCAGGTGGAACACGAAGAGTCGCAATGGCTGCTGAACAAAGCGGCTGTGGATTGCGATATCAGTGTACAGCCCAACAGTTTGGTGAGCGTTTTGGTGAATAATAAAAGCTATACCGCTATAATTGAAAAAATAGATAAGGAAAATAAAGAGATCGTAATCTTGATCAATGGCAGAAAGTATCACGCCAGGATCGAGGACCCTATAGATCAGTTGCTGAACAATATGGGTCTGAGCATGAAGGCAGGCCAAAAAGCCGATCCGGTAAAGGCACCTATGCCCGGCTTAGTGCTGAAAATATTGGTAGAGCCGGGTCAAAAAGTGAATAAAGGTGATGGTTTATTGGTGCTGGAAGCCATGAAAATGGAAAACATGATAAAGGCTACAGTGGCAGCAACCGTTAAAGCAATAAAAGTGAATGAACGTATGGCTGTTGAAAAAGGAATGGTGATGATAGAAATGGAATAGCCACAATCCGAACCAAAAAAGACAACAACAGGAAAATGAAAAAGATCAGCATAATAATAGTAGCAGTGGCAGTGACAATGTACAGTTGCAAAAGCGGTGGCAGTAAAATTGCCGGGGTTTGGCATGCATACAAACTGGAGAACAAATTGATAGACAGTGATTTCGCATTCACTCAAAAAGTGATTGATACGCTTGGCATGGGTCATGATGACGCTACAAACATTCAGTTATACAATACCGCAAATATGGATAGCCTGCGTAAAGCCCTACAGGTGCAGCATGATGAAGCATTTGAAGTGCAAAAAAACGAGGTGCGCAATACTATCTTTACGCTGAAGGATGGTGGTATGGCCATACTTTCATTTAATGGCGAATTAGATACCAGCAAATGGAAATTAGTTAATAACAAACAATTGATATTCACCGATATGAAGGGCCCCGAAGCAGGAGACTCTACTGTAGCAATGGACATTGAACAACTGACCGATACCCTGCTTGAGGTACGCATGACCAAGGATATAGACACCAGCTTTATCTTCTTCAAACGGGAAAGCAAAAAATAACTAACAAGCATCAACACCATCAACCACAAATCAAAATTGCAATTCATGAGAACAATTCCGCTGAGACAAGCATTAAGGGAAGCAATGGAAGAAGAAATGCGCAGAGATCAAAGCGTTTTTCTGATGGGCGAGGAAGTGGCACAATATAATGGCGCATACAAAGTAAGTCAGGGTATGCTCGACGAATTTGGCGAAAAACGTGTAATTGATACCCCTATCAGCGAACTAGGGTTTGCAGCCATAGGTGTAGGTGCAGCCATGAATAATACCCGTCCTATCATTGAGTTCATGACTTGGAATTTTGCTGAGCTGGCCATTGATCAGATCGTGAACCATGCAGCCAAAACTTTGTCTATGAGCGGCGGGCAATTTACTTGCCCTATTGTATTTCGCGGTCCCAACGGCTCTGCAGGTCAATTGGCTGCACAGCACTCTCAGGCTTTTGAAGCATGGTATGCACACATACCCGGCCTAAAAGTGATCTCGACCGTGAATCCATATGATGCCAAGGGGTTGATGAAATCTGCCATTCGCGATAATGGACCGATAGTGTTCATGGAAAGTGAAACATGCTATGGCGATATGGGTGAAGTGCCTGAAGAAGAGTACCTGATACCCATAGGTAAGGCAGACATCAAGCGCAGTGGCAGTGATGTAACCATCGTGTCTTACAATAAGATGGTGAAGACCGTTATGGCTGCTGCCGATGAACTGGCCAAAGAAAATATACAGGCTGAAGTGATAGACCTGCGCACCATTCGTCCGCTGGATTGGGAAACGATCGTGAATTCTGTAAAGAAAACCAATCGTTTAGTGATTGTAGAAGAGCAGTGGCCGTTCGGCAGTATTGGTGCAGAGATCGCTTACAGGGTACAAAAAGAAGCATTTGATTATTTAGATGCTCCCGTGCGCCGCTTAGCTTCTGCCGATACCAATATGCACTATGCGCCAAATTTAGTAGCAGCCTACCTGCCCAATGTAGCACGTACTGTGAATGTGGTGAAAGAAGTGATGTACGTAAAGAAATAGCATTCTGATATTATGGCTAACAATTTTGAGCGCATGCTGGAATTGGTGGGCGATTTTTTTGATGTAAAAAATGACCCGGACCAGATCAGCGTAGATGAGGCTTCGCGCCATAAACTGGAACAAATACATCCTGCCACGTTAAACGAACTGGCCAATGAGGACGGCCCGATGGTATGGATATTAGTGGTGCCCACAACGCTTGACACCATGCAGCGGTTCTTAAATAAAGCAATTACGGAACAACAACTGCTGGATGAAACACAACCGGGAACAGCATTCGAAGCCGTCTATTTATGTTCGGCATCTGTATTGCCCGAATTTAGAGGCAAAGGTTTAGCTAAAAAAGTGACCCTTGATGCCATCAGGCAGTTTCAGGAAAAGTACCGGATAAAGGCGTTATACTTCTGGAAATTCAGTAAGGAAGGGGATTGGCTTGCCAAAGCAATAGCCCGCGATACAGCGCTGCCGTTATATGAAAGGTAAGCCGATCATTGATGGGCGTTGTAGAATTCGCTGACAATTTTTTTTAGGGCAACAGGCTTTAAAATAGCGATCTTTTTCCCACGCTTTTGTATCAGCCCAAGCTCTTCAAAATCTGTAAGTTGTTGTACAACTTGTTGCCGGGTAGTACCGGCTACATTGGCAAAGTCTTCTCTCGAAAAGATCACATTCATTTCATTATCTAAAGCCAACCCAAATTTAGTGGACATTAATAATAGTGCATCGGCTACTTTCTCCCTCGTATTCATTTGAGCAAGATTCTTTAGGCGGGTCTCCAGCTTCCTTAGCTCGACAGAATAGTACATCATCATTTCAACCAGAAAATCAGGGTTGATCTGAAATATCTTATTCAGCATGGTATTGGTCAGGAAACACACGATCACTTCTTCAATTGCCGCTGCACTTATCGGATAAACATCGTTTTCATACCCTCTGTGTCCCAGCAAATCTCCTTCTATGCCAAACCGCACAATTTGTTCTTTGCCGTTCAGCCCCCGGGAGTATATTTTTACTTTCCCTTTTTGAATAAAATAAATCCCCAATACCGGATCGCCTGAATTGAAAATGACCTGATCTTTCTTAAATTTGAGCAGTGGTGCATAATTTTCTATCTCACGTATACAGTCAGTCGAACACAATCGGACGAGACAGGAGTAATTTTCGCAACTACCACAATTTACTGTTGCCATATTGGTTTCTATTTTAGGGTGCAATGTTGTAAATGTAGGTTACTGTCTTTTTTTAAGAGGTGACAAACCTCACAGGAATTTATGACATTAGTTAGTAGTTGTTATAGACACTAAAAGGCCAAAAATGAAGCACCCCCAACCAAAGGATGCTTCATTGAAACCGGAAATTTTGCATTTATAATTCGAAACCAAACATCTTAGTGATACCACCTTCTTGTGATATTGAATCCGATCAGGAATTGACCCTTTGTAAAGTCAACCTGATTGAACACATTGTTGTACTGTGGCACGATACCGTTACAACTGCTTGCAAATATCTGGAAAGTGTGCCCGGTCGTGCTGAGCTCTATTCCAAAACTGACATTTGGATGCGGATTGTTGGTCGTGTTCTGTGTTAACGGCTGATCATAGTTTGCTATTATTCCAAATCCATCGGTGAACATATACCTTCCCAAAGCACTAAATGAAAAATTTGAATTCTTCATAGTGGGTTGGATAGTCCCATCCGCTGCAACATAGCCTGCAATATTGTTGAAGTAAGACAGACTACCGGCAACCTGAACGGAGAAATGTTTGGTCACCTTTCGGGCTATCATCAATTGCGTGAAGTAGGACACCCTGTCTGAGTTATTTACAAAATTACCTGCCGCTTTAATAGTAGATACAGCCATGTCTTCAAAGACAGTTACGCTTACCGGAGAACCGCCTGTTGCACCTTGTTTTACCAAAGCATATTTCACTGTTCCGTCAACCAGCATGTCTATTTTACAAATACCAATACCAATTTGCAGATTATTGATCGGCGCGTAGTTAATACCCAAACGGATATTAGCCGGCGCAAACATGCCGTAAAAATCCTGATAGCCATTATTCACTATACCGAACCTGTGCTGGATCGAAAATTCCAGTGTGTTCTTGGGTGGTACCATGACAGTTTGATTATCAATAATAAAATTGCCGCCAAATGTATTTTTCGCAAAGGCTTTTTTAACCGGAGCAGGCGCAGTGGTATCTTCAACAGCACCGTCTGCTTTCCCTGTCGGATTAACGTTCTGAGCCAGGCTGCCGTACAGTGGTAGCGTGTAGGCGGCGACTACCAAAAGACAGCTTCTCAAAACACCTTTTATTTTAGATAACTTCATATAGTTTGTTTTAGTTGTTACTACTTTTTAATTGTTTTTTGCGCCCTGCGTGATCCACGCCAAAACCAATGCATTGATATTATCTGGATCACTGGAACCGGTCAGCGGCATAGCAGGAGAGAGTACTCCGGTCAACCGTTCAAAGATGATGCTGGTTTTTGGAACTGTTGTATCCACCAAACTCATGCTGATCAACGATTGATATGCCTTACCCGACTCAAGGTCCGGCGTTTGGCCTCCGTCTGAATGGCAGCTGGCTATAGCGCACTTTGCAGTGAAAATAGGCTGCAGGTCAGCTTTAAATGAGACAGTATCCTTGATCACCTCCGTTGATTGAAGAGTCAATGTGGTATCCTGCCTGCATCCTGTGCCGAATGCAACTAATATCACCCCTGCCATGGCTGCCATTTTGATAATTTTTTTCATTCTGAAAAAATTAAGGGTGAGTGATTATTTATTGAAGTGCAGGTCAAGGCCGGTTACAATGGCATGCTCATTGTCAGCACCATTGAACATAACCCCAAATCCAAACGGATAGTCGGTAACGGAGGAAGGGGTGAACGTAATATCGTCTGGATACCCTGTAGTGGTATTGTTACCATGGTTAGTGTTCAGCGCACGTACCAATAACAATCTCCATCCGGTACCGGTCCAGAACATGTTAGCTGTTACGTCAGCTCTGTCGCCGCTGTAGGGAGAAACAATGCTGCCGGGTATTGCATACAATCCATCATTCATACCCACTTGTTGAAAATTAGTACCATTGGCAGCTGTGCGTGGATCTACAAACGATCCGTTTGAAAGTGTCAATACCCCAAAAGTGTCAACAGCAGTTACACGCAATGCCTTAGATCCGGTATCACTCTGAAGAATCCCGCCATAAGCATTTACGCTGTTAGCGTTTGGATAGATCTGATAAGATCCAATAGGATAGTAAACAAACATGGGCACAGATACTTTAGTTGATGTACCTGTAACAGTCAGTGTTTGCTTATTATTGAAGCCGCCATCTGTAGTATTTACCTGAGGGTCAGCGGTCACCCATTGCTTGTTCAACTCGCCGCCGTCGCCAGATTGAATTCCATTATTCACGTCACAGTCATTGGCCTGATTAGTATTCAAAACCTGCAATGTTCTTGCCCTCCAGCAATCTAAAAACTGCGTTGGGCCGTTGGTCCACATTGCGCCGCCGCCGGCTACCCCACCCGGTGTATCGTTAGCGCCATAAGATGAAAATACATGACATGCGCCATAGCATGATAGAGAGTTGAAGTTGGGGTCAGAAATATTGAACATCATCACTACTTCGTCTTGTACAAATCCGGGTCTGAAGGTTGAAACCTCTGTTCCACTTGTCGTTGTGGTAGGGGCAGCAGATTCTTGCGCCCAATAGTTATAACCTGATCCCTTAGGATTATAGTACCAGGTTGAATTGGCACAGTTAGGCTGTGCTGCATCCCATTGCATCAGAATGTAGATGTTGTTGGCATCGTACATACACTGGATAGCTACACTGTCCGAATTGCCGGTAAACCCGGTAAAAATATTGTTACCCGGATTAGGCACTGTTGCCAAAACCGTCAGTTTGGGTGCATTGGTAAATGCAGAGATATCTCCGCTCCAGTTGGTAACATGACCGCCAACTGCAACCTGTGCTGCATAAGCTGGCGTGCCGGAAATTGCATAAAGTGTATCTGTATTCGCTGTTGGAGTAGTAGTTGAACCTCCGATCACCTGATTGGTCTTTGTGCAATTTGACGCTGTGATCACCAGAAGGCCTACCGTAAGAAAGGCCAGAACGTATTTTATTGGATTTTTCATATACTATTGATTTGATTTTTTACGAAAGCTTTATTAAAAGTTGTTGGATTTTATTTTAATGTACGGATGTAGTTGATGACTTGCCACCGCTGTTCTTCAGTCAGGTCTTTTTTAAATGATGGCATAGGCTTTCTACCCGTAGTTATCTTCCAAAACAGCGCACCATCGCTCTGCCTCTGAAAATCACCCTTTGTGAAGTCCTTTGGACTTTTATCAAGATCAGCACTTTTGGGTCCATCGCCTTTTCCTTTATTGCCATGGCAAGACTTACAATTAGTGCCATACAGTGTTTTACCTGCTGCAATAGATTCACTGTTAGCTGCCACAGCATTCTTTGTCTTATCTGCTGCCGGTGGAGCTGTCCAAACTTCTTGTGGTAAGGGCACAAAGGCTGATGCCATTGCCACACAACCGGTAAGTGCCAACATTTTAATAATGCCGGGAAGGCCTAGTTTTTTCAGACTCAATTTTGTCTTTTTCATACGTTTTGTTTTTTTGTTAATGAATTATTTGCCCGATTAATTCCCCGCTGTTTTAGCAACCTTCTTTATCTTGAACATCTGGTAAAATAGATAGAAGTACAAAGCCCATACTCCGCCAAACAATACGGAGACCGTAATAACTAAAGGGATGGGAGCGTAGGGTTCCCATAGTGCACGCGGAAACGGATCTTTATCCACATTGAGTTTAATACCCCAATTGGTAGCTGCCCTTTTTTCAACATTACCATATTTGTCGTTGTCCTCTATTTTAGCAACAACAGTGTAGGCGCCGGTAACATCACCGGGTATAAATTTCGGATAGTTAAATACTGCCTCACCGTTGGCGTCTGTGGTAACTGAGTTGTCCTCCATAGGAGACATATCTCCAAACAAGCGCTGTACATAAAACTTTACTGCAACATCTTTTATAGGAATTTGTTTACCGTCTTTTGTGGATGATGTAACTTTGATATTTATAGTACTGGTAGAATCATTAGGATCCAGCTTTATAGTAATGTCAGCATCAGCATACTGTATCTTCTCCTCTGCATCCTGATATTTAGGGTCATCCTGAATCTTGGCTGATACGCTAAATGCCATACTGTCATTCATCTGAAGATCCTTTGGAAGTACAACGGTTGCCTGACCTTTTTCATTGGTCACTGCGTTCTTCAATATCTTTGTGTTGTCGCCCTCTCCTGTATAGAAGTTCACATGCACTCCGGCAACCGGTGCGAACTTTCCTTTCTCATTTCTGGCTTTTACGGTAGCAATGGCTGTTTTACTCAAGTCTGATTTTTTTGAGTAGGCCAATCCCAGTGTGGCTTCTGCTTTATCTGCTGTTTGGGTTTTATTCTGCGCAAATAAAGGATTCACGAATGCTGTTACCCAAATTAACAGTGGTGCTAATAATTTTGAAATTGTTGAGCGTTTCATAAATATTTGATTTACGCAGGTTGATTAATAGTTGCAGTTTCGTTAGCCAATTCTGTTGCTTCTCTTGCTGCTTTTACTCTGGCAGCGATCTTTTTGTCATGCTCTATAACAATACCTTCTTCTACTTCCCATATAGCCATCATGGGAAACATTTTTGCAAACAGCGTGATGACTAAAAAGATACCTGCAAGACATGCCGCAGTTACCGAGAATTCAACATAGTTCGGAAAGTACGTAGACCAGCTGCCTGGTACTTCCTGAATTGGCATGAATGGGTGTAATAATGTAGGCACAACGATCAGATACCTTTTGATCCATGCACCGATCACTATAATGATGCAGACAATTGGTAAGATCTTAGTAGTTCTACCCTTGGGGAAGGACATAACAATGATGGGTAATAATACTGTACCGAATTGGCAGAACCAGAAGGCAGTAGAATAAGTTCCGTAGAAAAGGTCGCTCAACAAACGCCCTTCTGCTGTGGCCATTTTGTATGCGGGGATCCAATATTCGTTGAGGTTAAGGTATGCATAGATCAATGTCAGCGACAATACTATTTTACCCATCAGATCAAAGTGCTTAGACGTGATATATTTTTCAAGATGGTATAGCTTTCGAAAGGCAGCCATGCCTAATATCACACCTGCAGAACCTGAGTATAGTGCCCCTACTACGAAGTAAGGACCAAATACAGTAGAGTTCCATCCCGGACGAAGTGTCATAGCAAAAATATAGCTTACTACGGTGTGCACAGAGACAGCAACAGGTATAATTACAATGGTCATAATGGTCATTGTTTTTTCAAGCATATGCCACTGCTCCTTAGTACCCTGCCACCCAATGGCCATGAATTTGTACAACCATTTTTTAAATTTCTTAAAGCGGGTATCGCAAACGGTGAGTTTATCACGGCACATGGCCAGATCAGGTATCATAGGAAGGTAAAGGAATACCGTGCTACCGGCAAAATAGGTGCAGATGCTTATCACATCCCACATCAGTGGCGATTGTATGCGACCGAAGATCACAAGATTAGCGATCCGGTCAGGGCGTCCAAGGTCTATTATAGGTTGTATACCGCCAAAAAGCAGTGATACAAAGGTGAGCAATTCAGCTGATCGGGTGATGGGCCTCCGCCATTCTTGCTTCGTAATGCGTAAAATTGCAGACACTAATGTACCCGAGTGGCTGATGCCTATAAAGAATACAAAGGTGGATATATATAGTCCCCATGACACATAATTGCGCATGGCAGTGTAGGCTTCCCCAAAGTTCGCTGGATTAAAAGTATAGATTATTGTCTAACTTTATAAAACCAACAGAACAAAAATGAAGCAGTCGAGATTTACAGAAAGTCAGATTGTAGCCGCTATCAAA
>Ga0164297_10003358_pt1 | contig 14955 bp, 3 predicted proteins | sample GEODES058metaG_FD_113539 | JGI IMG/M metagenome (GOLD analysis project Ga0164297, IMG submission 113539) | Dystrophic lake water microbial communities from Trout Bog Lake, Wisconsin, USA - GEODES058 metaG | ecosystem: Environmental > Aquatic > Freshwater > Lake | place: USA: Trout Bog Lake...
AGAATCGTTGATTTGCGGAAAGATCACCTGTAAATGTAGCTCCTGTAATTGGTGCATAATTTTGTGATTTGACAAAAGCAGTGGTTGCTACTTTGGTGGAATTATCGGAGGTTGCTTGTGTAACTACAAATACATTACCATTTAGGGAAGCATCACCATTGACAAAGACTTTTCCACCGAAAGAAGCATCGGATCCTAAAAAGAATCTGGAATTCATGGATACATCACCAGTAACGAAGAATCGTTGATTGGCAGAAAGATCACCTGTAAATGTAGCTCCTGTAATTGGTGCATAATTTTGTGATTTGACAAAAGCAGTCGTTGCTACTTTGGTGGAATTATCAGAGGATGTTTGTGTGGTTGCTGTCAAATTACCATTGATATTTAAATTGCCATTTAAGGATAAATCTTTATTGATAAATACTTTTCCACCAAAAGATGCATCGGATGCTAAATACAAACGAGAATTCATAGAAACATCACCGGTTGTAAATAATCTTCCATTTAAAGACATGTCTTCTGCAACAATAAATTCATAACTAACACTTGTAACCGTTGTTTGTGCAGTATAAGAATTAACAACTAAATTTCCATTAATCGTTAAATCTTTTCCAATATAGACATTGGAATTCATGGATACATCACCAGTAACAAGTAATCGTTGATTGGCAGAAAGATCCCCTGTAAATGTAGCCCCTGTAATTGGTGCATAATTTTGTGCTTTGACGAAAGCAGTGGTTGCTACTTTGGTGGAATTATCGGAGGATGCCTGTGTGATTGCAAAGACATTACCATTTAGGGAAGCATCACCATTGACAAAGACTTTTCCACCGAAAGAAGCATCGGATCCTACAAAGATTCTGGAATTCATGGATACATCACCAGTAACAAGTAATCTTTGATTAGCAGAAAGATCCCCTGTAAATGTAGCCCCTGAAATTGTAGCATAATTTTGTGCTTTGACAAAAGCAGTCGTTGCTACTTTGGTGGAATTATCGGAGGATGCCTGTGTGGTTGCTGTTAAATTTCCATTAATATTTAAATTACCATTTAAGGAAACATCACTATTGATAAACACTTTTCCTTCAAAAGAAGCATCGGATCCTAAATACAAACGAGAATTCATGGATACATCACCAGTGAAAATAGCATGATTTGTAAGTGAAGATATGGAAGATTGAACAAATGCAGTCGTTGCTACTTTTGTTGAGTTATCGGATAATGCTTGTGTCGTAACAAAGACATTACCATTTAAGGAAGCATCCCCATTGACAAATAATTTACCTGCAAAAGAAGCATCAGATCCTAAATACAAACGAGAATTCATGGATACATCTCCTGCTAGAAATGCTTTTCCACTAAATGAGGCATCGGAACCTACATATAATCTAGAATTCATGGAAGAATCTCCAGTGAAAGTTGCAGTTCCAGTAAAATTTGGTGATGCGGATGGTGCTTTTAAATTCAAAGCGGATTGAGTTGCTGTAGAAATAGGTTTATTCAAATCAGAAGTATTATCGACATTTCCTAATCCAACCATAGATGCAGTAATTCCACTGACGGTTCCTGTAAAAGTAGGTGATGCAATGGTCGCATATTTACTGATTAAAGAACTTCCATTTTCATAAATGGTTTCACCTACATTTAAATTTCCATTCATAGAAGCATCACCTGTCATAAATAATCTTCCATTTAATGACATATCTTCAGCCACAATAAATTCATAACTAATAGAAGTAATTGTTTGTTGAGCAGTATAAGTTTTCACATAAAGATTGCCGTTTACAGTTAGATCTTGTCCTATAAACACATTTCCGTTTAATGATGCATCTCCAACTAAATTTGTATTTCCTTCTACATACAAATTCTGATTTAATGACGCGTCACCACGCGCAATAAAAGTTCTAGACACATCCAAAAACCCATTAATATAAGTTTGACGGAGTATGTTTGAAACATTTGAGAGATCCAACCAACTCATGTAAATGTCTATTATAGAAATTACAGATATTTTTTACAATACAAATACGATAATTCAATTCTACAAAAAAATTTGATAAAATAATCTATCTTATTACATCAAATATGCACGACAATATATTAAAACATTTTCATATTTTACTTCATGTCTTGATACAAAAGGATTATTACTAAATATTCAAGAAAAAAATAGAGTTATTCGCACTACTATGCATTTATTTTCATTTTTAATAATTCTATTTCTGATTGTTGTTTAGCAGTTAAATCTTTTAATTCTTGAATGGATTTTACTAATATTGGAATTAATACTCCATAAGATGCTTCTAATTTTTCTGGATTGGTTTCGTTTACTAAATTTGGTATAGTAATTCCAGAATCAATTTGAGCTTGTTTTAATTCTTGAGCAATAAATCCAAATTCGTCGATATTGATTTTGGAACCATCTCTCATATTCCATGTGAATTTTACTGGATGTAAATATTTCATGAAATTCAATCCAGCAGGGATATCTAAAATATTGGTTTTATCACGAAGATCACTTAATGATGTAATGGTTGGAACTTGACATCGTAGGGTTGTCATGGAACTATTTCCTAAGGTGATTTCATTCGAAACGGTAGCGGAAGATGCATTTGCACCATTTCCTATAACAATATTATTTGAACCTGTTGTTAATGTATTTCCGGATTGATAACCGAAACAAGTATTATTGGTTCCAGAGGTAATGGAATTACCGGAATGTATACCAATAAAAGTATTTGTAGTTGAATTACCTACTACAATTCCATTGGCAGATAAATCTCCATTGGAAGCAACACCACTGGTTGCATAATTGACAATATATCCTTGGTCTAATGTCGTTGTATATTGATTAATGATACCATAAACATTTAAATTATTATGAGCAATCATAGAACCACTTAAATCTAAATTTTGATTCATAGAAACATCGTTTTCTAAAATGGTTTTGCTACTAACAAATAAATTTCCATTCAAGGAAGTATCATTCGTGACAAATAATCGTTCATTAAAAGATACATCACCTGTAAAATTTGCACCGCTTAATGCAGCATATTCTAAACTTTTAATAAAAGAAGTGGTTGCTACTTTATTGGAATTATCAGTTAAAGATGGTGTAATTGCAGTTAAATTTCCGTTAATATTTGCATTTCCATTTAAAGATAAATCACCATTGACAAATAAACTAGAATTCATCAATGCATTTCCAGATAAATATAAACTTTGATTGAAAGATACATCACCCGTAAAATTTGCACCATTTGTAAGAGATGATAATTTTGAATATACAAAAGAAGTTGTTGCAACTTTATTGGAATTGTCTGTGAAAGAAGGAGTAACTACAGTAACATTACCATTCAAAGAAACATCGCCGTTGACAAATAATTTTCCAGCAAAAGAAGCGTCGGAACCAAGAAATAATCTGGAATTCAACGAAACATCTCCTGTAGTAAAAAGTCGTCCATTTAATGACATGTCTTCTGCAACAATAAATTCATAACTAACAGAAGTAACCGTTTGTTTGGAAGTATATGTATTGACTGTTAAATTACCATTGACCGTTAAATCTTTACCAATATATACATTTCCATTCAATGAACTATCATTCAATATATTTGCGGTTGGTATAGTCACATTTCCAGTAAAAGTTGGAGATGCTAATGTTGCATATTTCGAAACTAATGCTACACCTCCTTCATAAATGGATTTTCCAACTTTTACATTTCCATTCATGGAAGAATCACCAGTAACAAAGAATTTTGTACCAGTAAAGGATACATCACTCGTTGCAAATAATTTTGGTGTCGTAATTTGGGTGAAAAAACTAGGAGAAGTAGTTTGTGCATATCCGGTTAATTGAGATAAGACAAAAGCAGTGGATGCAATTTGTGTTGTGGATGTTCCATAAGATGCAGTAGGAACCGTAGGAATGCCTGTAAATGCGGGAGATGCTATATTTGCTTTTACATTTAATGCGTTTTGTGTTGCGGTAGAAATTGGTTTATCTAAATCCGCTGTATTGTTTACATTGGATAATCCAACCATGGATTGTGTTATACCACTTACAGTTCCTGTAAAAGTAGGTGATGCAATGGTTGCATATTTGGAACTTAATGAAGAACCATTTTCATAAATGGTGTTTGCTACATATAAATGAGAATTGAAAGAAACATCTTGATTGACAAATAAACGAGAATTGACAGAAATATCACTAGTAAAAACACCTGTACTTAAAGGAATACCGCCTTGAATTGCACTTGGTGGAATCGAATTGGAAGCATAATTTATATAGGTGTTTCCATTCAATGATACATCACCATTGACAATAAGTTTTTGATTGAAAGTAACATCATTACCTACAGATAATCTACCATTCAAACTCGTATCGGTAGCAACGAATAAATTACCATTCAAACTAGCATCACCTTTTTGAAGATAAAAATGATTATTTCTTACAATTAAATTTCCACCACTTATATCTAAAAATCCTTTAATATACATTTGTGTATAACGATTTGCATAACTAACATCCAACCAATTACTCATTTTTATTATTATTTATACTATACTAATAAAATAAAAAAACAATTTTTTTTGATTCCATTTCATCAACTAAATATATTTATTGAAGACCATGATTGGATAATATTTGAAGAACACTTGCCATTTGTGATTGTAATGTTGCTACTTGTTGTTGTAATGTTTGAATATAAGCTTGTGTATCATAATTTACTTTATATCCTTCATCTAAGGTAGTTGTATATTGATTAATAATACCATAAACATTTAAATTTGTATGTGCTATGATCGAACCACTTATATCTAATAAACTATTCATAGAAACATCACCGACTAATTGTGTTTTTTGTCCAACATATAAATTTCCATTCATGGATGAATCTGCACCTAATAACAGGTTACTTGCATCTAATGTGGAAATATAGACAGTTTCTGCGAATGTTGGTGAATTTAATGGTGCATATTTTAATGCTAATGGTTGTCCAGATTCATAAATTGTATTGGCGACATATAAATCAGAACCAGTATATAATTTTCCACTTAGCGATAGATCACATACCATAGTAGATAAACCTCCACCACTGACATATAAATTTCCATTCAATGATAAATCAGAATGTTCTGAATAAAGAGTTTCTACATAACCACCATATCCAGAAGAAACGGAAGTTTCGAAATTTTCATCATCAAAGGTAACAATATCAGCTCTTTGTGTTTGAATTAATAATTTACCATATTGATTTCTTATATTTTGAATAGCGGTAGATGGAATAGATTCATTTGGATAATTTGCATATAAATTTCCATTTAATGAAACATCTCCATTGAATACTGTATTACCACCAACATATAAATTTGCATTCAAAGAAGTATCGGATCCAGCATATAAACGATTATTGAAGGATACATCTCCAGTAACAACAATTTTCGATGCTTCTACAATTCCAGTAAAGGATGGATTATTAATAGGTGCTTTCAATCCAATTTCTGTAGTTACGGTTGTTGCAAAAGATGCGTCGGAATTAATTGCAGTAGCTAATTGTTGTAATGTGTCTAAAGTAGAAGGCGCTGTTCCTACTAAATTGGATATTTCCGTTCGAACAAATTGAGTAGTTGCTATCTGAGTGGTATTTGTTCCAGAAATAGCGGTTGGAGCAATTGGTGTTCCTGTAAATGTAGGTGATGCTAAACTTGCTTTTAAATCTAAGGCTGATTGGGTTGCTGTAGAAATTGGTTTATTGATATCAGAAGTATTATCCACATTTCCTAATCCAACCATGGATGGTGTAATACCACTGACAGTTCCAGTAAAAGTCGGCGAATTTATTTTTACATATGTCGATCCTAAAGATGCACCATTTTCATAAATCGTATTTCCATATAAATTTCCGTTGGAACGAACATCATTCGATACAATTAATCTTCCATTGATATCGGTATCCGCATTGACAGTTAAAAGATCCGATACGATTGCTTTTTCAAAAGTAGCTGTTCCTACAAAATTAGGTGTATTTAGTGGAGCATAAACAGACTCTAATAATACACCATTTTCATAAATACTATTGGCTACGATTAAATTACCGCCCATCGAAACATCGTTATAAACCGACATTTTTCCTTGTAAGATTGCATTTCCAGTGACGGATAATTTTCCATTGAAAGATGCATCACTGCCTATATATAAACGGCTATTGAAAGATGTATCGCCAGTAACAAATAATTTTTTATTGAAAGATGCATCACTACCTACATATAAACGATTGTTGGCAGAAATATCTTTTGTAAAGACACCGTTTGCACCTGGTGTTCCACCAATAATGGCACTATATGGAATTGTGTTGGCTGGGTAATTTGCATATAAATTACCTCCCATAGAAAGGTCTCCTGAAACAAATAGTCTAGAATTCATGGAAACATCTCCGTTAATGGATAATGTTTGGGATACAGTAGTCGTTGGTAAAGAGACAATACCGGTAAAAGAAGGTGATGCTATATTGGCTTTTAGATTTAATGCGGATTGTGTTGCTGTAGAAATTGGTTTATTGATATCGGAAGTATTATTGACATTTCCTAATCCAACCATGGATGCTGTTATACCAGTGACAGTTCCTGTAAATGTAGGAGATGCTAATGGTGCATATGTTTGTTCTAATAAAACGCCATTTTCATAAATTTGACCACCAACGATCAAATTTCCATTCATAGAAGAATCACCTTGAACATCTAAATCAGAAGTAACCATTAAAGTTGGTGCAGTGACTGTTCCAGTAAAAGATGGCGAATTTACATTTGCTTTTAAACTTAATTCAGATGCTAATAATGTAGTAAATGATGAATCTGTATTGGATAATGCAGCGGATAATTGATTAATCGAATTTAATGTTTCAGTAGAAGCTGCATTGAAAAATGCAGTAATTGCATTTGATACATATGAAGTCGTTGCAACTTGATTATTCACAATACTTACATCAACCGTAGGTGCAGTTGGTGTTCCAGAAAAGGATGGAGATGTAAGTTTTGCATAACCTTGATTTTTTACAAAGGAAGTGGTTGCTACACGATTGGAATTATCGGTTGAAAATAAGTTATAGGATGTTGTAATGTATCCATTGACATTCAAATTACCATTCATAGAACTATCGCCGGTTACTACCATATTTCCATTGGTTGTTACATTATTGTTCAGATTTGTTACTCCATTGACATATAAATTACCATTCATCGAAATATCATTTCCAATCAATAAGTTTGAATTGAAAGAAGCATCTCCATAAATCGTTAGTTTTCCATTCATGGATACATCGGATGAAACTAATAATCTAGAATTCATAGAAACATCGCCAGTAAAATTGGCTCCAGATAATTTTGCGAATCCTTGATTTTGGACATAAGCAGTGGTTGCAACAGATTTTGAATTATCGGATGCTACTGGTGTTGGAACCGTAACATTTCCATTGATGTTGACATTACCATTGGCAGATATATCACCACCTATAAATAAATTACCATTGGCAGATATATCACTATTGACAAGTAATTTACCATTGGATGATATGTCACTACCTAAGATAAAACGATGATAAGTAAATACATCTCCATTAAAAACGGTCTTACCATTGACAAATAAATTTGCTTCAAAAGAAGCATCGGAACCTACAAAAAGTCTGGAATTCATAGATACATCGGATGCTACTGATAATTTGGAATTCATGGAAACATCGCCTGTAAAATTAGCTCCAGATAGCGGTGCAAATCCTTGATTTTGAACATAGGCAGTGGTTGCTACTTTTTGCGAATTATCGGATGTTGCCGGTGTTGGAACTGCAACATTTCCATTCATAGAAACATCACCGTTAACGAAAAGTTTGGAATTCATAGAAACATCACCAGTAACCGATAATGTTTGTGATACGGTTGTTGTTGGCATGGAAACAACGCCGGTAAATGTAGGAGATGCGATATTGGCTTTTAGATTTAATGCATTTTGTGTTGCAGTAGAAATCGGTTTATTGATATCAGAAGTATTGTCGACATTTCCTAATCTAACCATAGAGGATGTAATTCCACTAACTGTTCCTGTAAAAGTGGGTGATGCTAATGTTGCATATTTATTGATCAAAGATACACCATTTTCATAGATTGATTGTCCTACATGTAAATTTCCGTTATTACTAATATCATTGGCAACATATACATTTTTATTAAAAGAAGCATCGCCAATGACAAATAAATTATTATTCAAAGAAGCATAACCATACAAAAATAAATTACCATTCATAGAAGCATCTTTTCCTACGATTAAATTTTGATTCAATGATACATCCCCTGTAAAATTCGCTCCAGATAATGGCGCATAATTTTGATTTTTTACGAATGCGGTGGTTGCTGCAGTTGTTGAATTGTCACTGGATACTGGTGTTATAAGTGTTAGATTTCCTAGAACAGTTGCATTGTTTAGAGTGGTTGTTCCTGCAGCAAATACATTCGCATTCAATGAAACATCTGCTCCTACCAATAATCTTGCATTCATCGATACATCACTATTGGTGATAAGTTCATTATTCATGTTTACTACTCCAGTAAAAGTAGCACCGGATAATGGTGCATAATGTTGATTTTTAACAAATGCAGTCGTTGCAACTGTGGTTGAATTATCGGTATTTGCTGGGGTAACGGATAAAACAAGACCGGACATGGAAACATCTTGATTCATAAATACATTTCCATTTAATGTAGTATTTCCACTAACAGTGACATCTTGTATAATATTTGTGGTTGGCATTGTAACAGTTCCAGTAAACGATGGCGAATCAATATTTGCTTTTGTTCCAATTTCATTGGCTAATGTAACGGCAAAAGATGCATCGGAATTTGATAAAGCAGCAGATAATTGGTTAATTGCATCTAATGCTTGTGGAATAGCATTGACGAAACTAGTAATTTCTGAAATAACAAATTGAGTGGTTGCGATTTGTGCATTATTTGAACCTAATGATGGTGTTGGTGCATATGGAACACCTGTAAATACTGGTGAATTTAAAGTAGCATATCCTTGATTTTGAACATAAGCAGTGGTTGCTATTTGTGTTGAATTATTTGTAGTTAATGGTGTATTTGCATACGAAGTTCCCTGTAGAGTAGTGATACCCGTGATAACAACATTTGCATTAAAAGAAGAATCATTATTCACAACCAATCGATTGTTTGCAGTAACATCGCCGGAAAATGATGCGCCAGATAATTTTGCATATCCTTGATTTTTGACAAAAGCAGTCGTCGCTACTTTGGTAGAATTATCAGTAGTTAATTGTGTGTTTGCATATACATTTCCGAATACTGTCAAGTTTCCATTTAAGGATGTGTCACCAATCACAAATAAACGACTATTCATTGTTGCATCATTGGATACGGATAAATTATTGGAAGCAGTGACTTGACCAGTAAATGTTGGTGATGTTAAAGTCGCATATCCTTGATTTTGAACATAAGCGGTCGTTGCTACAGTTTGTGAATTATCGGAAGTTACTGGAGTTGGTGCAGTCATATTTCCGTAAATATGGACATTACCGTTCATAGAAGTGTCGCCTTGAATATTTACATTTTGTGAAATATTCGCAGTCGGTATAGAAACAGTTCCGGTAAAGTTAGGAGATGCTAAAGTGGCATATCCTTGATTTTGAACATAAGCGGTAGTTGCAATTTTGGAAGAGTTATCATTATTATTTTGAGTTACAGCGGATACATTTCCATTCATGGAAACATCGCCACCTATAAAAAGTTTGGAATTCATGGAAACATCGCCTCCCATAAAAAGTTTGGAATTTATCGAAACATCACCGGAAAATGTTGCACCACTCGTTGATGCATAGCCTTGATTTTTTATAAATGCAGTGGTTGCTACTTTATTTGAGTTATCGGAAGAAGGTTGCGTAACGACAGTGACATTTCCGTTGATATTGACATTTCCATTCATTGAACTGTCTGCAAACACAATCAAACGACCATTGATATTTGCATCGCTCGATACATTTATACGACGATTGAATGTAGCATCACTAAATACATATAATTTATTATTCAATGATACATCACCATTTACGGATAATTGTTGTGATATGTTTGCGGTTGGAATGCTAACGGTTCCAATAAACGACGGATAAGCTAATGTTGCATACCCTTGATTTTTAACATACGCCGTTGTTGCGACAGCATTTGAATTGGTTGAATTTGATTGTGTGATTGTATTGATGGTTCCAGTCGTATTTATATTTCCATAAATTTGTATTGTATTATTACTGATATCAAATTGCAACATTGTATAATTATCGGAAGTATCACTCATAATATGCTTTGTTCGACTGATTAAATCATTCATTCCGGATTGAACATTTTGCGATAAATCAAGTAAATATAATAAAGTGGAAGTGCTCAAATCATAGGGTATTCCATTACTATCTAATATACGCATGGCATTCGATTTAATACTAAAATTTGGAATAGGAGAATTTGTATTGTCGTAGAAATTTAATGACATGTCATTTCGTAAATAGAGACCTCCACCACTAATATCAACAAAGCCTTTAAAATAACTTTGTTTAAATTTATTACCATTATTTGAAGAATCTAACCACAAACTCATTTCCCTTATATATATTTCATATTTTTTTATGTTTATGAAATTTATAATTATATGATTTCTTTTTTTCTTTTCCGTCTAAAGAATGATTTATGCTTATCTATTTTATGTATAAAACTGGGTTGATATTGAAGATCCACCCGAACCAAAAGTTCCCTCATATCTCCAAAATGTAATGACTGGATTTCCATAAGTAGAAGGTGTAGCATTATATATAAAATATAGGTAACCTGAATCGGTATCAAAAATCCATGGATAAGTGGAATCATTTTTACGAAGGATAGTCGAATTCAATGTAAATGTGATTGTATAGTCATAGGTTAATGTAAAGGGGTCGTAATTAAAAGGTATTGCATTGGACAATAAATTTAAATTGACTCCAGTGGATGATGTTGGATTATCATAACGATAACTTACATATTGTGTTTGATAATCTTGTAATTCTAATGTATACCTTGCAATATACGGAGTCGAAGCACTATAACTTCTTGTTCCTGGACCTTTTGTCGGAACAAATGTAGTATCTGTTATCATATCGGTTGGTGCAGTTGACGGTATATTTTGACTAAATACTTGTAAACTTGGTATGATTCTTTGTCTAGCAATACCGGAAGATTCTGCTGCATAATTTATACCGGGATATCCATCTGGAGTTCCTATAAATTTTTTAAAAAGAAATTCCAATGAAGTAAATGGTGATGTCATATTTTATTATTATTCTATTTTTTCTTATACTTTCACTAGAAAAAATATAATGAATTTACACCATTGAAGAAACCCGCTTTTATGCTGTATCATTTCCTAATATTGCGCTAATAGAAGTAAATGAAAATGTTTGGTCCATTGGCAATCCAATTCTACAATATAAATAAGTATTTAATGTCCAGGTTCTTGCTGGAATTAATACACTAAAAGTAGTTCCTGTAATTCCACCAGTATTCGATATACCATAAAAGGGTTCATTACTTGTATTCGTATAATTGGATGAATTTACATATGTTCCTGTTTTACTGTTTGCATTTATCCAATCTGTAGTAATGGATTTTCCAATGGAAAGAGTGGTTGCATTCGTTGCATCTTCCATTCTATAGTAAAGAATGATTGGTTCATTACCAATATAGGCTGTGCTTGAACTGACGGACGGTGTAGAAGATACACCATTTAATGTAAATGTCACGCTCGTATAAGAAGACGAAGTAGTTTGCGGAATTTGCCATACAAATGTAGCATAACGATATGTTCCTGGGGTAGAAAGAATTTGACTGTAATTCAATGAATTATTTAGCAAAGAACTATAATTCAAATATGCTGTTGTATTCGTATTACCATAAGTTTGAAATTTTCCGTTTGCAATTTGTAATTCGTTTCCATAGTTTCCTGTAGTGATTGGTTGACTATGATCATATAATGGATTTAATGTGGAATAAGAAGAGGACCCATTTAATAAATTGGTAGAATTAAACAAATTTGGTGTTGTTCCTGACCATATTCTTGTTCCTATGGTTGATGAAGATGTTCCTATATTTGGTATAGATGTTGTAGAAAATGTCGAATACGCCAATACATAAGATGGACCATCGATTAAGGCAGCAATCGATGTTGCTACACCAATGGAGGAATCGCCATTTATATTACTTGCAACAATAGATAATGGTATGGAAGTCGTAAATACTGTATTTGTAGAATTGGCGGTGATTGATCTATTGATAAAAGAAACGGAACTATTTAATTTATTATTGGTTGTATTTCCATCCGGTATTGATGTTTCGGATGCGGATATAATAGAATTATTGAATGCATCCGAACTAGAATATTGAATCAATGGTGATTTATAAAAATAATTTCCCAAGTTTGTTACTGTATAAGATGTTTTAAAGTTCGGTGATCCATACATTACTTGAATTCCACAAACATAAGCATAACTTGCGGAATTGATTGTAAAGGAAGTAATTGATGGTGTTCCTGGTGAAGTCGTTAAATTATCATAATAAAAACTATAAGAATTACCTGTATAGGTGGTTGCATTATTATTTGAATCTTTTCCACTCGATATTCTTGTCAAACTTACAGTATATGCATTACTACTAGGTGAAAGAATACTCGATCCTAATGTAATGGTTGCATTTCCTTGTAAATAATAACCTATATTTCCAACAGATGAACTTGAATAATAATCATTGACAGATTGCGGTGTGATTGTAATACCATTGGCAGTTAAAGCAGATGGAAGTGTTCCTGGAAATGCCGCACTAAAATTTACACTAGGACCAGTAATAGAACTTGCTCCAGTAATTGTTACGGATAATGTCGTTGTATTTCCATTGCCATAATTTCCTCTGGTTGTATAATCATTGATAATAAAAGGAATGGTGGAGGTTGTTCTCGAAGTTGCTGATGATTCTACAATTAAATTATTTACCGTGTTTTTCGTAGCAACACTATAATAAGTTCCATTTGTTAGATTGTTTGTTGGAAAGACGGTGGAAATATTATAAGATGTTGATGGAGAACTAAATGGTAGGGTAGTCACAGTGAATGGTGAAGATGTCGTTCCATAAGTTAAATTGATCGTATTTTCTGCTGCAACGGTAATAGAATAACTGGTTTCCGGATAAATGTTGGAGGTAAGTGCTACCGTTGTATTATTTGTGGGATCGGAACCTGGTATAACCGTTGTATTTGTAGGTGAATGACCGCCTGTCATTGTATTTGTTGTTGTAAATCCATTCATTCCATTATATCTTACTGTATTTGCAGTTGCATTATAGTTAATTTGATAATTATTTACAGTCATTGATGAAGAAGTGTTATTTACATCACCATAGGATGGATCAAAATAAGTAATACTGATAGATCCGGAAGATACAGTTCCTGCGGATAAATTACGAGGTGCGGATGGCGTTCCTGCCGTAGTAAATCCGAAAGAATTATAATAAGAATCATTATAGGATATATTATTGTTTTTATAGTATACATGTAAGTATACATGCGATGAATTCGTGAAAGCATTAATTGTTGCATCATAATAAATATAAGCATTACGAGTATTTGATTCGCCAGGAAATTGAACACCATTGACAATTGTATTTGGTGAATTATAAGAAACCAAATTTGTTCCAACTGATCCCGATGTGTTTGATTTTGCCAAAATAATTCCAGTAATTGGTGATGATGTATTGATATTGGAATAATAAGAATTTGTAGATGCAGGTGTTGTGTTGACATACGAAGCATCTGTTTTATTGTATAAAATATTTGTTGTAGAACCATTTACGGTGGTTGAATAATTTACCGTTAATGAATTAATGACTGGTAAATAACCTGAATTTAAAAATCCAACATTAATTTGTGTAGGATATACCCAGGGTATATAAATATAACTGGATGTAATATTTGCCGTTGCAAATGTAACGGAAGAAGGAGCATTAAATAAATTTGTCAATACCCAAGGATCAAGCGTTGTCAATGGTGTTGAATATCCGTTGATCGTTCCGGTTATCGTAATATTTTTGGTAAATAAATTTCCACCCATGGATACATCCGAACCAACCAGTAACCGTGAATTCATCGATGTGTCCCCCACAACGAACAGCCTTGCATTCAAAGATGCATCGGAACCAACCAGTAACCGTGAATTCATCGATGTATCTCCATAAATATAGACATTTCCATTCAATGATGCATCACTACCGACATAAATACGATTATTCATGGAAACATCGGCCAAATTTGTTACTTTACTGGTAAGATTTACATTTCCTAGAAAAAGTGTATTTCCAAGTATTTTTATATTTCCATTAAACGATGCATCGGAAGCTACAAAAAGTCGCGCATTCATCGATATATCTCCTGCAACAAACATTTTTCCATTTAATGAAGCATCCGAACCAACCAAAAGTCTTGCATTCATAGAAGTATCCCCCTCAACGAAAAGCCTTGCATTCAACGAGGCATCCGAACCAACCAGTAACCGTGAATTCATCGATGTGTCCCCCGCAACGAACAGCCTTGCATTCAAAGATGCATCGGAACCAACCAGTAACCGTGAATTCATCGATGTATCTCCCGTTATAAACAATCTTCCATTTAAAGACATGTCTTCACCCACAATAAATTCATAACTAATCGTAGTAACAGTTTGTTGGGTCGTATATTGTTTTACAGTTAATTGTCCATTGACCGTTAAATTATTTCCAATAAATACATTTGAATTTAATGAAACATCACTGGAAACATTTAATTTTTGCCTTATAAATGTATTTCCCGTATTTCCACCCAAATACATGGATGTAGCATTTCCA
>Ga0164297_10003359_pt1 | contig 14955 bp, 10 predicted proteins | sample GEODES058metaG_FD_113539 | JGI IMG/M metagenome (GOLD analysis project Ga0164297, IMG submission 113539) | Dystrophic lake water microbial communities from Trout Bog Lake, Wisconsin, USA - GEODES058 metaG | ecosystem: Environmental > Aquatic > Freshwater > Lake | place: USA: Trout Bog Lake...
CTGAACCCAGGCTTGGAGACCAAGGTCTGCATCATGCGCACCACTTCAGCGCCTTTCTCGTAGATGGTAACGGTGTAGAAGTTGCTGATCTCTAGGTATTCGTCGGGTCTGACTGGGTGAGACATGGGGCCAGCGTCCTCAGGGAATTGCACCGTTCTGAGAAGACGCACATCTTCAATTCGTTTGACTGCAACAGCGGAGGGCGAATTGGCCAGATCTTGACTGAATTCTTGGTCTCTAAAGACCGTCAAACCCTCTTTGAGGGATAACTGGAACCAATCTCTGCAGGTGATGCGGTTCCCCGTCCAGTTGTGAAAATACTCATGACCGACTACGCTCTCAATGTTTGAGTAGTCGGTATCGGTTGCAGTTTGAGGGTTGGCCAGCACAAACTTGGTGTTGAAAATATTCAAGCCCTTGTTCTCCATGGCGCCCATGTTGAAGTCTGAGGTGGCCACGATCATGAATCTTTCCAGATCAAGTTTCAATCCAAAGCGAGCCTCATCCCAAGCAATGCTGGCCATCAAGGAATGCATGGCGTGTTCGGTTTTATCAAGGTCGCCCGGGCGTACAAAAATTTGTAGCAAATGCTCTGAGCCACTTTTGGAGACAATTTTTTGTTCTCGAGAGACAAACTGACCTGCCACTAGCGCGAATAGGTAACATGGTTTTTTGTGGGGGTCAGACCATTTCGCAAAGTGGCGATCACCCTCGAGCGCACCTTCTTCAATCAAATTACCATTGGAGAGCAAAACCGGATACAAGGTCTTGTCAGCGCGAATCAGCACCGTATAGGTGCTCATGACATCAGGGCGATCCAACGCGTAAGTGATTCTTCTAAATCCTTCTGCCTCACACTGGGTAAAAAAGGAGGATTGGCTGACATACAAACCCATCAGTTTGGTGTTTTTGCTGGGGTTGCAGGTTGTGAAAATTTCTAAATCAAAACTTTCCTCTCCCTCAGGTAGATTTTCGAGCACCAACACATCTCCTTCAATTTTGAAGGACGTGCCTTGGCCATTGACCAAAACTCTGGCGAGACTCAGTTCCTCTCCATTGAGCCGCAACGCTTGTGGTGCAACGCCAGGGTTGCGACGCATTTTCATCTTGTTGAGCACTCTGGTCTTGATTGGGTCAAGATCAAAGGTGAGGTCAATGTGCTCGACCAGATAAGCGCAAGGCTCGTAATCTTGGCGCTTAATCAATTGAGACAAATTTTCTGACAACATGCATCACTCCAAAGGTGTGTTGACCCCAAAGCTTGGGGTCTGGGACAATAATAGACGAACTCAAAGGGCAAAATCGCCCATCCACTGATCTTTAGACGCCTTGTTTGAGTGAGGCTTCGATAAAAGAGTCAAGTTCACCATCAAGCACTTTTTGCGTGTTGGAGACTTCAACGCCAGTGCGCAAGTCTTTGATTCTGCTTTGATCCAAAACGTAAGAGCGGATTTGGTGACCCCAACCCACATCGGTTTTGGTGTCTTCGAGCTTTTGTTGCTCTTCCATTTTCTTTCTCATCTCAAAGTCATAAAGGCGACTTCTCAAGCGCTTCCAAGCCACATCACGATTGCCGTGTTGACTTCTACCGTCTTGGCATTGAACAACAATGCCAGTCGGTAGATGGGTCAATCGAACGGCTGAGTCGGTTTTGTTGATGTGCTGTCCACCAGCGCCACTTGCGCGAAAGGTGTCCACTCGCACATCTGCTGGGTTGATGTCGATTTCAATGGTGTCATCGATCTCAGGGTATACAAAGACACTTGCAAAACTGGTGTGTCTGCCACCTGATGAGTCAAAGGGTGACTTGCGAACCAAACGGTGAACGCCAGTTTCAGTTCTTAAGAGTCCAAAGGCGTACTCGCCATCAATTTTGATGGTAGCGCTTTTGATGCCTGCCACATCTCCGGCAGACTCGTCCTCTAAGACCGCTTTGAAACCTTTTCTCTCTGCGTATCGCAAATATTGCCTGAGCAACATGCTGGCCCAGTCACATGCCTCGGTGCCTCCAGCACCTGCTTGAATATCCAAGAATGCATTACTGGGGTCAGCAGGATTGTTAAACATCCTTCTGAACTCCAAGCCTTCAATGGTTTTGGTGAGTGCCTGGGTTTCAGCCTCAATGCTCAAAAGTCCACTTTCATCGGACTCGGCTTTGACCATTTCAAAGAGCTCTAAGTTGTCACCAATTTCTTGCTCTAGACGTGTCAAGGTATTGACAACGTCCTCTAGAGATTTTTTCTCGCGACTTAAATCTTGAGCTTTTTTGGGTTCATTCCAAACGGCGGGGTCCTCTAAGGACGCGTTGACGGTGCGAAGACGCTCAGCTTTGACATCGTAGTCAAAGATACCCCCGAAGTTCTTGAGTGCGAGCACCCAAGTCTGTTAGGGTCGTGCCAATGAGGTTGAGTCTTTCTACGTCCATGATTTTCAAGTTCCTAATCGTTTAGCATGAACGATCTGGGGAGTATTGTGAATTCTCCTTTGACCGCGAAAACGCTATTTTCGCACGACAAAGCACATATTTAGGTGGGGACATGTGCTTGGGTTCACTCTCACAGCCGTAAAAAGCTCTAGCGGACCGAACACAGGTTTTTATGGGTCTTGAATGAGGACTTTTGCCTCAGGCCTTTTTTTGTGAAAGTTGGCCCAAATCTGTCGAATGTGGCTCAAATTCAAGACCGTTGTTGCTTAGGCAATCCATGCCCTTTAAAACATTTCCGACCACAATCACGGAAGGGCTGCAGAGTTGGTGCTGTTCAATTTGGGCGCAAAAATCTTGAAGTTGGCACACCACGTGCCTTTGCTGCGGAGAGCTTGCTCGCTCGATCACGGCAACTGGAGTATCCTTGGGCAGTCCCTTGAGGAGTCCAGCTTGGATGGAATGTGAACTTCCAATACCCATGTAGATGATCAGTGTCAATTTAAGAGAGTGAGCACTTGCTGCTAAGGTTTCCCAGTTCTGGGACTGGGCATTGGGCTGAGCGTGACCCGTTAGAAAAACCACGCCATGAGCGTGTTCTCGGTGAGTCAGAGGTACGCCAAGGCTTGTGAGTGCAGCCAGTCCAGATGTGATGCCGTTGACGACTTCAACCTCAATGCCAGCCGCGTTCAAAGATTCCACTTCCTCGCCACCACGGCCAAAAATAAAGGGGTCACCACCTTTTAAGCGCACCACTCGCTCACCGTTGTGAGCATGTTGAACCATGAGTTTTTCGATAAAGGCTTGAGGTGTTGACTTGCATCCACCTCGTTTGCCAACGTAGATGCGCCGACAATCGGATGGAATCAAATCGCAAATGGCCTCTGATACCAAGTCATCAATCAATACCACGCTCGCCCACTCAAGAGCCTTGAGAGCTTTGATGGTCAAGAGCTCTGGATCACCAGGGCCAGCACCCACCAATTTCACCAAAGGGGGAGGATGTCCTTTTGTCGACTGAATAAATGGGTTCTTGAACATTTTCATGGTTTTTTCGCAAGGCTTGAAGTTTCAATCAATGCAGATAGGGTCTTGACAGCTTCAACTTGTATTTGAATGGGATCGGGTATGGGGTGTTTTGCGTCTAATACATCTTGAATGAAATGGGCAGTGGATTGCGGATCAATTTGAGATGGTAATTCAATGCCTAAAACACTGCCTGAGGTGGCCTCTTGAAGCGGGACCTCCATACCCTGCACAAACCCAAGCATTTTAGGTGTTCGTCTGGGGTCGGCAACGGGCTCACCTTCTGTACCACTGAGCAAGATCGCATGTTGACCCGTGAGCTTGAAGGTCTCACCCATTGAGATTGCGTATTCAGGGTGTGTGAAACTGCTGAGCAAGATCACTGGGATGTCGCTTTGAACGGGGTTCATGAGTTTGACCAGGCTGTGGGCTGAATTTCGAAGTCCAATGATGCGCCTCAATGAAAGCAAGTGTGTGAGTGCGGGAGAGATCAATTGAGTATCAACGAGCCGAATACCATTGCCACTCCATTTAGCGACCTCTCCAGATTTGATCTGTGGCCAATTTAAAGCCTCAAACAACGCCTTTGAAGTCACGCGTTGATCTTCAGTGGAGTGCCCATGAACCAAGACAGCGAAACCAGCTTTGGAGAGTAAACCAGCCAATAAAGGCGTCAGTAGAGGGAGTTTTCTCGCTCCGTTATAGCTTGGGATGACCACGACGGCTTTAGCTTTTAATTCTCCGTTGTTCGAATGCTCAACAAAACTGAGCCGTTTTTCTATTGCGGCTAAAAAACCTGCCATTTCACCTGGAGTTTCACCCTTGATCCTCATGGCCAAACAAAAAGCACCGAGCTCAAGTTCACTCACCTCTCCATCCAAGATCATTCCCATCAAGCTCTGTGCTTGATCGGAATTTAGACTTCTGGCGCCTTCCTTGCCTCGTCCAATTTCTTTGATGTATTGACTGATGCTCATGTCCAGATTGTCCTAGATATTTCGTCTCTAGGCGAGCAAAGTATTGGGTTGCTTAGCTAGTCGTTTTTGGATCAACATTTTCACCTGTGGCTTACAAGAACCACAGGAAGTGGTGCATTTGAGTTCATTTTTCAAATCTTCGAGGCAATTTTCGTCTGTCATGGATGAGGGCAGAATACTCAATCTGTTGTTGATTTGGCTTTCTTTTACGCCTAAACATGTGCATACCCATGGGTCGCTGGCGATTGGGGTTGAGTCTTTTGAGTTCAATTTGCCTTGCAAAAGCTCACGAGTGCGTCCTTTTACAGAATGAGCTTGCTCGAGCCAAGCGCTCATCCAAGACTGACCCTGCGTGTCCCCAGAAATCATGAATCCCTCTAAGCTGGGGGATGGGTGAGAATTGATTAAAAAGCGTCTTCTTAGACTTCTTTTTTCATCTTCGTAATGAATCGCAGAGCTAGCATCAAAGCCCAGTACCTTTTGAAGCAAATCTATATCTTCTTTCGCAGGCGTTTCGCTGCAAGAGGCTTGAAACATTAACCCGACTTTTTCTTGCCCAAATGGCACGCACATGGCGTAATCAAAGCGCTTCATCAAGGGTTGAAGAATGCTACGAATATTGTGTATGGAACTTGGATTGGTCCAAATCATGGATACAAAATTCCAGGCGAAATTTGCTTTTAAAATCCGCACCGCTGCGTGCTTTAACTCTGGTTGCTTGGAGTGCTCGCAAAAGCTGGATGTGGTTAGTGCATTGATACCCGCCAAAGCGTTTCCATTGTTGCCTCTTCCGCTCAGAAACTCTTCGCCCCAATGCATGGCGATGAAGGCCTGATTGATGCCGACTTGAAGGCTTGAGTGAGCGGCAATGACAATCGAGCCACGCTTACTCGTCACATGCAAGAGGTCGCCCTCATGCCACTGGTTTCGCTCCATGTCTTGAGGGTGCAACTCTATGACTGGCAAGGGTGCATGCCCAAAAAGTCTTGCCACAAGCCCAGTTCGAGACATCCCATGCCATTGATCTCTCAACCTGCCCGTGTTCAAAGAAAATGGATATCGGGACTCAGTGGCTTCGGCTGTTTTTTGATACCTTACATTCGCAAATTGTGCTTTCTTACTCTCGGTTGCGAATTGATAATCTTCATACAATCGTTTTTTACCTTTGCTCGCCCCTAATGGGAAAGGCCACTGGCTTGGGGTGTGCTCTAGTGTTTCATAGCTCAACCCAGAGATATCGAGGTCCCTGTGTTGGGTCGACTGTCTGTGTTCAAGCCAAATTCTCTCGGGCGTCTCGTACGGGAAAAGGCTGCCCAAAGGGCTTATTTTGCGATTTTCAAAATTTCCAATTTGCTCCAACTTCCTGGCAAAGTCGACTACGATACGCCAATCGGCTTTGCTCTCTGCTGGTCCAGTAACTGCCGCTCTAACTCGGCTGATGCATCTCTCACTGTTGGTGACTGTGCCCTCTTTTTCTGCCCAAGTGGTTGCAGGTAATATGAGGTCGGCAAATGCAGCTGAGGCTGTGTGAAGATATGCCTCTTGAAGAACAACCCATTCACAACGCTCTAGTGCACGACGGACAGTTTGTTGATTGGGCATTGATTGGGCAGGATTCGTGCATGCAATCCAAAGTGCCTTGATTTCACCGTCTGCAGCGGCCTCGAACATTTCCACTGCAGTTTTGCCAGGCTTAGAGGGAACATTTTTAACTCCCCAAAGGTTCGCGACTTCCAGGCAATGCAATGGGTTGGAGAGGTCTCGATGAGCACTAGAGAGGTTGGCAAGTCCTCCAACCTCCCGTCCACCCATGGCGTTGGGCTGGCCTGTGAGCGAAAAGGGTCCAGCCCCTGGTTTTCCAATTTGTGCCAATGCCAAGTGCAAATTGATCAAGGCCGAGTTCTTATCGGTTCCGTGCGAGGACTGGTTAAGTCCTTGGCAATAAAGACTTAAGGTGGCGCAGGACGTGGCAAACCAGCGGGTCGCAGTTTGAAGGTTATCCTCAGATATGCCACAAATTTGACTCACCATTTTGGGCGTGTATTCAGTCAAGGTTGCCTTAAGTTCATCAAACGCTTGGGTATGCTCCTTAATGAAGTCACGGTCGATCCAATCATTCCAAAGAGCCAAATAGAGCATGCCGTTGAACAGTGCCACATCTGTGCCCGGCAAAATTTGAAGATGTAAGTCTGAGCTGCTGGCTGTGTCCGTCAGTCTGGGGTCTACTGTGATGATTTTGAGGTTCGGATTTTTTGCCTTTGCTTGTTCAATGCGTCTAAATAAGATAGGGTGTGCAAATGCAGCATTGCTCCCTGCAATGAAAATGCAGTTGGCATGATCAATGTCCTCATAGCAATTCGGAGGCGCGTCAGCTCCCAAGGTTTTTTTGTAAGCTGCAACTGCACTGCTCATGCAAAGCCTTGAATTGGTGTCGATGTTATTGGTGCCAATTAGGCCTTTGGCCAACTTATTGAAGACGTAATAGTCTTCAGTGAGCAGTTGTCCTGAGACGTAAAACCCGACAGCATCAGCCCCCGATTCAGCTATGATTTGATGAAAGCGCTTTGCATTAGTTTCAATGGCCTTTGCCCAACTCACTCGCTCCAAAGGAGCATCTTTACTGGCGCGTTGCATGGGATGAAGAACTCGAGTGCTTGAGAGCCAATCCGTGTTGACGGTTTGAGATAGGGAAGAGCCTTTTGAGCACAGCATGCCCTGATTCGCAGGGTGATTGGGATCCCCAATGACGCTGACAACTTCGTCTCCTTTTGACTCAATGATCACGCCACAACCCACTCCACAATATGGGCAGGTGGAGCGGGTTTTTTTAATGTTGCTCATCGGGAGAGTTGAGTTCGTCTGAATCCATGTAAATTTCTGTACCGCGAAGTTCAACTTTAAATCGCTTGACGCATCCCTCATCGGGTGCTTTGGCGCAACCATTGCTTAGATCAATGGTCCAGTTGTGCAGGGGACAAGCCACAGAATTGCCGAAAACGATTCCTTGACTCAAAGGACCACCCTTGTGTGGGCAAGCATCGAGCACAGCAAAAATTTCATCCTCAGCGTTGCGAAACACTGCAACTTCGGCTCCCATGGATTTTTTGATTCTGCGTGCACCCAGTGAGGGAATGTCGTCAATTTTGCAGATCGGTATCCAGTTTGTTATGGTGGTATTCATGATTTTTGAGAAAATTTTTTCAAAGATTTGGATCGACTTTGTGTTCGCAATCAGACTGAAAGAGGTGCGAACTGCTTGACATCGACCCTTGCTTTCTCAAATTCAAACCATGGGTCTGGTTCGCCTTCGAGGCTGAATTTCAAGCGTTCCCAAAGAGCTTGCCTTTTCTCATGGTTGTTCAAAATTTGCTCTTTTACATAGTCCATGCCGACACGAGCAACATAATGGCAAGTTCTCTCCAAGTACCATCCCTCTTCTCTGTAGAGTTGAAGAAAGGCGCCGCTGTACTCCAATACCTCTTGGTCCGTTTTAAGTTTTACAAAGAATTGACCGACTTCAGTTTTGATGCCACCATTTCCAGCAATGTAAATTTCCCAACCGCTATCGACACCAATCACTCCAACATCTTTGATGCCTGCTTCGGCACAGTTTCTCGGGCAGCCACTCACAGCGAGTTTGACTTTGTGCGGAGCGTACATTCTCCAAAGAGCACGCTCAAGGTCTTTACCCATTTGGGTGCTGTCTTGAGTGCCAAATCTGCACCACTCTGAGCCGACACAGGTTTTGACCGTTCGAAGTGCTTTGGCATATGCATGTCCACTGGGCATGCCGATGTCTTGCCAAACATTTTGAAGGTCTTCCTTTTTGACGCCTAGCAGGTCAATCCTTTGACCACCCGTGACTTTGATCGTTGGGATTTTGTATTTGTCAGCAGCATCAGCAATTTTTCTTAACTCATCCGCCGTTGTCTCTCCACCCCACATGCGAGGTATGACGCTATAGGTCCCGTCTTTTTGAATATTTGCATGGCTTCTTTCATTGATGTAGCGGCTTTGCGGATCATCAATAGCTTCCTTGGGCCAAGTGCTTATGAGGTAGTAATTCAGTGCAGGTCTGCAACTCGCACACCCGTTTGGCGTTCTCCAGTTGAGTGCTTTAAAGGTTGAGCTCAAGTTGATCAAATGTTGATCCCTGATGGCTTCTCTGACCTCTTGGTGCGCATGATCCGTGCAGGCACAAATGGCTTTTTTCTTAGGGGTAGCTGAGTAATCTCCACCGGCAGTGAACATCAATATTTGTTCGACCAAACCAGTGCAAGATCCACAAGACGCGCTGGCTTTGGTGTGTCGGCGTACCTCTTCCAAAGTGAAGAGACCTTTTTCTTGAATGGCTTTGCAAATGCTTCCCTTGCTCACACCGTTGCATCCACAAACTTCAGCTTCATCGCTCATGCTTTGTGCTTTGGAATGGCCCTCGTGACCTACATCGCCTAGGTTGGATTCACCAAACATCAGCTTGTCTCTAATGTCAGAGATGTCTCTTGCATCTCTCAAAAGCTTGAAATACCAACTGCCATCAACGGTGTCTCCAAATAAACAAGCACCAATGAGTTGATTGTTTTTGATGACAAGTTTTTTATACACGCCGTCGTGCGGGTCGCTCAGCACAATTTCTTCTAGTTCATTGTCATGTTGGGATGAGCTCGTATCCTGATTAACATTGGGAATGGCGCTGCGACCCATGAATTCTCCAGCACTGAACAAGTCAATGCCTGTTACTTTGAGTTTTGTCGACGTCAGTGAACCTAGGTATCGGGAGATACCCATTTCTGCCAAGTGATTTGCAAGTACCTTGCCTTGTTCAAATAGGGGTGCTACCAATCCATAAGCAATCCCCCGGTGGCTAGCGCACTCTCCAACCGCATAAATTTTGGGATCGGTGACGGTTTGCAATGTATCGCTCACCACAATACCTCGGTTGCAGTGCAGTCGCATTTTTTCAGCCAAAGCTGTATTGGGGCGTATTCCAACGGCCATCACAACGAGTTGGGCGGGAATTTCTTCACCGGTTTTAAGCATCACTCCCTTGACACGCCCTGATTCATCTCCAATAAGGGCTTGGGTTTGAGCGCCAATGCGGAACTTCAAACCTCGCTCAATAAGACTTTTTTCCAACATTCCACCTGCAACGGGGTCGAGTTGCCTCTCCATCAGCCATGAAGCCACATGAACGACCGTCACCTGCATGCCTCGTTTCATGAGGCCGTTGGCTGCTTCTAATCCCAGTAGTCCACCGCCAATGACCACCGCGTTTGTGTAACGAGTTGAGGCATCAATCATTGCCAAAGTGTCTGCGATATCCCTGTATGCCAAGACGCCTTCAAGATTGACGCCTTCAATAGGCAACATGAAAGGCATGGATCCAGTCGCCATGATTAAGCGGTCATATTCAGCAGTTATTTCTTCACCTTTTTCATTCTTAGCGAAGACCTTTTTCTGAACTCGATCGACTTCGTAGACAGTAGCACCCAGGTGCAAGTTAATTTGATGTGCCTGGTACCATTCGAGAGAATTTAAGACGATGTCCTCCATGGTTTGCTCTCCAGCCAAGACAGGGGAGAGTGCAATACGGTTGTAGTTAACATGTGGTTCCGCGCCAAACACAGTGACATCGTATAAATCTGGAACCAATTTAAACAACTCTTCCAGTGTTCTTATGCCTGCCATACCATTACCGATCATGACCAAGCGGGGGCGTGATTTGTGACTCATTGCTGATTACCTCTTCATGGAATCGGATTTAGTGATTTTTTTCAACGTGGGACTGGCGGTTGTATAAAAAGTCAATCACCGCTGAGCGATAAGCCAGATAAGAGCTATCTTGTGCCGAGTCCATTCGTGAGCGTGGACGTTTGAGATTGACATGTAAGGTCTCCCCTATGGTCGCAGCGGGCCCATTGGTCATCATCACAATGACGTCTGAGAGCAAAACTGCCTCATCCACATCGTGGGTCACCATGACTACAGTGCTCTGTGTTTTTGCAACAATTTGTAACAATTCATCTTGTAATTTGGCCCGAGTTAATGCATCCAATGCCCCAAAGGGCTCGTCCAACAACAAGACTTGAGGCTCCATACTCAGTGCACGTGCGATGCCTACTCTTTGCTTCATACCTCCCGAGATTTCACCCGGGCGCTTGAATGCCGCATGACTGAGTCCAACCATTTCAAGTGCCGCAAGTGTTCTCTCCTTTAAGGAGCTTTTGCTCTCGGCTGCACGGCCTACCACTGCTCCAGAGGGGCCAAAAACTCGTTCTACGGCCAGGTAGACGTTTTCATAGCAACTCAGCCAAGGCAGCAATGAGTGGTTTTGAAAGACCACGGCTCGTTCTGGGCCGGGCCCAGTAATTTCCTTGTTTGCACAAAGCAAACTCCCTTGGGTGGGAGTGGTCAATCCCGCTATCAAGTTCAAAAGCGTTGACTTGCCACAACCTGAGTGACCAATCAAGGTCACGAATTGACCTTTTTGCACACTCAAGTTGATATCTTTCAAAGCCAAGAATTCGCCTTTGGGTGTTGCAAAGGCTTGATGCACATCTTGAATGTCGATGTACTTGGTGATGGATGATTCGTTCACTTTTATTCTTTCCTTTTGGAATTGGATTGCGTCATTGCTTGACATCATCAAATGTGAATGCACTTGCTAGTCGAATGAGTAAAGCCTCTAAAACAAGTCCCACCAAACCAATCACGAAGATGGCAACGATGATGTTTTTGACGTTCAAGTTGTTCCATTCATCCCATACCCAAAAACCAATCCCGACACCACCTGTAAGCATCTCAGCAGCCACAATCACCAACCATGCTGTACCCACCGACAATCTCACTCCTGTGAGCATGTAGGGCAGCACTGCAGGAAAAAGAATTTTGGTCATGATCTTCCATTCAGACAGGTTCAACACGCGCGCCACGTTCATGTAGTCAGAAGGCACGCGCTGAACTCCAACTGCGGTGTTGATGATCATGGGCCAAATGGAACAAATGAAGATGGTCCATATGGCTGCTGGATTGGCGCCTTTAAAGACCAGTAAACCAATTGGTAACCAAGCCAATGGAGACACGGGGCGCAGTAGGCTGATCAAGGGGTTGAACATGTGTGAGGCCCATTGGAAGCGGCCAATCAAAAAACCCGCAGGAATGCCAACCAATGCAGCCAAGCCAAAACCCAATGCAACCCGTTTCAAGGAACTGTAGATATTCCAGCCTATTCCTTGATCATTGGGGCCATGGCTGTAAAAGGGATCAGAAAATATATCCAGTGCTTGTTTAAAAGTCTCGATTGGAGAAGGAAATGCTCCTGCACTCTTGAGAGCCACGCCATACCAAATCAAAATCAAGAGCCCAAATCCAATGACTGGTGTGACCCAATTGAGAAAGAAAGCTTGTTGGCGCGCTCTCTTGAGTCTTAATGTGTTCATTGCAAGCCTAGCGGCTTGCGGGTCACCACTTGAGATTTCTGGCTTGGTGTTTGATGTACTGTGAAAGGTGGCGCTGACCATGGAGTGTCCTTGATAGAAAAATTTGCGTTAAGCGTGGACTTTGAAGCTGTCGGCGTATTTTTTAGGATCTTTCCCGTCCCAAATCACTCCGTCCATGAGCTTGCTGGTGCGCATGACATCCTTGGGTACAGGCGTTTTGGTCATGCTTGCTGCCTCCTTGTACATGTCGATGCGGTTGATTTGTTTTGCAATTGCCAAATAATCGGGATGTTCTTTGAGCAACCCCCAGCGCTTGTGTTGTGTTAGGAACCACATGCCATCGGAGAGGAAGGGAAAGTTGGCAAATCCATCGTCATAAAACTTCATGAAATTGGGGTCGTCCCAGGTTTTGCCCAAACCATTTTGATAGCGACCCAAAATTCTTTGGTTAATCACATCTACGCTTGTATTGACATAGGCCTTGTCGGCAATTGTCTCGGCCATTTTGTTTTTGTTTTGAAGTCCAGCATCGATCCACTTACTGGCTTCTAAAATGGCAGCTGACACAGCCCTTGCTGTATTGGGGTATTTGTTTGCAAAGTCTGCAGTGGTACCCAATACTTTTTCTGGATGATCTCTCCATATGTCTTGGCTGGTTTGAGCTGTGATGCCAATGTTGTCCGCAATGGCTCGGTGTCCCCAAGGCTCTCCTACGCAATATCCATCCATGTTTCCAACTCGCATATTGGCCACCATTTGTGGAGGAGGTACGGTGATAACTTTTGCATCGCTCATTGGGTTGATGCCGTAACTGGCCATCCAGTAATAAAGCCACATGGCGTGCGTGCCAGTTGGAAAGGTTTGTGCAAATGTGTAGTCGCGCTTTTCTTTGCTCATCAATTTGGCAAGACTCGCTCCATCAACCGCACCTGATTCGGCCAATTTCTTTGAAAGAGTTATTGCCTGACCGTTGTGATTGAGGCTCATGAGCACCGCCATGTCCTTCTTGGGGCCAGCAAGTCCCAAGTGCACACCATAGACCAAGCCATACAAGACATGAGCAAAATCCAATTCGCCTGTGACCAATTTGTCCCTGACACCAGCCCAACTGGATTCTTTGGTAGGAATGATTTTGACGCCGTACTTTTGATCAAATCCAAGTACAGAAGCCATCACAACACTGGCGCAGTCGGTCAATGGGATGAAGCCAATTTTGACTTCGGTTTTTTCTGGCTTGTCTGAACCTTGAGCGTAGACAGCGGCCCTCAAAGCTGGGTCTATGCCAATTGCGCCCACAGCGGCGGCTTGTAATATGTTGCGTCGAGTCATGGTTTTTTCTAGAAATTGAGACATTTCTGCTCCAAGATAGATCAATAAAAGCCAAAAAAAAACGCCCACATCAAAGTGCATCAGCAACTTTGATCTGGACGTCCTTGCCCTGAGCACAAGACCTTCGTTGGCCAAGTGCGAACCCATTTTGGGGTTTGTTTAACTCCTTGCAAGTTACATGCCGGAGCTATATGGTCTTAATAAATGGTTAAACGGTAGCTATTTACACAAGTCAAAGCTAGTGATGCTTGTTTAGCATGGGCCAAGCACAAAAATAATGCATTCATGTTAGATGGTTATTCCCCAAAAGCAGGCCTTCCGCACCAATTGAGTGCTCCTGATGTGATTGATCATTGGTTGTGAATAATTTTTGGGAACTTCAATGAGCTCGAAAAGACTTTGATTGATCAAATCCAAAGTTCGGCCATATCGATCATATTTTGTGCGATCTCAGCGATTTTGAGGCCTTTGTTCATGGCCATTTTGCGCATTTTTTCGTAAGCCTGGGGTTCGGTTAAGTTTTGCTTTTGCATCAAAAGAGCTTTGGCTTGAGAGATGATGTCTTTGCTTTGAAGAGCCGTCTTGGCTTGGGCCAATTCTTCTCTTAGTCTTTGTTCGTGCTCAAACCGGGCCATGGCAACATCAAGAATGGGTTTGATTCTGGTTGGAGAAAGGCCCGAAACAATGTATGCGCTGACACCAGCAGCCACAGCCTCACCAATGTGAGAGGTGTCCGAGTCGTCTGTGAAGAGCACGATGGGTCTTCTTTCATCTCGGGTGGCAAAGACAACGTGTTCAAGCGCATCGCGTGCATCGGACTCTGCGTCCAAAATAATCAAATCTGGTTGTAGCTGTGCGATGCGATCTGCTAAAAAAACATCAGGAGGTAAGGTTGCAATCAGATTGAATCCGTTTTCGAGCAAGCCAATTCGAAGCGCCTTTGATCGTTCCATCAAAGTTTGAGCTTGTTCGTCGTTTGGATCCTCAGGCAATAAATCTTGTGCCACGACGATGATTCGAAGGCTGTTGAGCATGTTAAAGAAGCTTATAAAAGATTCTTTTATGGCGCAATTAATGTGCCTGTTATAAGCTTTGATAGATCGAAAGACAAACTCATTAGAATTAAAGTCTTAAGCAGCTCTCCAACCTGGAGAGCTCATTGAAATTGAAAAATATGTATATCCTGGGTATTGAGTCATCTTGCGATGAAACCGGAGTCGCCGTTGTTGAGCAAAGAGGACAAGATGCGCCAAAGCTTTTGGCGCATGCGCTTCATTCTCAAATCGTGCTGCACCAGCCCTATGGTGGTGTGGTGCCTGAATTGGCAAGTAGAGACCATATTGAGAGAATTTTCCCTTTGGTTGCCAATGTATTGGGTCAAATTAACCTTGCCCCCAAAGAGCTCGGTTTGGTGGCCTACACAAAAGGGCCTGGTTTGGCTGGAGCCTTGTTGGTGGGGGCTGGTTTTGCGGCATCCATGGCAGCTGCTTTAGGCATTCCACTCATGGGTATACATCACTTGGAGGGACATTTGCTGTCTCCCTTTTTGAGCGAAGATGCGCCCAAGTTCCCTTTTCTTTGCCTTTTGGTCTCAGGTGGCCATACCCAGCTGATGAGTGTTAAATCAATGGCGCATTACGAATTGTTGGGAGAAAGTATCGACGATGCCGCGGGTGAGGCATTTGATAAATCGGCCAAGCTCTTGGGAATAGATTATCCCGGAGGTGCAGAACTGTCTAAATTGGCCAAAAGCGGAAATGCC
>Ga0164297_10003363_pt1 | contig 14946 bp, 13 predicted proteins | sample GEODES058metaG_FD_113539 | JGI IMG/M metagenome (GOLD analysis project Ga0164297, IMG submission 113539) | Dystrophic lake water microbial communities from Trout Bog Lake, Wisconsin, USA - GEODES058 metaG | ecosystem: Environmental > Aquatic > Freshwater > Lake | place: USA: Trout Bog Lake...
ATCGGCAAAGTGGATTTTGGCTGGACATCCCCGCTAACCGTAGACGGTAAAAATATTCCGCTCACAAATTATCCGCGTTGGGAGAATCCCTATGCACAAATTGAATTCGGCAGCGAGCAGTTTCACATCCATCACAACGGCAAAGAATTAAATCTCGACTTCACGCGCGGTATCCGGAACTTCAGTTGATTCGGCGCTGCAAAATGCCCACAGATAAAAACATCCCAACGCGAACAGCGCCAGCGTAGTGGGCCGCTGCAGCAACACATATAGAATATTTCCAGCCAGTCCCGGCAAGGTTGCCAACCAGTTGTAGCTGTAGATGGCCATCAGCCGCAGTGGGAGTATCGCTGTAAAAAATATCCCGATCGCAATGAAGCCAAAAGCAAACCAGCGAATACGCCCACGCCGACTCCACAGTATTGCGTATGCGGGAAAGATCAGCAGCAGCAATCGCGTGTCATGCTGGCGATGATAAACCGGCAGCATGCAAAGCACGGCAATCGCAGCGAGAGCGAAATAATTCTTTTGAATGCTGCTCCGTGTGCGAAAAACTTTCCACATCCACACAAACAGCAGCGGCGCACACAGCAGATACGTCACAGCGCTGTAGATTTTTGGATTCCGCGAGAAAACACTGGCCACCGTCTGCATTGAGATGGAGATGGCACCCGGCGATCGCGGATCAACAGCAGCAGGAGTGGGGTCATTCACAGCGCCCTGCGTCATGGATGCGGTCACGTTGGCGTGCAGTTCCTGCGGCCAGTGCGGCGCAAGATGCGACACCCATGCCACAGTCGGCAGCGCAATCACAGCAGCAACCAGCAACGTCTGCCATGCGCGTTTGCGATACATCCCGCCAACCAGCAGTAAGAATATCCAGACAAAGCCTGCGTTCTGCGGCTTGATCAGTAAACTCACAGCGAGGCAAATCACTCCCACAGATGCATAGCGATTCCGCAGAAAGCACCAGGCCGCAATCACGCACAGGCTGATGCTGATGCCGGCGGCGTTTCCCACTTCCAGCAATACACCGCTGCTCATCAGAAACAGCGCCATCATGCCGCCTGCCATCTGCGGGGCATATTCAGCCGCAAGCTGCCACATCAGTATCGCTGCAAAAATAAAACTGGCGGCCGTCAATGCCATCCACATGCTGTGTGCGAGTTGCCACGGCATTACAGCAAAGGGCGCGATGAACGGAAACACGGTCGGGAAATAAATGTATTTCGCCACAGACTGGTACATCTCCGCATCCTTCGCATACACATGCGGAGCTTCGCGGTTGAAGACCTGCAGCAGTTGCGCATCATTGTAGGGATCACACTGGTGCAGCAGGCAGTGCGTGCCGTAGTAGACAATTTTGAAGTCCACCATGGAGACCGGTGAGGTTTGTTCTGCGCGAACACCCAGCAGAATAAACACCAGACCGCCTGCAAGCAGCAGAAGCAATCCGCGAATTCGCGCAGTTGTCATGCAACGTACTCCTGAAAATTTGCGACGAATTCTTGCGGGCGATTTAGAGAGCGCGTGCTACCGGCTTCTTCTCGCGGGTGCGGACCTTCACGGTCGACTCCGCCGATGCCGCCAACTTGGTGGGATTGCACTTCTCTTCCATCCACGAATCCAGCAAGGAGCGTTTGAAGCGCCAGCGATTGCCCAGGCGGAATGCCGGAACCTGGCCTTCAGAGGCATAACGATAAAGCGTGTCGCCGCTGATGCCGAGATAATCGGCCGCCTGACGTATGTCCAACACTTCGCGAACAATGCTTTGGGCCTGACCGCGCATGGTATCTCCTGCGGAAAATTGAATCCCGGAAACTTGTTTGTACCGTGACTGTGCGGGGCAATACAAGGGAAATCTTAGGGACGTACCGGAAGATTCACGTGTACTTCTGGTTTCGTAGGCAAAACATGGGAAATCAGTGGGTTGCGTCGTCCGGCGGGGCCGGTTGGCTCAGGATTTCGCGGGCAGATTCTTCGTCGGCGGCACTTACCTGCAGGTGAATTCCCCCGGTCAGCATGGGTGGGTAAAGGCTGCCCATCACCTCATCGCTGATGTGTACGTCAATGCCGGCAGACTCCAGCAGTGACCGCGCAAACATGGCTTCCATCGGGTCGGCACAGGTAAGAACTGTGACCAGCGAGTTCCCATCATCCAAGCTCATGCTGTGATTCTAACTCTTGAAAACAATCGCTTGGCCGGTGGGCAGGCAAATTGGAACACAGTTGTTGCCGGAGAAGAATTTATCCACCGCAGCACGTGCGCCCGGACAGGAGCCGAATCCGTAATCGTCAAACACGATAAATCCGCCCTGCGATAGCCGTGGCCAAATAAATTCAATGCAATCGAGTGTGGACTTGTAGAGCACAACGTCAATATGAGCCATGGCAATCTTTGCAGACTCAAGCCCCACAAAGCTCTGAGGAATCAAGCCGGGACGTGCCATACAGACCGAGCCGCAATTGATATATTCCAGCACGCTATCCAGACAAGCATCGCCGAAGTCTCCGCATCCGTGGCTGTCAATCGAATCGCCCGGCTGCTGAATACCGGCGAAGGTGTCAAACATATAGAGCTTCTTCTGCGAACCAGCGTCCTGCAGCATGTTGGCAAGCATGGCCGATGTGCCGCCTTTGTACACGCCACACTCCCATATATCTCCGGGGATGTGCATGGCCTGACGCATTAACGAGTAAAGCGTGTGGCAGGCATCTGCCGCCACCAGTGAACGCGGCGAAACGATATTAAAGTAGCGGCGGAATTCCCCTTCGCCCATCCACGGAGAATAGAGCGGACGATAAAGATCGCGGTCTGGGATGTTGAATTTTTCTTCGCGCGGCAGCGTCACGCGGCGGAGTTGATATCCGCAGCACTCCAGCACAAACTGAACAAGATTTTTCAGCAGAATATTGATGGGCCGTTGTGCACGCAAACGCAGCAGCGTGCTCTGCGAGCGAAGAGCAATTTTTGCAGCGACACGCGAGTACAGACTTTGTTGATTTGCTGCCATTTCGAACTGCATGAAAAGGCCTTCCCGGAAAAGTATTTAAAGATGTCTACTCACCCATCATGACACTCAAATCGGGAATTGGTTATGGCCCTTTACCGTCAGTACCTTGTGCAACTTAGGTGGTGTTTTGAAATGCACAACACAAAAAACGAATGCCCTGCACAGATTTCTCCATGCAGGGCATTTGGTTGGTTGATTTTTTAGACTTTCGGTTCGAGCGATGCAGCCAGTTCCAGCAGACCTTCATCCACCGTGCGGGTCTTGGCAATCGCATCGGCCAGGGGGATGTCAGTAATCTGTGTACCGCGCAGCACCACCAAGCGACCGAAGTTGCCGGCGTGGACCAAGTCAATCGCCGCCGCACCGTAACGCGTGGCCAGCATGCGGTCATACGCCGTCGGAGTTCCGCCGCGCTGGGTGTGGCCCAGGTTCACGCTGCGGGTCTCGTATCCGGTCTTCTCTTCAATCGCATCCGCGAGTGCCTGACCGATGCCGCTCAAACGTGCGTGGCCGAAGCTGTCCACCTTATCGCCGTAAGTGGCATTGCCGCCGCTGGGCAGCTTGGCGCCTTCGGCAACCACAACGATGCTGAACTTTTTGCCATGCTCGCGACGGTGCGTGATGAGCTTGCAGACATGGTCCAGATCAATCGGCTTCTCAGGAACAAGAATCGCATCGGCACCACCGGCAATACCGGTAGTGATGGCAATCCAGCCGGCGTCGCGGCCCATCACTTCGCACACGATAACGCGGTTGTGCGATTCAGCGGTGGAGTGCAGGCGATCAACAGCTTCCGTTGCGATGCTGACGGCCGTATCGAATCCGAAGCAGGCATCCGTGCCGCTCAAATCATTGTCAATGGTCTTGGGAACGCCGACTACCTGCAGGCCCTTTTCAATCAGAGCATTGGAAACCGACTGCGTGTCATCACCGCCGATGGCAATCAGCGCATCCAGCTTGTTCGCCTTGAAGGTCTTCATGCAGGCATCGAGGCCGCCTTCAATTTTGCGGATATTGGTGCGCGAGGTGCGCAGGATGGTGCCGCCCAGATGCAGGATGCCGGAAGTGGTCTCCAGCGTCAGCGGCATGGTGTTGTTGTCGAGCACGCCGCGCCAGCCTTCAAGAAAGCCGACAAACTCATCGCCATGCTGCTGAATTCCCTTGCGGACCGCAGCCCGAATCACTGCATTCAATCCGGGACAGTCTCCGCCACCGGTCAGTACGCCTACACGCATTGCACGTTCTCCTGAAAATTATTTGGAAAGTTCCACTCTTGATGATACGCGATTTCCCGGCGTGAATGGTTTCAGGAGTGCGACTGCCGCGGCGAAACTAGTCCTCGTACATGCCGGCAATCTGGTCGGCGTAACGCTCTTCAATCACACGGCGCTTCAACTTCAGGCTGGGCGTCAGTTCGCCGGTCTCAATGCCCCACTCCTCATGCACCAGATGAAAACGCTTGATGGTTTCAAAGTGTGCGAGCGATTCATTCACGTGGTCCACAATCTTCTGGTACAGGGCCACAACGCGTGAATCATGCACCAGCACTGCACGCGAAGTTGCATCCATCGCATGTGCACGGGCCCATAGCGCCAGCGCCTCAAAGTTCGGCGAAATCACCACGCTGGCATACTTGCGTCGATCGCCGACCATGGCCGCCTGCGCCACCAGCACATCTGCCTTCAACTTGTTCTCAATCGGCTGCGGTGCAATAAATTTTCCGCCGGAAGTTTTAATCAATTCCTTCTTGCGGTCGGTGATGTGCAGAAAACCATCGCTGTCGATGCGGCCGATGTCGCCACTCTTGAACCAGCCGTCACGCGTAAAAGCTTCAGAGGTTTGGCCGGACTTGTTCCAGTAACCCTTGAAGACTGCCGGGCCGTTGATTTCAATCTCGCCATCGGCGGCAATGCGGCAATGCACATTCGGCAACAGTTTACCCACCGAACCAATCCTGTAGGCGTTGGCGTTGTTGATGGAGACCACCGGCGATGTCTCCGTCAATCCATAGCCTTCAAAGATGCGGATGCCCATATCCACAAACCAGTTCGCCGTATCCACGCCCAGCGGCGCACCGCCGCAAAGAAATAATCGTGTGCTGCCGCCAAAGGCCTGATGAATCTTTTTGTAGACAAGCTTCTGTGCCAGCGAATACGCAAAGCTCTTCGGTATATCGCCGCGAATCACCACGGGGCGATACTTTGCACCCACCGCTGCAGCCCATGAAAAAATGCGGCGGCGAATCGGCGATGCATTCGCCTTCTGCTCCACTGCCTGACGAATTTTTTCAAAGACGCGCGGTACGCCGACAAAAATCGTCGGGCACACCTGCTTCATCGATGCAGCCAGCGAATCAAACTTTGTGCAGTACGCCACCGTTGAGCCGTAACAGAAAAGCGCATAGTCCAGATGCCGCGCCGTGATGTGCGAGAGCGGTAGAAAGCTGATGCAGGAATCCAGTGCAGAGAACCCGAATGGAATGGTAGAGACGCTGACGTTGCTGGCAATGTTGCCATGCGTCAGCATCACGCCCTTGCTTTCTCCGGTAGTGCCGGAGGTGTAGATGATGGTGGCCAGGTCTGTCGGCTTCACAGAATGTGCATCTTCATCCAGCTGCGCATGGGTGTATTCATGGGATGCATCGGCCAGTACCTCGGCAAAACTCACTGCCTTGGTTCCAGTGGCATCGTCCATCATCAGCACGTGCGAAATCTGTGTCTGGCTGCGGATTGCCTCAATCTTTTCATACTGGTCGCGGGTGGAAACAATGGCCACGCGTGCGCCGGAGTCGGCAATCATATATGCCAGCTGGTCTGCTGTCTGCGTCGGATAGAGCGGGACACTCACCGCGCCGATAGCCAGTGTGGCAAAGTCCGCCACCGGCCACTCCCAGCGATTCTCCGCCAACATCACAACACGGTCGCCGCGCTGTATTCCCCAGCGATGCAACGCCGCTGCCGTGCGTCGTACATGCTCCCGCAACTCCAGCGACTGCATGGGTTGCCATTGCGACTTGGCATCCTGATACAACAGCACGCGCTTGGGGCCACGACTGGCCGCGCGAAGAAATATGTCATTGACGGTGCGCAGATCGAGCATGATGTATTTTCCCTGGGGCCGGCTGCAGATCTGCACCTGCGAGGAATCCCAAGTGAAAATGTAGCAGAATCTGCGCGTTACATACAGGTGCGCAACCACCGCACTACAGAGGTATCCCCGATGGCACATGCCCTAAAATTTGTGCAAGAACTTGCTTGACAAATCGACTCTGTATATTTATACATAGGAATGTATCTTTATGCACGGTTGCTCCTGTGCGGGCCCGTGCATTTTTCTTGTATCCGAAAATGATTGCAAAGAAAAGCTTTATACACTCTTGACGGTTTCGGAACTATATTGCGCAGAGGTTAAACGCTGTGAAACGGCATCGGCACGAAGCAATCCGGGAGATTCTGGCCAGCGAAAAAATCGTCAGCCAGGACGAGCTGCGGCGCAAGCTGGCGGCCCGGGGCTTCTCCGTCACCCAGGCCACACTTTCACGTGATGTCCACGAACTGCATATTTACAAGGGCGCCAAAGGCTATGCCTTCCCTGTAGACGCCGTGGAAGATGAAGATGTTCCGGACATTGACGACACCCTGCGCAACTTCGGTATGGAAGTGCTGCAGGCGAAAAATCTGCTGGTTTTTATCACCACCACCGGCAGTGCACAACCGGTAGCTGCCGCACTCGATTATGAAGACTGGGATGAAGTGGTCGGCACCATTGCCGGCGACGATACCGTGTTGATTATCTGCCCCGACGACTTGAAGGCCGCCACATTGAAGACACGCATTGAGGAGTATCTGCAGTAATGGAAACAGAATTCATGAGCGCGTCGGGAACCATCCGCCAGCAGCGGGTTGGCCGTGTTGCCGTCAGCGGCGTCAGCGGCTATGCCGGCGGCGAACTCGCGCGGTTGTTGCTCGCTCATCCCAAGACCAAAGATCTGGCTCCGCTGTTTGTCGGCCGCATGATTGAACCCGGTGCCGCGCAGACGACAACGACTCTCGCGGAACTGCATCCCCAACTGGCCGGAGCAGCTGGCGACACCGTGATTGCACCTTTTGACTTTAAGACGCTGGTGGAAGAAGGCGTCAGCCTGCTGTTTCTGGCAACGCCGCATGAGCAATCGCGCGAATGGGTGCCGGATGCGATGGCGCAAGGAATTCGCGTAGTGGATTTGAGCGGTGCATGGCGATTAAAGCAGGCCGAGAACCACAGTGTTTACAAGCTGGTGGACGCAAATCCTGAAACTGCTGCTTTATTTCAGGCCGAGGCCGTTTTTGGCTGCCCCGAACTGCATCGCGAAACCATTGCAAATGCGCGGCTGGTGGCCAATCCGGGCTGCTATTCCACGTCAATTATTCTCGCGCTGGCACCGCTGGTGCGTGCCGGTCTTGTTGATCTGGACCACGGCATTGTGTGCGACTCGAAGAGCGGCGTGAGCGGTGCGGGTAAAGCTCCCACTGCGAAGACGCACTTCATGAGTGCGGCCGATAATCTCTCCGCCTATTCCATCTTCGGCCATAGGCACACCGGCGAATTGTTGGAGCAACTTGGCCTGACGAATTCGCAGATTCAATTCACGCCGCATCTGCTGCCGATTCCCCGCGGCATTCTATCGACGATGTATCTGCGGTTGAAAGACAAAGGCACCACCAAGGAACTGGAAACGTTGCTGCGCGACTTCTATGCCACCAGTCCCATGGTGCGGGTGCGACATGGCGGACACGCCGGTAGTCATCTGCCGCAGATCCAGTACGTGGTGCGGACAAATTTCTGTGACATCGGCGTAGAAGTGGCCGGCGACGGCAAACGGGTAGTGATGGTGAGCTGCCTGGACAATTTATTGAAGGGTGCGGCCGGACAGGCAGTGCAGAACATGAATGTAATGTACGGATGGAATGAATCGGAGGGCCTGCTATGAAGTACGTCGTAAAGCTTGGCGGCGCGGCCCTGGAAAACCCTGAGTTGCTGCAACGCTGCGCACAGGCGGTAACCGACCTGGCGCAGGACGGCAATCAGGTGGCTCTGGTGCATGGCGGTGGCGTTCAGCTGACCAAGACACTGGCGCAACTGGGCAAGAAGAGTGAGTTTGTCAGCGGTCTTCGCATCACCGATGCGGAAACTCGCGATGCCGCGCTGATGGTGCTGGCCGGCCGCGTGAACAAGTCGCTGGTAGCGGCACTGGTGGCCCGTGGGCAGGATGCGATGGGTCTGACCGGCGGCGATGGTCAGGTATTCCGCGCGCGCAAAAAGAAAACCAATCCCGACCTGGGATTTGTCGGCGAGATTGCTTCCACTAACCCGGCATGGCTTGAAGCCATCTGGAAGATGGGTGCGATTCCTGTCATCTCCTCCATCGCATTGGGATTTGACGGCGAGTACTACAACATCAACGCCGATGAAATGGCCAGCGCCTGTGCGGTGGCCTGCGGCGCCGATGCGCTGGTCTTCCTGACCGACGTACCGGGTGTAAAAGGCCCAGACGGCAACGTAATGCGCTGGCTGAGTCTGAATGAAATTCCCGCGCTCACCAAGGCGTCCATCAGCTCCGGCGGTATGTTGCCGAAGTTGAATGCTTGCCGCGATGCGCTGGTGCACGGAGTGAAACGAGTACGAATCCTGCCGGCAGAGGCAGCCAGTGTGCTGCCGGACCTATGCAGTACGCGGGTAAATGATGGAACGGAGGTGATGGTGGCATGACGCAGACCAACAAATTTCCCAAGCTGGATGCGGTGCGGGCGGCAGAACAGAAACTGCTGCTGCATACCTATGAACGCAACTCGGTGCTGTTTACTGAGGGCAACGGTGTCCACCTGTTGGACGAGAACGGCAACCGCTATCTGGACATGCTGAGCGGTCTGGGCGTCAGTGCGCTCGGCCACAGCCATCCGGTGATTGTGGATGCGATTGCGACGCAGAGCCGCAAGATGCTGCACGTCTCCAACCTCTTCTACCATGAGGGGCAGGCGGAACTCGCCATGCGGTTGACGGCAATGACCGGCATGGACCGCGCCTTCTTCTGCAACAGCGGTACTGAGGCATGGGAAGCTGCGCTGAAACTGGCGCGCGCCCACGCCACGCAACTGCGCGAGTCCGGTAAAAAGATTGGCGCCAAGATTCTTGCACTTGAACACAGCTTCCACGGCCGGACGATGGGTTCTGTCGCCACCACGCACAAGGCCAAGTACCGCGAGCCTTTTGAGCCGGTGATGCCGAACGTGGCTTTCGTCAACTTTGACGATGTTGCGGACCTGCGCGCCAGCTTCAGCGATGAAGTCTGCGCCATCTGCATTGAACCGGTGCAGGGCGAAGGCGGCATCCGTCCTGTGTCAAAAGAATTTTTCGCCACGGCACGCGAACTCTGCAACCAGACCGGCGCCCTGCTGCTGGCGGATGAGATTCAATGCGGCATGGGCCGCACCGGCGAGTGGTGCGCTTACCAGCACTACGGCATCCTGCCCGATGTAGTCACGCTGGCCAAGCCGCTTGCCGGCGGTCTGCCCATGGGCTCAATGCTCTGCACTGAAGAGGCCGCGCAGGCCTTCACGCCCGGCATGCACGGAACCACCTTCGGTGGCGGACCGCTGGCCTGTGCCGTTGCCATTGCCGCCATCGACTATATGCAGCAGAACAAAATGCTGGAGCAGGTTCGCAGCCTCGGCGGCTACTTCCGCCGGCAGTTGGATTCCCTTGCCACGCGCCATCGCAACATCATCGACGTGCGCGGCCTGGGCCTGATGCTCTGCATCGAACTCGACAACGCAGAAGACGCGCGACTGGCTGCTGCCGCCATGCTCGACCGGCACATCATCATCAACCGCACCAGTGAGACGGTGCTGCGTTTTCTGCCGCCGTTTGTGATTGAAACCAAACACGTGGATGAAACCGTGGCGGCGCTCGATGCCGTGCTCACACAGGTTCGTCAGCAGCAACAGGCCAGCCCGGTGCTGGCGGGAGAAGCACACCATGCCTAGCAAGACGCTTATGATCAACAGCAACTCGGCGCACAAGTCTGCCGCGCAGCCGCGTTCGCGTGCCAGCCATGCTGTGCAGCCGCAGAGCGGTCCGCAGTCCCCGGAAGTTTTCGCCGCATCTGCCGACGGTCTCGCCGGCCGCGACCTCTGTTCCATCGCCGACCTCTCCGTGCAGGAGACCGCTTCCATTCTGGAATTGGCGCACGCCGTCAAAGCCAATCCCACAGAGTACAACCATGCGCTCGACTCCAAGCAGATGGTGATGTTCTTTGAGAAGGCATCGCTGCGTACGCGCCTCACTTTTGAGGCCGCTATCAACACGCTGGGCGGCAACGCAATTTTTGTCGACCAGACACAGTCACCGCTGGGCGAGCGCGAGTCTCTGGCCGATATGTCGCGCAACCTCGAGCGCTGGATGAACATCATCGTGCTACGCACCTACTCGCACGAGACCATCGTGGAAATGGCGCAGTGTGCCGATGTGCCGGTCATCAACGCACTTTCCGACTACGAACATCCCTGCCAGGCGCTGGCCGACTTCATGACGCTGGAAGAAAAATTCGGCACCGCACGCGGCCTCAAGTTCTGCTACGTCGGTGACGGTAATAATGTCTGCCACTCGCTCATCCTCACCGCGGCGCAGTTGGGCGCACACTGCACCATCGCCACGCCCAAGGGCTACGCGCCCAAGCTCGACATAGTTGCTCAGGCGATTGAAATTGCCGAGAGCACCGGCGGCAGCATCACACTGATGCATGACCCGGCAAAGGCTGTTGAAGGCGCCAGCGCAGTCTACACTGACGTTTGCGTCAGCATGGGTTTCGAGCATGAGTCCACCAAGCGCGAGCCAATTTTCCGGCCGTATCAGGTGAATGAGAAGTTGATGTCGCTGGCCGCGCCCGATGCCGTCTTCATGCACTGCCTGCCGGCGCGTCGCAATGCAGAAGTCACCGACGCAGTTCTCGACGGCCCGCACTCCATCGTTTTCGATCAGGCCGAGAACCGCATGCATCTGCAGAAAGCTTTATTGCTGATGCTGCTGGATGGCGCCGGCAAATCGCCGATGGAACGCAAATTTTCCCGCGCCGTCTCCGCACCCAAGTCCGGCAAGCGTGCCGAAGTCACCGCGCTCTCGTAGCGCAAAGGAGAAGTTACTTTGAAGATGTGGTCAGGCCGCTTCCGCGAACCACTCGACGGCACTTTCGAGCGCTGGCAGCGGTCCTTCCCTTTCGATTGGCGTCTGCTGCCGCAGGAGCTTGCCGCCAGCGTGGCCCACGCCCGCACGATTGCAGCGGCAGGCATCCTCACGCCCGTCGAACTGCGCAGCATTGAAAGCGGCCTGGCCATCATCGAAAAGAAAGCAAAATCCGGCGGCACGGAGTGGCTGAAGTCCAACGAGGTCGCGGAAGACATCCATCACTTTGTGGAGATGACTCTCACTGATGAGATTGGCCCACTGGCGCTGAAGCTGCACACTGGCCGCAGCCGCAATGAACAAATCGCGACCGACATGCGTTTGTTTGTGCGCGATGAAATTGACGCCACTCTCGCCGGTCTCAGCAACTGGGCCACGGCGTTGATTGATCTTGCCGAAACTGCCGGCGATGCAGTGATGCCTTCCTACACACATCTGCAGCGTGCGGAACCGGTGCTGGTTGCGCATTGGCTGCTCGTCTATGTGGAGATGACGTTGCGTGACAGTTCACGCCTACTGGATGCTCGCAAGCGGATGAATTTTTGCCCGCTCGGTTCCGGTGCCATCGCCGGTGCCACGCTCAAACTCGATCGCAATATCGCTTCTGCTGCTTTGGGATTCGACGCGCCCACATCCAACAGCATGGATGCCACCAGTGATCGCGATTTTCTGTTGGAATTTGTGCAGACACTGACACAAATCGGCTTGCACATCTCACGCTTTGCCGAAGAGCTCACGCTCTACTCCACTGCGGAGTTTGGCTTCCTTGATTTACCGGAAGCATTCTCTACCGGTTCCAGCGCAATGCCGCAGAAGAAAAATCCTGACCTCACCGAACTCGCGCGCGGCAAGAGTGCGCGCCTGCTCGGCGCGTCCACCACGCTGGCAACGCTGATCAAAGGCCTGCCGTTGGCCTACAACAAGGATTTGCAGGAAGGCCAGGAGCCGGTCTTCGACGCAGCCGATACCATGCGCGGCCTGCTGAGCGTTCTGCCTGGATTCACGCACGCGCTGAAGTTCCGCTTCGACCTGATGTCCTCCGCCGCGCAAACAGGATTTCTGAACGCAATGGCAGCGGCAACGTATCTGGTCCACAAGGGCGTTGCCTTCCGTAAAGCGCATGAAAAAATCGGCAATGCGGTTCGTTATGCGTTGGATAAAGGTTGCGAGTTGGGCGATTTGTCGCTCGACGAGCTGCGCCAGTTCGGCGAAGAATTCGGCGAAGATTTTTTTGCCGGCATCACATTGGCTGCAACGGTCGATTGCCACGATGTTATTGGCGGCACCGCCGTGGGCCGCGTAAAGTCCGCGATTGGCTCCGCAAGGAAGCGGGTTGATATGATGAAGAAAGCGCGTGCGGCAGGAGGCACGCAGGTCCATGTCTAAGGCTACGGTTCGCAAGGCCCGGTTGCAGGATGCAACCAACATTTACGAGCTCGTCAATTCGCTTGCCGGCGATGGCACGTTGCTGCGCCGTTCCTACGCGGAAATTTGCGAGAACGTGCGCGACTTTACAGTTGCTGAATCTGCCGCGGGAGTTTTTCTCGGCTGCGGCGCGCTGCATCTCTACGGCCCGCACCTGGCTGAAGTTCGTTCCATCGTCGTGAAGCCCGAAGCCAAGGGCCAGGGAGCCGGCGGCAAATTGTTGAATGCCCTGCTGCATGAAGCCGACGACCACGGCGTCGCATCCGTCTGCCTGTTCACGCGCATCCCGGATTTCTTTTTCCATCACGGCTTCCGCGAGGCCGACCGCACTGCGATGCCCGACAAGGTCTATAAGGATTGCCAGAACTGCCCGCGACTCTACGCCTGCGATGAAGTAGCAATGGTGCGCGGCCCTCTGCCCAAGGTGGCCGTTCTCGGCCCAAGCAAGCTAGCCGATCTTGTGCAGCTGACCAACGTCCCGCTGCAAACCGGTACCGGCCGCTAAACAAAACTTACAGCGAGTATTTTCCTGCCGCAATTACATGCGCGGCAATCTCGCGCTTCAGTCCGATAGTATTCGCCGGATCGCGCTTCGCTAGTCTCCGCAGAATCGTCAGCCGCACTCGCAGCGTATCGCCCTCTGCCGCAGCAGCCAGAACTCGTTGCGCATTTTGCTCAATGCGTGCGAATGCCTCTGCTGTATAAACGCGGGCCATCGCTACAGCAATTGAGTTTGCCTTGCCCGCAATGTTTTTCTTCGCTCGCAGAACAGCACTCTCCATTGCGAAGACTTCGATAATCATGTCGGCCAACGCAGCCATCACTTCCTGCTCGTCCTGCAATTTTGCGCCGTAGCTCTCTGTGGCCACTCCGGCGGCAAACAACGACATTTTTTTCGCATTGGCCAGCAGCGCAATTTCCGCATCCAACGGCGCATCTGATATTTCCTGCGCCACCGGCCCGGCAAATACTTCATCCATGATTTTTTTGATGGCCGGCATCACAGCTAACTGGCCACTCATGGCGCGCTTCATCAGCCAGCCGGTGATGATGAGCCGGTTGATTTCATTGGTGCCTTCAAAAATGCGGTTCACGCGCGAATCGCGATACGCCCGTTCCGCCGGATACTCTTCCACAAAGCCATAGCCTGCGTATATCTGCACGACGTCATCCACCACGCCGTCCAGCATCTCCGACGCCCACACTTTAAGGATGGAACATTCAATCGCATATTCTTCAATACGCTTCTGAATTTGCTGCGACGCATCGGGCGAAGATTTCTCAATCGCCACCAGCGCTGCGTCAATCATTCCCACAGTGCGATACGCCATCGCTTCGCCCGTGTAAACGCCAATAGCGCAGTCAGCCAGTTTCTCCTGAATCAATCCAAATTCCGAAATGGATTTTCCAAATGCCTTGCGGTCGCGCGCATACGCAATGCCATTCGCCAGCGACGCACGCGCTCCGCCAACCGCTGCCGCGGCCAACTTGAAGCGGCCGATGTTCAGAATGTTGAAAGCAATGTGATGTCCTTTGCCAATTTCACCCAGCACATTTTCCACCGGCACTTTGCAATCTGCAAGAATCAGCGGAGTTGTGGAAGAGCCGCGAATGCCGAGTTTGTGTTCTTCCGCGCCGTTGGAAAATCCCGGCGTACCGCGCTCAATCAGAAACGCCGTAAACTTTTCGCCATCCACTTTGGCAAAAACGGTGTAGAGATCGGCAAAGCCGCCGTTGGTAATCCACATCTTCTCGCCATTCAGGATGTAGTGTTTTCCATCGGCAGAAAGTTCTGCGCGGGTGCGCGCATTCATCGCATCGGATCCGGAACTAGCCTCGCTCAACGCATAAGCGCCAATCCATTCGCCGCTCGCAAGTTTCGGCAGGTACTTTGCTTTCTGTGCCGGCGTTCCGTACCAAACAATCGGCAGCGTACCGATGCCAGTGTGTGCACCAAAAGTCACCGAAAAACTTCCCTGATGCGCAACATTGTCCGCAATGATGGCCGAAGTGACTTTGTCCATCTCCAGCCCGCCGTATTCTTCCGGCACATCGGCGGCCAGCAGACCAAGTTCGCCGGCCTTCTGCATCAACGCGCGTGATACGGAAAAATCTTTCGCTTCAATTTGCGCGGAAGCCGCAAGAATTTCATTCACGGCAAAGTCGGCTGTCGTCTGCGCAATCTGCCGATGCTCGTCGCTGAAGTCTTCGGGAAAAAAGCATTCTTCCGGTGTAATGCTTTCAATCAGAAAGCTGCCGCCGGCTGCTGGTTTGATGATAGGCAAAGTTG
>Ga0164297_10003365_pt1 | contig 14941 bp, 12 predicted proteins | sample GEODES058metaG_FD_113539 | JGI IMG/M metagenome (GOLD analysis project Ga0164297, IMG submission 113539) | Dystrophic lake water microbial communities from Trout Bog Lake, Wisconsin, USA - GEODES058 metaG | ecosystem: Environmental > Aquatic > Freshwater > Lake | place: USA: Trout Bog Lake...
AAATCTACGCTGATGAACATTGTCTACGGCCTTGTCGCGCCAGATAGTGGCCAGATTTTAGTTAATGATGTTGAAAAGATTATTAAGGAACCGAGCGACGCACTTGCCTCGGGTATCGGAATGGTTCACCAACACTTTATGTTGGTGCCTGTATTTACAGTCGCAGAAAATATTGTGCTCGGACACGAGAAGAGCGGGTTTGCGGGTCGACTTGACCTCAATGACGTTCGCGCTCGAATCAAAGATGTCTCCGACCGATTCAATTTTGATGTTAATCCTGATGACCTCATTGAGGGACTTCCAGTTGGCGTACAACAACGCGTTGAAATCATACGCGCGCTTATTTATGATGCAAAGGTCCTTATTCTGGACGAACCTACCGCCGTGCTTACCCCTCAAGAGACTGACGACCTTCTTAAAATAATGAAGGAGTTGAAGAGTCAAGGTACTTCAATCATCTTTATTACTCATAAGCTTCGCGAAGTGAAAGCGGTAGCCGATCGCATCACAATTATTCGACGTGGCAAAGTTGTTGGCAACGCCTCCCCCGATGCGTCACAGGATGAACTTGCATCACTCATGGTTGGTCGCCCCGTTGAATTAGCTCCTGATAAGAAGGAGCATCCCATCGGCGCGCCTATTTTGAAAGTTAGTGACCTCACTATTCGTGACATCACTGGCAGACCGCTCGTAAACAACGTTAATTTCGAAGTGAAGGCTGGAGAGGTACTTGCTATCGCCGGAGTACAAGGAAACGGTCAATCGGAAGTTGCTCGCGCGATGGTGAATCTGGAGAACCTCGTGGAGGGTTCGATTTTGCTCGACGGCAAGGAAATTATCGGCCTTTCCGTTCGCGATTCGCTACGAGAAGGAATTGCCTTTGTTCCAGAATCACGTGAGCTCGACGGCCTTATTGCCTCGATGTCAATTGCAGAAAATCTCATTCTCGATTTACACGACCTGCCTCCTTATGCAAAGGGAATTCAAATGTCGCCAGCAACGGTGCTCTCCGAAGCAGAGAAGCGCACCGTTGAATTCGATATTCGTTTACAGTCAGTTCAAGATCCGATCTCATCGCTTTCCGGCGGAAATAAGCAGAAAGTCGTTCTTGCCCGTGAACTTTCGAGGCCAGTAAAGATGCTAGTCGCCTCTCAACCAACCCGCGGGCTAGACGTTGGCTCCATTGAATTTGTGCATAAGAGAATATTGGAGGAGAGAGATGCCGGTCGCGCAGTGCTTCTCTTTAGTACCGAACTCGACGAAGTCTTGGCACTAGCCGATCGTATTGCGGTGATGTACCGAGGTGAGATTCTTGCAATTGTCCCAGCGGGTGTAAGTGCCCAAGAACTTGGCTTACTAATGGCGGGAGTTGTACATGCCTAAATTAAGAATGCCCAGACCTGCACTCAAGCGTTCATCATTGAGAGCCCTCACTTTGCCAGCGCTCTCGTTTTTGCTCGCCATGTTCTTTGGCGGATTACTTATTACCTTCTCTGACTCGACAGTTCTTAAGCACATCGGTCATCCGATAGCCTTTGTAAAAGCCGGCGGTGTTGCGGTTTGGCAATCGTATTTAGCGCTCTTTCAAGGTTCGATTTATAACCCAAGCCTGGCAACCCCTCACGATAGCTTGCTCGCGTGGTACCCACTCTCCGAAACTTTAGTGAGTGCAGCTCCATTGATTTTGGCGGGCCTAGCCGTTGCGCTGGCATTCCGCGCCGGGCTGTTTAATATAGGCGCACAAGGGCAATTTATTTTTGGGTCAATTGCCGCCTCCTATGTTGGGTTCCATTTTCACTTACCGGTGGGGCTACATGTTCTCGTCGCGATCATTATGGCAATCATCGCAGGTGCGCTCTGGGGAGGCCTCGTTGGCCTACTCAAAGCGCGTACTGGCGCACATGAAGTGATTGTGACGATCATGCTCAATTACGTCGCCCTATATTTCCTGATGTGGCTCCTTGGGACTACCGCTTTCTTGCGCCCTGGTCGCCGCGATCCCATCTCCCCCGATGTTCTTCCATCTGCAAAACTGCCTTTGCTCGCTGGCAATAACTACCGCGTAAACCTTGGAATATTCATTGCGATCGCCGCTGCAGTTTTTGTTTGGTGGTTACTCTCTCGAAGCACGTGGGGCTTTAGATTCCGCGCGGTGGGAGCGAATACCGCAGCTGCAAAGACTGCAGGTATATCTGTGCCTTTCGTTATGACATCTGTTATGGCGATATCTGGCGCTCTGGCCGGTCTCGGCGGTGCTGTTCACGTTCTGGGTAGCGACTTCTCGCTGACATCAGGTACTGCAGGCAATTTTGGTTTTGATGCGATCACGGTTGCACTGCTCGGACGCGCTCAACCTATGGGAACAGTTTTTGCATCACTTCTCTTTGGCGCACTTCGTGCAGGTGGCGGAACAATGCAGGCAAACACCACTACGCCAATCGACATTGTTTTAGTTATCCAGGCCCTAGTGGTTCTCTTTATCGCAGCACCTAGCGTCGTGAAGTGGGTATTTAGATTGAAGAACCTTAAAACAACTGGTGAACTCGCAGCGAAGGGGTGGAACGGATGAAGACGCTTTCAGCTGCAGAACGTCGCCGTCGGCGCAGTCTTTATGTGTTGGCAGCGCTATCCGTTCTCTCGTTCCTCTTCTTCGGTATCTTTCAAAAGAGTGGTCAGAATGTTACCTATGGATTTACCTTAGACAAGGAGTGGGTTCTCATCACCCAATGGGTGATTTCCTCAAAGACCGCCTCGCTGATTTTTGGTGGCATAGCAATCGCTGCATCTGCAGCAGGTTATCTGCAATTCCGTACTGGTAAAACAATTAAGGTCGCAAGCGCTATTGGTAGCGCGGGGATATTAATGTCCTTCCTTTCTTGGGCTGCGGCCGGAAAATTCATTCCCTTCACCGGGTTACTCCAAGGTGCCCTTTTACTCTCGGTACCGTTGATCTTTGGGTCGATGGCGGGCGTTTTGAGTGAACGGTCAGGCGTCGTAAATATTGCCATCGAAGGTCAACTTCTCGCGGGCGCCTTCGTCTCTGGTGTCGTGGCTAGCCTCACCCATTCCACATTCTTGGGATTAGTAGTTGCTCCATTTGCAGGATGTTTGATCTCCACGCTTCTCGCGGTCTTCGCAATCAATTTTGCAATTGATCAAATCATCCTTGGATTCGTACTCAACGTTTTGGTATATGGAATTACCGACTTTCTTTACAAGAAATTGCTAATTCCATATCAAGCTACCTGGAACTCTGGACCAACACTTGCTTCACTTAAGGTTCCAATCCTCTGGAAGATTCCGGTTATTGGTCCAATTCTCTTTGACCAAAGCGTCATCGTTTACCTGATGTACGCGGTGATTTTTGTTATCAACTTCGCACTCTTCAAGACGAAGTGGGGCCTTCGCACACGCGCTGTTGGCGAACATCCAACAGCTGCCGATAGCGTTGGTATTAAGGTGAATCGACTCCGATTCTTTAACGTGATGCTCGCCGGCTTGGTGGCTGGTCTTGGTGGTGCTTACTTCACTGTTGGTGGCGTGGGTTCATTCAACAAAGAGATGACAGCGGGCAAAGGTTTCATCGCGCTAGCCGCTCTGATTTTTGGTCGTTGGACACCTTGGGGAGCAGTCTCGGCGGCGCTCCTCTTTGGCTTTGCAGATAACCTCCAGAGCGTTCTTGGAATTATTGGCACACCAATACCTTCGGAATTCATGTTGATGGTTCCGTATTTGGCGACGGTAATCGCAGTGACGGGATTTGTAGGGCGCGTCAGAGCCCCCGCGGCCGACGGTACGCCTTATCGCCGCGGCGAATCCCACTAAGAGAGTCGTGTATGGACGCTCATATCGTGGGTGAGATCGACTGGGATGCACTGCATGCTGAGGCAAAGCACATCATGACGATGGCTTATGCCCCGTATTCAAAGTTTAAGGTAGGTGTCGCAGCATTCGTCGATGATGGTCGCATCGTCAAAGGGTGTAACGTCGAAAACGCAAGCTATGGAATGACCTTATGCGCTGAGTGCGGAATGGTCTCCGATCTCATCTCATCTGGAGGCGGAAAGCTCGTTGCGGTCGTATGCGTTGACGCCGCCGGAAATTTTCTCTCACCGTGTGGCCGTTGTCGCCAACTGATCTTTGAGCATGGCGGTTCACATTGCCTACTGATGACCCCTGCCGGCCCACTGCCTATGTCAGAAATTCTCCCGTGGGCATTTGGCCCTGAAAACCTCAACTAAAGGATCCCCATGTCAGAGCCATTTGCGGTAGTTGAAATTATTAGTGCCAAGCGCGATCGTGGAGAACTTACTGACGCCCAAATAGATTGGGTTGTCGATGCATACACCCGGGGCATCGTTGCAGATGAACAAATGTCTGCGCTGTTGATGGCCATCTTGCTCAATGGGATGAATATGCGGGAGATATCGCGTTGGACTGACGCAATGATTAACAGCGGTGAGCGAATGGATTGGTCAGCCCTCACCCGTAAGACTGCAGATAAACACTCCACTGGTGGAGTTGGTGACAAGATAACCCTTCCGCTCGCTCCCCTGGTCGCCGCTTGCGGTGGAGCGGTTCCTCAACTATCCGGCCGTGGATTGGGTCATACAGGTGGAACGTTAGACAAGCTTGAATCTATCCCAGGATGGCGTGCATCGCTCTCCAACGATGAGATGCTTCACGTATTGCAGCATTGCGGTGCAGTAATTTGCGCCGCTGGTGCTGGCCTTGCACCTGCCGACAAAAAGCTCTACGCGCTGCGCGACGTAACTGGCACTGTTCCGGCAATTCCGCTGATCGCTTCAAGCATTATGAGCAAGAAGATTGCGGAAGGTACCTCCGCATTGATCCTTGATGTAAAGACGGGCAACGGAGCGTTTATGAGCGACCCAGCAAAGGCTCGGGAACTAGCAAAGACAATGGTGGAGCTAGGTACAAGGGCTGGCGTTAATACCCGCGCTCTAATTACTGCAATGGATGTTCCACTCGGCTTAACAGCAGGGAACGCCCTTGAAGTTCGCGAATCCGTCGAAGTCTTGGCTGGTGGTGGACCAGCTGATGTGGTTGAGCTGACAGTCGTTATGGCGCGCGAAATGTTAGAGGCCGCTGGAATTCATGCAACGATGGATCCGGCCGATGCGTTGAAAAATGGTGCGGCGATGGATAGTTGGCGGGCCATGATCATCGCACAAGGTGGCAATCCAGATGCACCACTTCCGGTTGCACGCGAAAGACAGACGATTGTTGCAGAGAGCTCTGGAAAGATGCTTGAGATGCATGCCCTAAAAGTTGGAATTAGTGCATGGCGCTTGGGTGCGGGGCGCTCGAAGCAAGGTGAGGCAGTTCAAGCAGGGGCAGGAATAGAAATTCACGCAAAACCTGGTGATATTTTGCAAGCTGGTTCACCAATATTTACTCTTCACACCGACGAGGCTGATAGATTCGAACGAGCAATAGAAGCACTTGACGGTGCAGTCAAAATTGGTGGCGCTGACGATCCTATTGATCGTTTGCCACTCATCCTGGAAAAGATAACGGGCTAAACTCGGGTTATGACAAGTGCAATCGAGGCGACGCTCAACAAGAAACCTTCTCCAGATCAGATAAAACGCGCCCCAAAAGCTGTCCTCCATGATCATCTTGATGGAGGTCTGCGTCCACAAACAATTATTGACCTTGCACAAGAGATTGGGTATACCAAACTCCCTTTTAGCGATGCCAAGAAGCTCGGAGATTGGTTCTACGAAGCTTGCAATTCGGGTTCATTGGAACGTTACCTAGAAACTTTTGATCACACGATCGCGGTCATGCAAACCCGAGAAGCAATTATTCGGGTAGCACGGGAAGCCGCAATCGATTTAGCGCTTGACGGCGTTGTGTATGCCGAAGTTCGAGGAGCCCCTGAACTCTTCACGCGAGGTGGGCTCGACTTGGATGGCGTTATTGAAGCGACCACCGAAGGTTTTCAACTCGGAATGAAAGATGCCGCCGACATGGGGCGCCCGATTCGAGTTGAGCAGATTCTCTGCGCGCTGCGGCAGAACGATTGGTCGGACGAAGTAGCCCGCAAAGTCGTGAAGTTCCGTGACCAACATGTTGTTGGTTTTGATATCGCTGGTCCGGAAGATGGTTTTCCTGCAAAGAACTACTTATCTGCATTTGATTATTTGCGAGCCGAGAACGCGCATTTCACGATTCACGCAGGTGAAGCATATGGCCCGGCTTCCATTTGGCAGGCTATTCAAATCTGTGGCACAGAACGATTAGGTCACGGCGTGCGCATCGTCGAAGATATTGATTTCACTGGTGCTACCCCAAAGCTCGGATTGCTGGCGGCTTATGTACGCGACCGGCGTATCCCATTGGAACTCTGCCCGACTTCGAATCTTCAAACGGGCGCCGCAAAAGATTATGCCTCACATCCGATTGGCGTCCTTGAATCACTGCGTTTTCGCATCACCATCAACACAGACAACCGCCTCATCAGCGGAACATCGGTGTCCAAGGAGATGGAACACGTCGTCGATGCATTTGACTGGACCTTGTTGGATTTACAACGCGTCACTGTCAACGCCCTCAAGAGCGCTTTCATACCATTTGATGAGCGTCTGAAAATTATTGAAGAGGTCGTTAAGCCTGCATATCTCGCAATCAGTCAGGAATAGCGCATAGTTAGTTGCACAGCTGGGTTTAAATTCCGATCGTATGCCAGACTGTCTTGGTCTCCATAAAATCTAGGATGCGTGCGGTCGACTTCACCTCTCCGAAGACCTTGATTCGCTTGAGATTTTGGGCTCCGGCAACCTTAATCTCCTTAAGTAATTTTGTACTAACTCCAGAAGCATCAATCGCATCAATATCCATATGCGATGCAACCCACGGCGCAAGTTCAGTTGTACTTCCGGTGAGCACGTTAACGACTCCGGCCGGCAAGTCACTGGTAGCCATACATTCGGCAAAGGTGATTGCGGGCAGTGGGGACTTTTCTGACGCGATAACAACTGCGGTGTTTCCAGAAGTAATTACACCTGCGATAGCCCCAACGAGCCCCAGAAGCGATGGAGACGAAGGAGCAAGTATTGCGACAACCCCGATCGGCTCTGGAATTGAAAAATTATAAAAGGGTCCAGAAACAGCATTAGTTGACCCTGCAAGCGCTGAAATCTTGTCGCTCCAGCCTGCATACCAAACTAAAAGATCAATGCTCTCCTGAACTTGCAAGGCGGCTGCTCTAGGAGTAACTCCTTCAAGAGCAGAGATTTCGGTAGTTAATTGTGCACTACGTCCTTCTAAGATCTCTGCCATTCGATAAAGGATCTGTCCGCGGTTATAGGCAGTGGCATCAGACCATCCATTAAAAGCTGCACGAGCCGCAACAACAGCGTCACGCAAATCCTTGCGAGAAGCGAGCGCAGGATTGGCCAGGTGTTTCCCGTTGGCACCGGTCACTTCATAGACCCGTCCGGACTCGCTGCGCGGAAAGGCTCCCCCAATAAAAAGTTTGTAGGTCTTTAAAACATCAATTCTGGATGCATTTTCGTTTGCCATTTATTTGATCGCTTTCAAATATGCCGAAAGTCCATGCCTGCCGCCTTCGCGTCCCCATCCAGACTCCTTATACCCACCAAACGGGCTGGCAGGATCAAACTTATTGAAAGTGTTAGCCCAGATAACACCGGCCCGCAATTTCGAAGCTGTCCACAAGATCTTTGATCCTTTCTCTGTCCAGATACCTGCGGAGAGGCCATATGGCGTGTTATTGGCCTTTTCTATAGCCTCCTGGGGTGTTCTGAAAGTCAGAACCGAGAGAACAGGGCCGAAAATTTCTTCGCGTGCAATGCGATGGGTCTGTGAAACTCCCGTAAATACCGTTGGCGCAAACCAGAAACCTGCCTCTGGGATTTCACAGGGAGCGCTCCAACGCTCCGCCCCTTGCTGATCACCTGCCGAAGTCAATTCTTTAATCTTTGCTAGTTGAGCAGCGCTGTTAATAGCACCGATATCGGTATTTTTGTCGAGCGGGTTGCCCAGTCGAATATTGGCCATGCGGACCTTCAATTTTTCAAGAACCTCATCATGAACACTCTCTTGAACGAGAAGCCTGGAGCCGGCACAACATACATGTCCCTGATTAAAGAAAATCCCATTGACGATGCCTTCGACCGCTTGATCGATGGCTGCATCATCATAAATAATGTTGGCAGCTTTGCCGCCCAGCTCAAGGGTAGCGACCTTCTTTGTGCCTGCAATCGATGTGGCAATGAGTTTTCCAACCTCAGTTGATCCCGTGAAGGCGACTTTGTCGATTCCCGGGTGATTAACGAGTAGTGCTCCAGTTTCACCAGCTCCAGTAATAATGTTTACAACGCCAGCAGGTAGTTCGGCCTGCCTGCAAACATCGGCAAAAAGTAGTGCCGTTAAAGGTGTGGTTTCAGCCGGCTTGAGCACAACGGTATTGCCAGTAGCCAACGCTGGCGCAACTTTCCACGCGAGCATTAACAGTGGAAAATTCCAAGGGATGATCTGTGCAACAACTCCGTATGGCTTTGGCGACGCACCGTTTCCGCTGTGTTCTAGCTTGTCCGCCCAACCAGCGTGATAGAAAAAATGCGCAGCGGCAAGCGGTATATCGGTATCGCGCGATTCACGAATTGGCTTTCCGTTATCTAATGTCTCGAGCACGGCGAATTCTCGGGCTCGTTCCTGCAGTATCCGTGCAATACGAAAGAGATACTTACCGCGTTCAGCGGCAGGCATCTTGCTCCACACTTTAACGTAAGCATTTCTGGCTGCCGCAACCGCTAGGTCTACATCGGAGGCGTTACCCAATGCAACGTTGGAGAGAACTTTCTCGGTTGCTGGATTGATTGTAGGGAAATATTTTCCGGACTTTGGAGCCTGAAATTTTCCGTTCACAAAGTGGCCGTAACGTTCCTTAATATCAACTATTGCAGTGGACTCCAGCGCTGGAGCATATTCAAAGGCGCTCATCATCTCTCTTTCATCTCTCTTGTTGATCAATCGAGCGTCACGTAGGACGGACTTGCATAGAAACCATCACGCATCTTCATGCGTTGCATGAGTAGATCATTCAGAAGCGCGCTTGCCCCGATCCGAAAGAGCGATGGATCGAGCCACTCTGGACCAGCAATTTCATTGACGAGCACAAGCTGCTTTATTGCATCTTTCGTGGTGCGGATACCGCCTGCGGGCTTAACACCAATGCGATTTTGGGTCATCGAATAAAAATCACGAACCGCTTCTAACATCACCAGAACCACAGGCGCGGTAGCTGCAGGAGAAACTTTTCCGGTACTGGTCTTAATGAAGTCAGCGCCTGCGAGCATAGCCAAATACGAAGCTTTGCGAACATTATCTAAGGTAACTAATTCACCAGTCTCCAAAATCACCTTAAGGTGAGCTTTATCGGCACAGAGCGCTTTAATCTGCACAATCTCATCGAATACCTCGCCGTAGCGACCCGATAAGAAGGCTCCGCGATCAATGACCATATCGATTTCGGCCGCGCCAAGGGCAATTGCATCAGTAGTGTCTTGGAGCTTTACAGCTAAAGAGGCACGACCTGATGGAAAAGCGGTCGATACCGCAGCAACCGGGATATCTCTGCCCCCGATGTGGTCCAAAGCTGATCTGGCGACACCAACCATGTCGTTGTAAACGCAGACGGCGCCAACGTGCGGAACGGTTGGGTCAGTTGCATCAGGTCGAACTGCCTTTGCGCAAATAGCCCGCACTTTGCCAGGCGTATCGGCCCCTTCCAATGTCGTGAGGTCAACCATACGAATTGCCATATCAATGGCCCAAGATTTGCTGGAAGTCTTGATGCTTCGGGTGGCCAGAGTTGCAGCCCGGGCATGGGCACCCACTTCATCAACAGCTGGAAGCGTGCGCAGAAAAGACTTTAAAGAGCTTTCACTCCCATCAATAATCATTGAAAGTAGCCCTTCAGCGCTGGAGTTAACTGTGCGACCAACTGATCCGCCTTGGCTCGTTCTTGTGCAGATCCATCCGCGCAGACGACTTCGATATAACATTTCACCTTTGGTTCGGTTCCGCTCGGTCGGATAATGACACGGATGTTGTGCTCCAGATAAAAGCGGAGCCCATCAGTTGGTGGAAGAGAGCCCGATGGTTTCATTAAATCATCAAACCGAACCACCTTGATTCCCGCAATGTCCTCCGGTGTGGTTGCTCGCAACATATTTAATACCTGGCCAATACTTGAAATATCGATAACTCGAATCGATATTTGGACAGTCTTGTGAAAACCATACGTCGAATTAATATGATCGAGGTACTGGGCGATCGAAGATCCCTTTGACTTTAACTCCCCTGCGATGCGAGCCAACATAATCGCTGCAGATACCCCATCTTTATCGTTGACGGTCTGCGGGTCAACCGAATAGCCGATGGCCTCCTCGTACCCAAAGCCAAGATTCTCAATTTTTGCTAGCCATTTGAATCCCGTAAGCGTTTCATGGAATTCAATGCCATGGCGTGCGGCGATCTTGCTCAAAATGGATGATGAAACTATGGAGTTCGCAAAAGATTTCTCAACATATTTTTCAGGTGAAGACGTGGCGAGGTATTCACCAAAGAGTGAACCAAGCTCATCACCAGTTAACATTCGCCAGGTTCCCTGGTCATGTATTGCAGCAGCACATCTATCTGCATCCGGATCATTGGCGATCACGACATCGGCGCTCACTTCTCGTGCAAGTTCAAGCGAAAGATCGATTGCCCCCGGCTCCTCGGGATTGGGAAAGGCTACCGTTGGAAAATCAGGGTCGGGATTGGTTTGAGCTTTAACTAAAATGGGATCGGCATAATGAGCCTTTGCGAATACTCGTTGAACGGTTTCAGTTCCAACACCATGCATTGCGGTATAGACGGCATCTACGTCATAGATAGAAGGAGCGATGTTGGCTGTGCGTGCAACATATCGATCAAGAACTTCATCATTCAAAACTATCCACTTCTCCCCTCTAGGGAGTTCGTGATTCATTTGCGCGATATGAGCTGATATCTGCTCATCGGCTGGAGACACGATCTGTGAAGCGTTGTAATTAATCCCGTCGACAACCTTGCCGAGATAGACCTTGTAGCCATTGTCTTGCGGCGGATTGTGGCTTGCGGTCACCATTATTCCGCAATCCATTCCTAGGTCACGAACCGCGTAAGCGAGAACTGGGGTAGGAAGTGGACGCGGCAATACTGAAACATCAAATCCGGCGCCACTAAATATTGCAGCGCTTTCAAATGTGAAATCCTCTGACCCATACCTGGCATCTCGACCGATCACAACCGTGCTCAATCCACGCTCTTTGAGGTAAGCAGCAATTCCTGCAGCGGCCCGGGCGACAACCGCGCGATTCATGCGAGAAGGTCCAGGTCCTAATGGGCCACGTAACCCAGCCGTTCCAAATTGTAGGAAGCCTGAAAAAGCGGCACGAAGTTCAACTTCGTTCCCTTGATCCAACCAGTCACGGAGTTGTTGCGCCGTCTTCGGATCTGGGTCAAGCGCGATCCACTCTTCAACTTCTGCGCGCAGATTTTCGGCAATCATATTTTGTGAAGCACTTTGCTCAGGAGTTCGCCCATTTTTCCTGCAGCCGCCTTACCTGCAGCCATGACTTCTTCGTGGCTCAACTTTTCGCCAGTTATTCCGGCTGCAGCGTTTGATACGAGCGAAATTCCTACTACTTCAGCACCAAGTGCATGTGCGGCAATTGCTTCTGGCACGGTGGACATTCCAACGAGATCAGCGCCAATAATTCTCATCATATTGATCTCTGCTGGAGTCTCATATGAGGGACCTCGCCAATGAGCATACACACCCTCAGCAAGCGATGGATCCTCTGTACGCAATATTTCTCTGATCCGCTTGCTATATAGGTCTGTCAGGTCAACGAAGTCAGCACCAATGAGCGGGCTTACAGCCGTCATTGAAATGTGATCTCGAATGAGTACTGGTTGCCCGACTTTGTAGTCACGATTAATTCCGCCACATGCATTGGTGAGCACTACGGTTTTACATCCTGCTTTTACTGCAGTCCGAACACCGTGAACTACAGGCTCTACACCCTTACCTTCATACAGGTGGGTACGTCCCAAGAAAACGAGGGCGCGAATCGTTCCGCGCTCCCCTTGCAAGTCGTAGGAACGAATTTTTCCACCGTGTCCCATAACTGTAGGCGCAGGAAAACCTGAAAGATCAGTTACCTCAAATTCATGGGTTGGAGTTCCCAGCGCATCGGCGGCCGATACCCATCCAGATCCCATCACTAGGGCAACATCGTGGTGATCCTTGCCAGTGAGCCTCGCTAGGGTCAACGCTGCTGCTTCCGCGGCTGCGATCGGGTCTGCATATAGATCAACTGTCTCACTCATAGGAGAAACTTATCCTTAAGCGGCTATCACTGGAACATCTTGCTCGGAATATTGAGTGATCATGGATACAGGCCGCGGAGCTTGTGGGCTTCGGCTACTCGACCTACTCCAAGCATCAATGCCGCGTCCCTCCAAGTCACTCCCTTATTGCTGGCAGTTGACTCCACTTCCTTAAAAGCCTTCATCATGATTGATGAGAGGTTTCCCTTAACTTCCTCAGCCGTCCAGAAATAGTTCTGCTTGTCTTGTACCCATTCGAAGTACGAAACTATTACACCACCGGAGTTCGCGAGGATGTCAGGGACTACAAGGACACCCTTGTCGTGCAAAATTGCGTCACCTGACGGAGTTGTTGGGCCGTTTGCACCTTCAACAACAATCTTTGCTTTGACAGCACTAGCAGTAGATTCAGTAATTGCATCAGCGAGCGCTGCAGGAATTAATACATCAACATCTAGGTGCAGAAGCTCCTCGTTTGTTAATGCGTCAGTTCCCGGCATCTTGAGATTTCCATTTTTCTGGTAATAGTCCCAGAGCGCAGATATCGACGGGAAACCGGTTACGCCGCCGTTGACATCACTCACAGCGACCACTTTCATGCCCATCTCTTCTACAGCGCGAGCTGCCCAATATCCAACTTTTCCGAAACCCTGAATCGCAACTCTGGCACCTTCAATCGGGATACCTTTAAAGAGCAGGGCTTCGCGAGTCGCAATCCCAACTCCATCGCCGGTCGCAGAGGTGCGACCCAGAGAGCCGCCAAGAACGATCGGCTTACCTGTAACAACACCAGGGACCGAGAACCCTTCATTCACCGAATACGTATCCATCATCCATGCCATATTGCGTTCGTCAGTTCCCACATCAGGAGCTGGAATATCGCGCTCTGGTCCAATGATGGGAAGAATTTCTGAGGTGTAACGACGGGTAAGTCGTTCATTTTCGCGAAGCGAAAGCGTCCCAGGGTCAACGGCAATGCCACCTTTTGCACCACCATAAGGAAGGTTAGTCAGCGCACATTTCCAAGTCATCAACATGGCGAGTGCAACGGTCTCATCGAGATCGATATCTGGGTGGTAACGAATTCCACCCTTTGAAGGTCCACGAGTCGTTGAGTACTGAACTCGGTAGCCGTTATACATTTCGACTTCGCCATTATCTCTGCGAAGTGGTACCGCTACTTGCATGATGCGACGCGGTGTTGAAAGTGTCTGCCAATCATTCTCTGAAAGGCCTAAGTGGTCGATAGCGCCTCTTAATTGCGAGAGCGCGGTTGCTAAAGGTGACTCCATTGTCATGACTGCAAGAGTAGCGTCAATGGGCTTGAGTGGCTACCTCTTCACTCCAAGCAGCTTCTAGTGTCTGCACAAATACTTCCAAAGGTTGTGCACCGGAGATTCCATATTTCATATCTACTACGAAAAAGGGAACTCCACTCGCGCCTAGTTGACTCGCCAAATTACGATCTGCTAGCACTTGGTCCGCGTACAGGTTAGAAGTGAGCAGATCATCGGCTTTATCCGCATCTATCCCAACCCCAACCGCTATGCTGACTAAATCAGAATGCGAAAAAACTGGCGATGATTTTTCAAAGTAATGAGAGAACATAGATTCAAGCAACTCATCCTGCTTACCTAAAGTATCTGCCCACAAAAGCAATCGATGAGCATCAAAGGTATTTCCGGAAAGTGTCTCGTCTAGTTTGTAACAAAGGCCTTCCCCGTCCGCAACGGCACAAACATTGGCTTGCATCTCCGATACCTGATTCGGATCAATTCGATATTTTGCTGCTAGATAATCTTTCGTAGGTACAACCTCATGAATATCGGGCTGCAATTGGAATGCCCGGTGACGAATAACTACTTGATCTGTGTGCTTGAATTGTGAGAGCGCCTTTTCGAGTCGCCGTTTGCCTATAAAGCACCATGGGCAAACAACATCGGCCCAAACATCAATAATCATGTGAATAGCCTAACAAAAAGCCCCATTCTCGGAGTCGACGAATGATTAATATAGATATTTGAGGGGTGGCACCGAAGAATTCAGTGCAAAGTTACCGCGCCAAAACCTAGTTGAACATACGATTAATGCATGCGGATAATTAGTGCGGAGCAGTTGAAGACTATTTTTAAAGATTTGCCAGAAAATCCTCGAGTCGTTGTTTCGGGCAATTATGCGATGCCTGCGGCCCTGATGTCTGCCTTTGATCTACAGGTGCCGCAATATCGGCTACATATGCTCAATGCGCAAAAAGGAATTCCTAAGCGCCCGGGAGTGACATACGAATCGGCATTCATCGGCCCTGGAATGCGTTTCCAGCCGGAGCTTACCTACCTTCCTTGTCGTCTCTCATTGCTCCCTGTGCTCATTAAGAGCCAACTTAAGCCCGATGTTGTGCTCCTCCACACCTCCCTTCCCCGCTATGACACAGTATCGCTAGGTACTGAGGTAAATATTCTGCCAGCTGCAATTGAAGCTGTGAGGGCAAACGGAGGAATCGTTATTGCACAAGCGAATTCGCATATGC
>Ga0164297_10003367_pt1 | contig 14937 bp, 18 predicted proteins | sample GEODES058metaG_FD_113539 | JGI IMG/M metagenome (GOLD analysis project Ga0164297, IMG submission 113539) | Dystrophic lake water microbial communities from Trout Bog Lake, Wisconsin, USA - GEODES058 metaG | ecosystem: Environmental > Aquatic > Freshwater > Lake | place: USA: Trout Bog Lake...
AAACCATATCGCACTGAATGGCGTGTATATGATGAGGACTTGAAGATATCTGGTTCTATTGATATGATTTATGAAAATGAAGACGGTTCACTGACGATTTATGACTGGAAAAGGTGTGCGAATATTACCAAGACGAATAATTGGAACAAGTATGCAACTACTTATTGTATATCCCATTTACCAGATACAAACTTTTGGCACTATGCTATCCAGTTGAATATGTATAAGTATATTTTGGAAACGAAATATGGGAAAAGAGTAGATGGATTATATCTTGTCAAGTTACATCCAGATGATTCTTTTGGTTCTTATGAGATTTTGGAGGTTCCTTTCTTGGAGGAAGAGATGAAAGAACTAGTGGATATTCGTATCAAGGAAATAAAGAAAGAGATATAATGTTTGTTTATAAAAGGTATAAAGATAAAAAAGGTATAAAGATAAAAAAGTATAATATATATTACATATCATATTCATATAAAACAGCAATGACAGTTCATAATTTGGATTTTAGAGGAAGATTGGGTTCGGTTACATCGTTTTTATCTATTTTTTTTAGTTTTGTGAGAAGGGGAGTAGATATTTTCAGGACGAAGAGTGAGGTGTTTCTATGTAACTTTTCATTATTCTTGACTTTTTTGAAAAAGAACGAGGTTGCTCGTGATTTGATTGAGATTTTTGGTGGATTTGGTGGGGATAAAGAAGAGGATGAGGAAGAGGAAAAAAGTTTGGATTCGGGGTTTTATATCGGTTCTAAAAAGAGGGATAGAGATGATATTACAAAGTATCCAAAGTTTTACTTGGAAGAAGTGAGGGCTAAACAGAGTGACAAACAAAGTGATAAAAAAGATGAGGATAAAAACAAAGAGGAGGATAAGAAAGAGAAAGGTGAAGAAGAGAAAGACTATGAGCAGTTGAAAAATAACTTTGTTTTTGAAAAGACACCCATGGGAAATGTAATTATGTATTATAATAAAGACCGTAACTCATTCGAGTATTATACGGATAATATTATTCCATACAGAATTTTAGACACAGTTGCAAGAAAATATGTTCTTACCTATGATTGTTGTGAACTTTATGTTGATATGGAAAAAGAAATCAAAGAGTATATTGTGAATGGTTCAAACGGTGGGACAAAAGAAAAAAAGGAAAAGAAAGTAACATTTGAAATGGATGAAAATGAAGAAAAGGCCAAAGAGATAGTAGACCCTGTCAAGTCTAAACCAAATGTCTTTGCCAAGTTCAAGTCGTATAATAAAGATAGTAGTAAAATTAGTGATGTTGTTGGTGGAGGGGGAGCTGGAGGAGGAGGAGGTGCGAAAGATAAGACCAGTGGTGGGGGGGCTAGTGCGGTTGTAAATACTTCAAAGGTTTCTGTGGAAGAAAACGAGAAGATATTATTGAAAGAAAAGGCGAATGTTTATACTTGTCTCGGTAAGTTTGCTAATTTTTCTATGTTGAAAAAGGTTGACCGTACTGTGGTTGATAAAAACTATACAATGAGTTTTGCGGAGTATAAAAAAATGATGGCATCGTCCAAGTAATTTTTAATTTGGATTATAGTTTGGATTATTATATTATTTTTTCTTTTTTTCTAGCCACTCTTTGTATCCGTTGCTTTTTGTTATATGAAAAGAGGAATCAAGATGACTGAATGCAATTAAGTATGCTTTTTGTTCAAAAGGTGTCATATTTGTCAAGTATTCATATATATTTTGTTTTGTTTCCGTTGTTATATATTCATTCTTATACAAGTAGTTTGGCACTGGTAATTTAGTGGTGTCTTTTATATGGATATATACGTTATTATCTTCTTTGTTTATAAAGAGGTTCTCGTCTAGACTCATTCTTTTAGTTTATTTTTTGTTATTTTATTTTTATTATTTTATGTTTATTGCTTTATTTGTTTTAATAGTAATAGTTTAATGTTCTCAATTTTTATACTTAATATAATTATAATAGGTTATACTTATATTAGATGGGCAAAACAAAAAATAACCGAATGGCTGTTTCTACTTTTACGCGTGCAAGAAAAGCAAAGACTATGAAAAATGTGAATGCTAAAAGAAGAAGTAGGGGTGGTAGTAGAGTTGACTTTGTGGAAAGTAGAGAAAGAGACACGGAAAATACATATGGATATGAAGACAAGGAGGAGGTCGATAATAATTTAGAAGAAGTTGATACTTCGGAGGAAGAGAATGATAATCGATGGGATTTTTTATATAATATGTTTTCTTTCTTGTTTTAAATATTTGGTACATTAGTGTGTACTTAATGTTTTCTTGATTTTCTAGTGGTTCTCTTTGACTTTTTTGATTTCTTTGCCGATTTTCTTGATTTTCTTGACTTTTTGGTTTTCATAACAGAACTGGATGTCGAGAAAGAGGACATTTCACTTTTACGACTACTTGCTTCCTTCATAGCGTCTTTCAAACTGTATTCAGGGTTCTTTGCTTTTCCTTCTTTGAAAATTTTACTTACAAAACTAGTCCAGGCACTCATTTTATAATATATTATAAACGAATATTATAAATAATCAATATGAAATAATATAAACTTTTTGTTATAATTATTATAATTAGTTTAATACTTATAATTAGTTTAATACTTATAATTAGTTTAATACTTATAATTAGTTTAATACTTATAATTAGTTTAATACTTATAAAAATTGAACACAAATAATAACCATATAAATACAACCATATATTTCTAAATAACTATAGAAAACTATCTATATTAGACAACTTTATTGAAACTTTTAACTTGTAACTTTAAACTTGTAACTTAAAAAAAATGGTCAAAAATCTGAAAGGAGGAAGTAAAGCAAAAGGACAAGCCCGTAAATATGCATCAGGTGCTCCTAGTGATAAGTCTGTTCGCATTGCCGAAGATGACGCAGAGTTGTACGCCCAAGTAACAAAGCTTCTAGGTAATGGTATGTGTTATGTTCTTTGTATCGACGGCGAACAGCGTTTATGTTATATTCGCGGCAAATTCAAGGGAAGAGGAAAAAGGGATAATACATTGGGTATTGGTTCCTGGGTTCTCGTTGGTATTCGTGAGTTTGAAACCGTAAAAGAAAATAGTGGAAAGCTACAGAACTGTGACCTTATGGAGGTATATAGTGACTTGGATAAGTCTAAGTTGAAGTCTACCATTCATGAAAACTGGGGAATGTTTGCTGAATCGAAAACAGACGTTTCTAGTTCTAAAAAAGATTCGGGAGATGATGGTTATAGCTTTGACTTTGTGGATGAAAAGGCAGATGAGTATAGAAAACTGATGGAAGAAGAAATGAGTGGTAACGCTGAAATGAAAAATAATATTATCAAGTTTACAAGTGACCAAGGTAAGGAAGAAGAAATTGATATTGATGATATTTAAAAATAATAAAATGATAAAAAATAGTTTAAAAATAGTTTAGTTATGTAGTTTCTTTTTTTTATTTTTCAAATAATGAATATAAAGACAGATATGTTTTATTTATATACATATATCTTTGTCCTTTGTATATGTATACAAATATCAATATGAATATTAATTCAATAAACAATAAATATCCTACTATTGTCACTTCTTTTTATGATGTTTACAAGTTACAAAATAATAAGAATATTGAACAACTTAATGATTTGAAAGGTAGAAAAAAACTAGAAAACTATTTGGAACTTGCAGCTAGTTTCATATTGAATATTCCATATCCTATGATAATATTTCTAGATGATAATGATGATGGTGATGTTGTAGAAGACTTTATAAATAAACATCCAAATAAAAATAAGAATATTATTATTTATAGAGAAAGATTCGAAAACACTTATTTTTACTCCTATTTGGATAAACTAATCGATTTACAAAAGAATTTTTATATTATAAATGGTGATATAAATCATGAGACGCCACACTATATTATTATCAATAACAACAAGTTTCATTTTATGGAAAAGGCGATTGAAAAAAACCCATTTGGTTCGTCTCATTTCATATGGATAGATTTCGGTATTAACCATGTTGCCAAGTCTCCTGAAAAAATACACGAATGGATTGGAAAAGTGCCTGATAAGGTCAAACAGTTGTGTATTAATCCTTATATTGAAAAGGACGATAGGAAAATGTTCTTCCAGTTTATATACCATCATACTGCCGGTGGGCTTTTTTCAGGTAGTGTGTCGTATATGAAAGAATATATTCGGCTGTTTAAAGAGAAGGTGGAGGAAGTTTATAGTCAAGGTTGGTATCAAATTGACGAGGCTATTATGACTATGGTACAAAGAGACAACCCGCATTTGTTTGAATATTTTTATGGTGACTATGAGGGAATTATTGCTAACTATGACTGTCCTGTTTATTCGTTTTGGTTGATTTTTGTAGGAATGAACAAGTTGATTTCTTTTGAAGGTGGGTCAAATATGGAAACGAAGATGTGGTGTATGCGTATTTTGGATTACTTGGAGCCTTACTTTGAAAAGGAGGAAAATCAGAATGGAGAATATTTTTATGACTACATAAACAAAAACATTCTTGTGAACTATTATTTTTATGATAGAAAGCTGAAAGATTCTGTTTTGAGACTGATTCATAATAAGTTGGCATTGAATGATAAAAATCATAATAAGTTGGCATTGAATGATAAAAATATTAGTGACTTTAAAGTTATGAAAGAACTTATCCAGATGAATAGAAACAATCTGTCGTTTTATGTAAACTGTGTGTCGTTAATATATATTTGATTTTTTATTGTTGGGTGTTTATTATATAAATATTAATAATATTCATTCAAAAACTGATATAAATAGTTCATATGTTATTGTGTTATATTGTATTATAGAATAATATATATTACATTTGTTTCAAGGGTTTTAGGTTAGTACACTTTTGTAGGTTGTATAGTTTTAGATTTATTTTGTTTTATTTTGTTTTATTTTGTTTATTTTGTTTTGTTTTATTTTGTATAATGGCGAAAGATAAAGTAAAAGATAAAAGTAGTGGTAGTAGTCATAGAAAAAATACAGTTTCTAATTCAACAGTAAATATGAATAGTAGGTTTAGTTGTTTGAAAAATGATAAGAGTGAAAAAAATAACACTGAAAAGATTGAAAGAAAAGAAACTGTCAAAAATAGAAGTTATAAAGAGAAAGACTATAAAAAAGACAAGTCTAGAAAAGGTAGTGATTGGGTTCGTGATGGTGAAAGTAAAAGTTATAAAACAGAAGTGGAAGTCATAGTAGAGAGTAAAGTGATAGTGGAAGATAAAGTTGTGGTGGTGGAGGCAGAAGAGGTTATTCCTAACGCTGTGGAGAATAATGTAAAAACGCTCAACTATTTAACGGTTGCTAAAAAAATTGTTCCAAGTAAAGAAGTGAAAAATAAAGATGTTGGTCATAATAATGGTAATAATGGTAATAATGGTAATAATGGTAATAATGGTAATAATGGTAATGGAAGCGAATGTAGCAGTTGTTTAAAAGATACAAACATAGATAGACGTAGAGGTATTGGGTTGAAGGTAGGTAATAAAGTATATAGTTTAGAAGAATATGAAAAAATTATGGAGGAACAAAAAAAGCTCGATGATAAAAACTATATGAAAAGAAAAATGGGTGAGTTAGTAAAGAAATGGGAAAATGATAGAAAAAAATATATTGAATTATATGGATATGATAACTATGAGACTGTTTTTAAATTTAAAAATTATGACTATCATTATTTCGATAAACTAGACCATCAATATAGAATAAATAACTATTATACTATAGATGATGATAGTAACTATAGTGAAGATGACTATTAAATGCGTTAGTTACTAACTGTATTAAGTTTAAATTAACTTATATTTTTAAACTTAATATATAATACATTCTGTTCTACTAGTTTCATCTTTCAGTATGATACAACATATAAATATAAAAGATATTATTGAAGAAAAAAAGATAGGTGAAGAGAAAGAAGACCAGTTACATTTCTTGGATAAGAGTGAAATAAACAAGCTTCTTGGACTGGGTCTAGATATTGGTAGTCTAGAAAAGGATAATATGGATATGGATATGGATGTGGATATGGATGATATAAATAAAGATGTTGTAGATACAGAACTAGATATAAAGTGGGTGGAAGAAAATGAAAAAATTGACTCTTTGTACAAAGATTTTTATAAGGAAGATGTTACCTTTATCAATATGCATTATATCTATATTAATACTAGCAACGAGATTGAAAGAATAAAAGAAGATAAATACTTTCTTCCTAATAAAAATTTAGTAACAAAAGATGAAGTTATTTCTATTATTCATACTAACTCTAAAAGTCAAAACAAAAAATATTCCATACTATCTATATTGAAATACAACATATCACTGGAACCAGAACAAATACCTTTCTATTTGAAAAAGAAATATAAGCAAGTTTCCTTTTTGAACTCACTAAGAAACATTTGCGACATACATTTTGAAAAAACTATTCATATGTTTCATGACCTGAATGACTTGTACTTTTTATTTTATGAAAACCCTGATAAGAAAAGCATAAATGTAAAAAATATGAAAAAAACTATGAAAAATAGAGTAAAAAGTAAATGAGTAAATGAGTAAAAAAGTAAATGAGTAAATTATATGATATTTGATTTAATATATGATATTTGATTTAATATATAATATTATACATAAATAATAAATAATAAACATAAATAATAAACATTACTACATATGACATCTTTATATAATATCAACTCTATTGATACAAATGTTGCGAATTATACTATTCCCGAACTTATGCAAATTGCGATGATTAGTGAACTTAATTCCGTTGAAATTATACAAAACACGAATAAACTCATTTCCCATTTTAGTAGTAATAGTGATGGGGGCTCTTATAATCCAGTTTTAGTAAAATTTTTTACGGATGTTCAAAATCAACTTCTCATTGCTGCTTCTAATAGTAAAAAAAAAACTATTCAAGAAAAACAAGTTTCCAACTGGATACAGAATGAGTATTTAAAACAAGACGACCCTGTACAAAGAGATAAAGTCACCGATAGAGACCAAAAAATAGATATTTTACCTGGTACACACGATACAATGAACCAACAGCAACTCGGTGTCTCCAATACATACAATGTGGAAGTCGCACAAGATAATTTAAACCCTACGCTCAAAAATACTATCAATCGTCTTATGAACTTGGATAGTCGTTATCGCCAAAGTAGCAGCGGTAATAATAACTACAATGACGGTTTCGAAGGCTCCTCTACCAATTATACATTAGACCTCTCTGACCCACTTGTCAATGTATTAAGTATCCGTCTTTATTCTTATCAAATCCCTTTTACTTGGTATAATATCGATGTTCAGTATGGGAATACCTGTTTTTGGATAACTCAACCTTATACGGATGGTACTGTTGTGAATATACCTGTCACTATTCCTAGTGGTAACTATAATAGTGGTGCGTTAATTGTGACCGCTCTTAACCAAAGTTTTGTTGCTATGGGGTTCAGCATTGGGGCTAGACCTGGTTCTGGGACTAATATTTTTGTGTCTTACTCCTCTGTTACAGGTAAAATAACATTTGATTTATATGGTGCCGTCTTTAATGGACTAGCCGGCACTGAATATGAAGGCATCTCCTTTACTGTAGATACTACTACTGAAATAACATTTTTCGATTTTACTGCAACGTTACAATGTAACCCTGGTTTGAATAAGTGTGTGAATAAAACATATTATATGGATGAGTCGCTTGGTTGGCTACTTGGATTTCGTGTCCCTTTTTTGAATGTTGCCGAGTTCGACTCTTTTGGAAACCCTGGTAATACAGGTGTGGCTGTATTGAACTTGTATGGGACAAAGTATCTTATCTTAGTGATTGATGATTTCAACCAAAACCATATTAATAACACCTTTGTTACTATCTCGGAAACTTCCAAACAAATAAAGTTACCTACTTATTACTCCCCTGACTTACCTTATGTTTGTTTGAATGGGTCTGGGTCCAATATTAATAATCTTGTGGGTTCGTTGAACCAAAATACAGATGTTGGACTTCTTATTGAAGATAAGGCGAACCTGGGTGTTGTGAATGTGCCTGTTATGGTTCCTAGTGCTCCTCGTGTATTGACACAGTCGCAGATTTACACCATCAATGAAATTATGAAAAATAATTTGAATAGAACGAATTATAAGACGAGAGCGCCTACAAATCCAGATATGTTTTCTATTATTCCTATTAAAACCTATGGTGTTCAGACTGGAGGGTTGATTGTGGAGTTCGGTGGTACTTTACAGGATAATAAGCGAACTTATTTTGGTCCTGTGAATATTGAGAGGCTGAAAGTTCAACTTTTGGATGATAAAGGAAACGTGTTGAACTTGAATGGGGCGGACTGGTCGATAAATATGATTTGTGAGTGTTTGTACAAGTATTAGTTTTAGTATTAGTATTCTTCTTAAAAAATATCATTATATATTAGTATTAGTATTGATATTGATATGGCTTCTTCTTCATCGTCATCTTCCCTTTTACTATTTGATATTATGAAAAGTTTGGAGCACTTTTTTACAACATTTATTACTTTACTTGACTACGTAGCCATATTTGCACCCAATATTCTATTTATTCTCACTATCATATTACTTAAAAGTAAATCCAACCTACTTTTTTATTATGTTTCTGGCTCCTTTATCAATGTTCTTTTGAATATCTTACTGAAACTTCTTTTCAAACAGCCAAGGCCAAAAGAAGATATTAAACTGGTCCATCTTCTTCATAGTAACGGTGAGAGGTTTGGATTTGATACTTATGGTATGCCTTCTGGACATACGCAAACCACTTTCTTTTCACTTACTTATATTTATTTATCTCTACAAAATCTGCGTATTGCCGTTGTTTATTTTGCTTTGTGTTTGTTGACTATGTATCAGCGGTTAAAATATAAGAACCATACATTTTGGCAGGTTGTAGTTGGTGCTTTGGTTGGGGGTGTTTTTGCTGTGTTTGTATACAAAATGTGTCAGGTAAATATTATTGGGCGGGTTGAGTCGAAAAAAGATGATGACTATGTCGGTTTAATGGAAATATTTGAGAACGGTTTGATGGAGTTGGAGGTAGCTTTGTAATAGTTATTTTATAACTGTTTTGTTTTGTTTTGTTTTTTTTGTTTTTTTGTTTTTTTGTTTTGTTTTATAACAGATATTTTCATTTTTATATTTATTTATATATTTGTTTATATATAAGTAAGTAAAATAGTTGAAATGATTATCAAAAAAGAAAAAAAAGGTGATGTAATGGTTTATTATGTAAAGAAAAACATATCCGATGAAAAAATGGTTGCTATGAAGGGAAAGTTTATTCAGCCTTCCCAAATTGATTTTATTATCAAGGATAATGCGGATGTTTATGCGGTGGATTCTGATTCTGATTCGGACTCTGACTCTGACTCTGACACAGAAAGTGTTGGTAAAAGTAAAAAACTCCTCATTCGTTTCCGTAAAAATAAACTCACGAAAAAAAAGATTGAAGACTTTTATGATAATGTGATTGAGTTTGCAGAAGTAGAAACATCCGCTCGTGGTGTTGCTTCTGGTAGTGATAGTAGAATTACTGGATATAACCCTAAGATTAAATCAAATATTTTGGGATATATCGATAAGTTATCCGTTTCTCAAAAAGCTATTTTAAAAAGAAAAGGGATGAAGATTTTACCTGTTCGTGAAACCCGTTTCAATCGCGATTATCCAGAGAATTTTGCCAAAGCAGTTCCCCTTATCAAAGAAATCGACGAGTATTATGAAAAGTATGCGCCTGAGTACTATAAAAAACAGCGACAAAAGGCGAACCAAACTCCTTTCAAAATATGTGGAACTTCATTTACCACTGTTACTACGAATGTGAACTTCCAGACTGCTATTCATAAAGACAAGGGCGATGATGAAGAAGGGTTCGGAAACTTGGTGGTTATTGAAAAAGGTAAGTATAGCGGTGCAGAGACTTGTTTTCCTCAGTATGGAATTGGTGTCGATGTTAGATATGGGGATGTTCTTTATATGAATGTCCATGAATGGCACGCTAACTTGCCTATGAAAAAGAGTGGAGAGGATGCTAAAAGACTTTCGATTGTTTGCTACTTGCGTTATAACTTGTGGGATATGACGAAACATATGTCTAAAAACACTATGGCAAATCATACTCGTAAGTTGAGGTCTATTTTAGGTAAAAATGTTACGAAGGATATGAAAAATAAAAACAGAACGAATAAATATAATAAAAATATCAGTAGTATCCCAAATAAAAAATCCAAGACATTGAAGGCGAGATGAAAATAAACAAAGGTTTAGGTTAGCGTTGGAGTTGGCTGGAATTTTCACATTTCACTCGATGTTTGTAATAACAGTTTATACAATACTTGTCTAAACTTATCTACTAGTTTTTCATACTCTATGTTCGTTATTTTATTCAGCAATGTTAGGTAACCATCATCCTTTTTCTCTGTAAAGTTCCCTTGTGTTGTGTTTATCTTTTTCCAGTCTGAAATTCTTTTCATTATCGCGTAGTTGATTTCTTTTATAAAGAACACTATCTGTTCATTTGTTATTTCCTGGTATTTTGTAGTTGGGGGGGTTTCACTGATATTGGTTTGGTTAACATAAACATACACTGCTTTTTTACCCCTTTCTTGAACGGATATAATTGGAATTGTATGTTCTTGGTTATTTTGTCTTGTCTCTTGGTTATTTTGTATTGTCTCTTGGTTATTTTGTCTTGTCTCTTGAATACTTTGTTCCAATACTCTAACCAAAATATCAATTATTGGCTGTTTAGGGCTCTCTACCATTCTGTCAATGTCATCATTCGTAACACATATATTACTTTTAATAAATACTGAGTAGGAACTCTCACTGCTTTCACATTTCATTACCCATTCTTCCAGTTTTTCTTGGACTATATTCTTTTTTGTCAGTGTTTCTTTCTCTCTTTTCTCTGTGTCTCTGTCTCTTTTCTCTCTATCCCTTTCTTTTATCATTTCTATCTCTTTCTTCAACTGTTCATTTTCATTACTTATTCTTTCTACTTCTTTTATCAATAAAAGTATCATATCTTTTGTATCTCCATCCATACCTTCTTTGTTCATTATGTGTGTTGATATATCATCCATTTTTTTTGATAATATATCTGTGTTTATGGTTGTACTTCTTTTTATTTTTCTCCTTTGTCTTATACAAGCATTTTCTGGGTTATCTCTGTTGTATGCTTCAATTAATACGGGATTTGTCAAAGAAAACCGAAAGTTTTGTTCATTACAGTACTTCTTCAAATAAGCTATAAACTTATTATCACCTTGTTTTTCTATGTATCCATATCCTTTCATAGAACTTGTTGACATTTTTGTCTTTGTCGTTGTCTTTGTCTTCTCTTATCACTCACTGTTTTTTAGTAGGGTTTTACTGTTATAAATATATAGTGGTATATATTCATATCAATTTTCATATCATATTATGGATTATAACATATCATACATATCATATAATGGATTATGTATAATGGATTATGTTTTTCGATTTTATAATATCCAATATATATAATAAAGATAAATAATGAGTAGTTCTGTAAATACTGGTTCTGGAATAGTAAACGTCGGTTCAGGGATATATGGAACTGGAACTATCGTTGTTCAGTCAAACTTGAATAACCCTTCTACATCCAAAACATATGTATACTATCGTGGTACTTTTACTCCTGGTATTCTATGTGAAAATAACCCCGTAGTTCAAGCACAAAATCGTGCTGTTATTAGAAATAAAGTCCGTTACCCTTCTTCTATTTTTACTATGCGCATTGGGTCTAAAAACGCCTATGTAAAACCCCTCTGTTCTCCTTCTTTGGCCGTTCCATATGGCGCCTCTGGCGTAGGGGCGGGATATTCAGTCGACTGGAACCAAATGAGTGACCGCGCAGTTGCCGCTTCTCAAAAAGCGTATGTATCTAGACATTGTAATACTGCTATTTTTGGGCCTGGGCGGCCTGGTGCAAGAGCCCCTGGTGGGGTTGGATGTGATATTAAACATAACTCTTATGACCGCTATTTGAATCGTATAAAGGGCACACAGTTCTGTAGGGGGAGATAAGATATATGTAATAATATGTAATAAATTGTATTATTTGATAAAACATTTAAAGATAACTTTATTTATGAATATATATCCATATATATATTCATTTTTATACATTCTTTTTTATACATTCTTTTATATATTCATTAAAACATGCAAATATTCGTAAAAACACTTACTGGAAAAACAATCACATTGGAGGTTGAAGCCTCTGATACTATTGAAAATGTTAAACAAAAGATTACCGATAAAGAAGGTATTCCTGCTGACCAGCAACGACTTATTTATGCTGGAAAACAGTTGGAAGATGGGAGAACATTGAGTGACTATAATGTTCAAAAAGAGTCTACTTTACATTTAGTACTTCGTCTTCGTGGAGGTTGAAAAGTGAAATATAGATAATTTTTATATTTTGTATATATATATTTATAACTTTATAATGCCTTTAGGATACATACCTAGAATGAATATGTTTATAACTAGTGGACAAACATACAATTATACGCCTCCTGTTTCTGGAATAAATAATAACCGTTTTGTTGGAATGGGACTTGGTGTGGGATATTCTATGATTGGTAGAATAAGTAACTTGAAACCTGGATGTGGTTCTTGCGGTAAATAAATAATTATTGGGTGAGATTTTTATTCAATAAGATAAAGATAAAAGATAACTGTTTCTCTTCTTATAACTATATATATACAGTATATATACAGTAAATAACTATGCCTGTTACTAACAATCCTTCTTTTCCTTCCAATAGGTTAAATAGAGCTAACTACTTTCAGTCACTAGGTAACACTACAAATCTTCCGTGGGGACAAGTTCCTAAAACTTGTATGTGTTACACATATAGTAAAAACTATATTTATAAACCTCACTCTGCCGCTGGAATGGTGGGAACAACTGCTGCTTCTTTTTTATCAAGAAGAAAAAGAATATAGAAGATTTGAATAGAAGATTTTGAATAGAAGATTTGAATAGAAGATTTTAAAAAATATATGCTTTAAAAACGACTTAAAGAAATATGTGTATGTTATACTGGTGCGGAGGAGGTGGAGTGAATCAAAGGTACGTTCTTTTTTTTTTAATATTATCATAACTTTTTTACTAACCATTATTTATTATTACTACTGGTTTTTCTGGTATTTTTTATAGGCTTTATTTTTTTTATACGCTGAAAAGGCAAGGAGGTGGGGTGGGAGGCTTGGCTTGGCTTTGCACATGTAGCTCAGTTGGTTAGAGCATTGGTCTTATGAGCCAAAGGTCAGCGGTTCGAAACCGCTCTTGTGTATTATGTGTTGGTTTTGGTTTGTATTCTTTTATAAATTATATTATATGTGTTATGATATAATTTTTTATAAGTTTATAAATTATATGATATTATATACTATATGATATTCATTGTTGTATTTTTACTCTATATAACCGTGTTTATTATGGCTTTTGAAACTTTCTAATACATTCCCAAAGCTTGGAGGACTCGTCAATACTAAATGCTCCTCGTCTTTGTGCCAAGTTCAAAAAGGAAACAATAAGATTCAATGCTACGACTTCGTCTTTTACCTCGATATCTACTAACTTTACTTGTGGTTGTTGTGGTTGTTGTTGCTGCTCTGTAGCGCTACCATCTGCTGATGGTTGAAAAGAAGAAGATGAACTACTCATTTTGTGTTATATATTTTTATACACATACTTTTTATATTGTTTTATCTATTTTGTATAAAATAATATAAACATATGTGAGTCTAACTACTATATAGTTATAAATATATATTTATTCTTTGTCATGTCTTCGTCTATCATGTATGAACTTAATAAAGAATATGTATCAAATAAGTATACTGAACTTTGTAACACTCCTTCCGATATCAATGAACACTTACCAACTTTATATAACTACGCTACAAAATGTGAAAGCATTATAGAACTGGGTGTTCGTGGCTGTGTATCTTCTTGGGCTTTGATGAATGGGTTATTAAATAATAATAATAATAATAGTAATAATAGTAATAATAATAAAAGAGGTTATTTACTCTTGAATGACATAGATGAGTGTGATATTAAAGAAATTTTATATAACTCACAGTATTTGAATAACTTGAAAGTCAATTATATATGGAAGAATGACTTGGAGTTGGATTTTTCTTCTATTGATACAGATAGTGGGTTAGTAGACCTTGTATTTATTGATACTTGGCATATTTATGGGCAGTTAAAAAGAGAACTTGATATGTATAGTAAAATCACAAAAAAATATATTATTATGCACGACACTACTGTTGATGAAATACATGGTGAATATGTCCGTGAAAGGTGGGGTAATATTAATATGGATGAGTTGAGAGATATTTCTTCAAAAACAAACATTCCTGAAAATGAAATAATTTGTGGTCTTGGTAAAGCCGTGGATGATTTTTTGGAGAATAATAAAAACTGGATTCTTCTTGAAAAATATACAAATAATAATGGGCTTACTGTTTTGAAGAGAATAGAAGATTAGGTGTTTGGATGGTTGGATGGTTGGGTAGTTGGGTGGTTATTTATGTTTGACTATTTATATTTAGTAACTTTTGTAGGATACTCCATATATCAAATTGTGTTGGGTTGTTTATCATTATATCTATCTCCTTGAAAGGTTTTTGAACTTTATTTTCAGGATGAGAAAACCATAAGTAGTTCCATATTGACGATGGGTAACTATTCGTATTTAGCCCATTCTTTATTATAAATGGACAGCTATATTTATCTCTTGACTCGTCTAATGCCATACAAGGATTACAAGGTTCATCTAAGAACTGAAACCCTGGTATTAAAGATGGAAGACTCTTATAG
>Ga0164297_10003368_pt1 | contig 14920 bp, 13 predicted proteins | sample GEODES058metaG_FD_113539 | JGI IMG/M metagenome (GOLD analysis project Ga0164297, IMG submission 113539) | Dystrophic lake water microbial communities from Trout Bog Lake, Wisconsin, USA - GEODES058 metaG | ecosystem: Environmental > Aquatic > Freshwater > Lake | place: USA: Trout Bog Lake...
AAATTCGTATCCGGCAAACATTGGCTTCCAGTAGTCTTCTTGAGTCCGATTCATATCAATTGCTGCGCCAACTGCAGGAACATGACTTGTAGTTATTCCGCCAACTATCTTGGCCATCTACTTTTTCCCTTGCTCTTTCTTTGAACGTAAGCCTTCAACATTTCTTCCGCCAGCAAGCATCATCGCTTTATACTCTTCAACATTCATGTCTGTCATAGTACTTACTGCCTGCACATATGAAAGTCCGTCAGTTGCAAATATCTTAGATAAAAAGTAAACGTTGCCACCTAAATCTAACATCTGTTGAAAATTACGATCTAGTACGGCTTGGATCTGCTCTTTTGATAAATTCCAGTCCTTTAAATACTCAGCTTCATTTGCTAAGAATTTTTTTCTGTTTTCTTCCTTACGCAGACTCATGCAAAACTGATTAAGAAAAAAACCCTCTTGGGCTCTTTGAATCGTGAAAATTGTTGTCCCAGGTATATCCTCAAATTGTTTAAAGTCTGGCTTCATCAATTTCTCCAATACAACTCTGCGGGATTTGTCACCAAAAGTTTTTCCTGTAGCACAAGGGTACTCGCAATACTCGGAACATAGTCCACAAGCTTTCCGTCATCAGGCATTTCATTTTTCATATTGGGGTGAGGCCAATCTGTCCCCCAGAGAGTCCGATCGGGAAATTCTTCCACGATGGACTTACCAAACGGAATGACATCCTTGTATTCAGGTGAGCCAGAAATAGAAAGTCTTTCTGGGCAACTTACTTTCGCCCAAATATTAGGATTTTCTCTCATAAACCGGCGGAATAGATTAAATTCTGGACCATCAGGATCTTTAGAGACATCTGGACGCCCCATGTGATCAACAACTACTGTCGTTCCAATTGTAGCGAAAAATTTCCAACGCTCTTGTAAGTCTGGTGCTTCAAAATAAATAACAACATGCCACCCAAGTTTTGAAATTTTTTCAATGATCTCTTGGTAGTAAGAGTCAGCTTTCGGCTCTACTAGCCTTCTAACAAAGTTAAACCGAACTCCTCTAACGCCCAGTTCGTGCATTTCCTTAAGCTCATTTTCGGTCACACTTGGGCGAACCGTGACGACTCCTCGAGCTCGATCACCAGCGCTTCTAAGTGCATCTAGTAGCGCAGAGTTATCAGCACCATGACATGTTGCTTGCACAATTACATTTTTATCAAAACCTAAGAAATCTCGTAAAGCAAAAAGTTGATCTTTGCCGGCATCGCAGGGTGTGTACTTACGCTCTGGAGCAAATGGGAACTCATCACCTGGGCCAAAAACATGGCAATGCGCGTCGATCGCGCCAGGTGGTAATTTAAAGATTGGCTTTGAAGGGTTCGGGTGAAAATCTAACCAATCGTTATCCTTAACAAAAGCAGGCATCTTTAAAGCCCCTTTACCTTTAGATTTTGGTCAAGTCTTGGAAATACTTTTCGTGCATTCCCTTCAAAAATGGCAGCACGTTCACCGTCACTAATATCTGCCGCATCAATAAATCTTTTTGTATCATCAAAGTAATGCCCAGTTTCAGGATCAATTCCTCTTACTGCTCCCACCATTTCTGAGCCAAAAAGAATATTCTTGTTATCAATTACATCTAATAAAAGGTCAATTCCTGGTTGGTGGTATACGCAAGTATCAAAGTAAACATTTTTCATAACATGCTCAGTTAGTAAAGGCTTCTTCAGCATATCTGCCAGCCCACGATAGCGACCCCAGTGATAAGGAACAGCTCCCCCACCATGTGGAATGATGAAACGAAGGTCTGGAAACTTGCTAAATAAATCACCTTGAATTAACTGCATAAAGGCTGTGGTATCAGCATTTATATAGTGGGCACCAGTTGCATGAAAATTCCGATTGCAGCTACTAGATACGTGAATCATCGCAGGGACATCAAGCTCTACCATTTTTTCATAAATTGGGAACCAATATGGATCTGTAAGTGGAGGCGACGTCCAATTTCCTCCGCTAGGGTCTGGGTTTAAATTACATCCAATAAAACCAAGTTCATTTACTGCACGATCAAGCTCTCTCACAGAAGCATCTAGATCTGTACCAGGGAATTGAGGAAGCTGGCAAACACCCATAAAAGTGTCTGGAAATAATGTAACAACTCTCTTAATTAAGTCATTGCAAGCTCGTGACCAATCCATACTAACTTTTGAATCACCTTCGTGGTGAGCCATGGCAGACGCACGGGGAGAGAAGATTGTCATATCTGCCCCACGCTCTTTTAACAATTTCAGTTGATTTTGTTCAATTGTTTCCCGAATCTCATCATCTGAAATATTTGGATATTTCGGCAGAATTCCTTTTTCAGAAAATGCTAGAAGTTGACTTTCCCGCCAACTGTTATGGGGTTCTGGGGCTGTTGTGTAGTGCCCATGCGCATCAATAATCATTTGTTTTTCCAGATAGCAGAAGGCACATAAACTTCCCCACGCATCAGAAGCCGGGCAGTTCTCAGTAAAGCTGACTTCTTGATCTTCACATCTGCTCCATTGACGGCAATATCCATTTGTACGGTAAAGAAGCCAGTTGGGTGTTCTACGTCTATTGATGTTAATCCATTATCTGTAGATTTTACCTTTGCTAATTTGTTAGCCACAGTTCCTGGTATCAAACAAGCGGTTGCTACCGAAACTGCTCCAAGCACCCCAATAGAATCGTGAACTCGAACCGGTATTAAAGTTCTTGTTGAGATTGCTCCACCATTGATGGGGGCCGAAAGTAAACTCATTTTTGGTACAGTTTGTTTTGTTACATCTCCAAGATTCATCAATTCACCCACTGTCAAACGAATTGCTTCTATTTCACTCTTTGCCTTTACGTTGGCTTCTATTTCCGCAGGTGTTTCTTGGCCTGTTAAACCAAAGTCGCTTGCTTTCAGGCATACGACAGGCATTCCATTATCGATGCATGTGACCTCTATACCATTGATAACATCAACTACATTGCCGGTTGGTAACAAAGCTCCACAACTTGAACCTGCCACATCTTCAAAATCAATATCAATCGGCGCATGAGTGCCTGGGACACCATCAATTCTTGCCTCTCCCTGATAATTAACTTTGCCCCCTGGTGTTTGGACATGGGCAGTAGCAATTGATTCGGTATTTTCCATCCAAATTCTTACACTCGTAGTTTCTGCACTTGCTTTTACTAATCCAGTTTCAATTGAGAATGGGGCAACTCCGGCAAGTATATTTCCACAATTTTGTTGATCAGAGACTTCGGCTCGGTCAGGCCATACTTGTAAAAATAAGTAGTCAACATCGATGCCTGTCCGCTCTGATTTCTTTATAACTGCAACCTTAGAAGTTAAAGGGTGTGCGCCTCCCATACCGTCAATCTGACGAGTATCAGGTGAACCAAAAGCTGCTAACAGAACTTTGTCCCGAAGATCTTTTTCCGAAGGCAGATCAGAGGCATGGAAATAAAGACCTTTAGATGTTCCGCCCCGCATGACCAAGGTTTGAATTGCTGTTTGCACTACATTCCATCCTTGTAATCAACGTACTTTAAACCTTTTTTCTCTAGAGCTTCTCTCATTGAATAGATATCTAAGCCAAGTTCCCCGGTGGCAAGACGTCTCCTTTTTGCAACTTCATTTGCTTCTCTTTCTTGAGCCTTTGCTAGAACTTCTTTAGCAGAATCTCGTTTCACTACAACAACACCATCAAGGTCTGCAACAATTACATCTCCTGGGCGGACAAGGGCATTTGCAATAACAATTGGAGTCTGGACATTCCCAGGAGTTTCTTTAACAGTTCCTTGTGAGCTTATGCACTTTGACCAGACTGGAAAATTCATCTCAGTTAATACCGAAACATCGCGGACCCCAGCATCAATTACTAATCCACGGACACCATGCGCTAAAAGACTTGTAGCAAGTAAGTCGCCTAAATAACCATCATCACATGCACTTGTCGGTGTTACAACAAGAATGTCACCTGGCTTTGCTTGTTCAACTGCAATATGGATCGACCAATTATCACCTGGAGCAACTTCACAAGTTAAAGCATTACCCGCAACTGCCGCTGGAAAAATTGGGCGCAGGCGATGGTGAAGCATCCCAATTCGTCCTTGAGCCTCATGGACTGTTGCTGAACCTAATTTTGCTAATGCGTCGACAATCGCCAAATCAGTTCTTGGTGTCCCACGAACAACAATTGCCATTTTGACTCCTGAGTACTTACTTAGCGAATTCCAACATAATTTTCGGCGAGATTTGCCGATGCATATTTTGATTTAATAACATGGTTAATCTGAGATAGTTGAAGCTGCGCATCAAATGGATCACCACTTGTATGCATCATTGACGTGAACCACCATGAAAAATGCGTAGCTCTCCAAACTTTTTCCAATGCTTTAGACGTGTATTCGGAAGCAGATTTTTCATCATTTTGTTGGAGAAGCTTCACTAAAGTTTCCCCCAATAAGCGGACATCATTTAACGCTAGGTTTAAACCTTTTGCTCCGGTTGGAGGAACAGTATGAGCTGCATCCCCCGCAAGAAATAGTCGGCCGTATTGCATTTTATTGCTCACAAAAGAGCGCATTGCAAGAATATTCTTTTCAGTAATTTCCCCACGTTCAAGTTTCCACCCAGGGAGCGCTAATCTCTCTGATAGCTCATCCCAGCAACGCTCATCCGACCAATTATCTATATGATCATTAGGTTCTACTTGTAAATATAATCGACTGACCTTCTCAGAGCGCATAGAGTTCAGTGCGAAACCATTTGGGTGCCAGGCATAAATTAATTCATCAATTGAGGGTTTAACGTTCGCCATAATTCCAAGCCAAGAAAACGGATAAACTCGTTCGAAACTATCTGCATCAACATCTGGAATCGCTTTGCGTGAAACACCCCAAAACCCATCGCACCCAGCAATTGCTAAACACTCGATTTTCTGTGGATTTCCGCTGCTATCTGTGAAGTGAACTATAGGATTTTTGCTATCAATGTTCTCAAAGTGCACATCTTTTACCTCATAATGAATTTGCTGTTGGTTAGCGTCACAAGCAGCATGCAAGTCTTTTTGAATTTCTGTTTGCCCATAGACCCATACGGTCTGGCCAACCAATTCTTGAAAATCGATATGGTGTCTTTTCCCAGGTATTTGCAAGTAGATACCTCTATGTTCAAAGCCTTCTTTATGAAGCCTTTCCCCTAGGCCAATTTCATCTAATAGCTTTACTGTCGACGTTTCAAGCATTCCAGCGCGGACTCGTGATTGAACATACTCACGTGAGCGATCCTCAATAACAATACTTTCAATATTGTGTAGCGCTAAATAGCGGGAAAGTATTAATCCTGATGGACCGGCGCCAATGATTGCGACTTGTGTTTTCATGGCTATATTTGAATTCAATTTCATCATTCTTAAAAGTTTAGTAACTTGGGTGTATTTCCAATTAATCTTCAAAAAATGCCGCTGTAATTTCTACAGCGGCATCTCTTGATGTCTAGTTATATATCTTCTTTAGCTAAGCGGCACGATTTTGTGTGCAGCTGGAATGGCAGGATATGTTGTGTTGTCCACAACATCCCATGACCACTTTCCACCTGCATACTTCCATTGTGCAACTACAGTTGGCACAACTGCAACTCCAGGGAATGGAGCTTTGCCTGCGAAGTTCAAGTGTCCAGACAACGTATCCATATTTAATGTGCCAACTGCGGCATTAAACGCGGCTTTATTGTGTGGATCTGTAACTTTCTTGAGTGCTGCATTGATGATTTCGAACAACGAGTAGTGCATTGGGGTTGCTGAGTTCCAAGTAAGTTTCTTATTTGCAGGATCCTTACCGAAGTTTGCTACCCATTGAGCAGCTGTTGTTCCATCAAGACTGGACTTGTATGGGAATGTTGGTCCCCACCAAGTTGAGAATGCCAAACCGTTACCAAGATGATTTGGAATAGTTGGAACAGTTGCTGGGAAGAATAATGCCTTACCAATTGTTGCAACCTTAGGGTGAAAGCCCTGCTGTTGAGCTTGTGTCCAGAAAGTAATGAAATCAGGTGGAATTGGAATACCAGCAATGATTTCTACTTTTTCTTGCTTGAACTTAGTGATAATGGATGTGAAGTCCTTTGTTCCATCTTCATATGCACCTGGGTCTACAACTGTATAGCCAGCCTTAGTTGCAAATGGTGCATACCCATTAACTGGATCACGGAATGCTTGTCCGTCAGCATCATTTGGCCAAAGAACGCCAACTTTTTTATCAGTTGCAACTTGATCCCACGCGTGTGGGTCCACGGCACCGAAACCTTCAATTCCGAAGAAGAAGTGGTGAGTCCACTTCATCAACTTAGCTGGACTGAATCCTCCGCCGAAGACCACTGCCTGCCATGGTGCGATTGTTGTAACACAAGGCACGGCATCAGCTTCGCACTTAGCAATAACTGGGTTTGTTGTTTCTGGAGTATCGGTTGCGGTAACAATATCAACCTTGTCCTTAGTTATAAGATCATCTGCAAGTTGTCCAGCCTTTGCTGGATCTGAACCTGAGTCACGATCTAAAATTTGAACTTGGTACTTCTTGCCACCTACGGTGACACCATTTGCATAATACTTACGAACGAGCTTTAGCATGTAAGCATCACCATCGGTGAAACCAGCATAAGCACCAGTACGTGGACTGATGTAACCGATTTTAATGACTGATGAGCCTGCTGCTGAAGCAGGTGATCCAAGGAATGAAAGCGAAGTTAACGCTAAAGCGCTTACGGCAGCTACAGAAATTGCACTGACTTTGCGTTTGCTTGACTTAGCTAACACATTGGATACGTTGAGCTTCATAATCTTCATGAGCCTCCTTGCCCAAATTCCACCCGTGATGTACGGCTAGAAGGCATTTATAGCCTGAGGAATTAATGAGTGGCTACGGTGCCTTCCATTAGATGGAAGGGTAAGGGTGGGATTTGCTTCTGATTAGCTCAATTTCAAGAGCGAGGCAGCGTTAGTTTTCAGTATTTTTGACGTTGATTCTGGAGATATATCCAGTGATTCAAATGAGGTAAGCCAGCGCTCGGGGGCAATCAACGGGAAGTCTGTACCAAAAAGTAGCTTGTCTTTTAGGAGATTACCTGCCTGGGCGACAAGTTGCTGTGGGAAGTACTTGGGAAGCCATCCAGAAAGATCTATAAAAACATTTGCCTTATGTATAGCCATTGAAATAGCTGTATCAACCCATGGGACAGATGGGTGAGCTAGGACTATTTGCAACTCCGGAAAATCTGCTGCAACATCATCAAGCAAAATTGGATTTGAATATCCAAGCTTTATTCCACGACCTCCCGGTAGCCCAGCACCTATGCCAGTTTGACCGGTATGGAAAAGAGCAACCACTCCCAATTCTTGGAGTACTTCGTATATTGGATAAAATTTTCTCTCATTTGGGGTAAATGCTTGCAGACTAGGATGAAATTTAAAACCTTTTACTCCATGGTTTTCTACAAGAACACGCATCTTTTTTGCAGCATCATCCTTCCATGGATCAACTGAGCCAAATGGAATAACTACGTCTGCATTCTCTGCTGCCACTTCGGCTATTTCTTCATTAGCCAAAGGTTCGTGGCCAGTTGCCGTTTGAGCATCTACTGTAAAAATAACTGCCGCCATCGATAGAGAACGGTAAAGTTCAGCAATTTCTTTTATTGATGGGGTCCGTGAGTGAGTAGGGCCAACTTTAAAATATTTCGCGGAGGCGTCCATAAGCTCTGAGTCCAAGGCTAAATGCCCGTGAGTGTCAATTTCGACATGGACATGAATATCAATTGCTTTAATTTCAGTCAGGTTGATCTTAGTGACATATGAGCTAGGCATTAGCGCGCACTTCCTCCCATGCCACCATAAGGCTTTCCACATTAGAAAGTATATGATCTGCTAACTTAAAACCATTTTGATTTTTTAAAAAATTAATATCTTCAATGCCGGTTGCTACGGCAATTGAGAGTGCGCCCTGCTCATTTGCCATAGTTACTTCAAGCTCGACATCATCACCAACCACTGAAACTTGATTTGCTTCTAAGCCTAAGGATTTAAGGCACGCTTGAAATGCAAATTTAGAAGGCTTCCCAACCACTTCAACATCGCACGATGTTAAGTCGCGAACTACAGCAGAGATTGCCCGCGAAGTCCCCAAGGCTCGCCCATTGGCAGTTGCAAAGAAAATTGACTGTGAGCAACTAAAAAATGAAGCACCCGCCCAAACTGCATCACAAGCAGCTTCAAAATCAGAGAATTTAACTTCTTTATACCAACCAGCAAGTACCGCATCTGCTTTGGTACCTAACTCATTTGGAACTACTTCGATCCCAGCTGCTTCTAGCGGTTCTATGATTCCCTTTCCACCCAAGACCATCACACGTTTATATCCAGCCGCAATAAAACATTCTAGGGCCCCACTAACTGGTGTGAGCATATTTTTCGAAGTAATTGGAAAACCCAAAGCCGCTAATACATCTGCATACTCGGTGGGAGTTTTAGTAGTGCCATTGGTAAATACTGAGAATTCAATTCCAGCTTTCTTGAGTTTTTGAGTGAATTCAATTGCGCCAGGAATTGGTAGCAAGCCTTTATTGTTCTTATCGCCCAAGACCAACGTTCCATCCATATCAAATATGAAACCCTTTATTTTAGCCAGATCAGTTTTCATCCTTTACCACGTCTCCTATACTTTCATTAGTAGATGCGGTAATTGAAAAAACATCCTTGGTGATAGAAATATTTGAGACATCAGGGCGTTTTTCCAACTCAGTTACTAGAGAAGAAATTTGGCGCACAACTGGATTGTAGTGGTTAGGAAATGGCCCTTTAGCAATCATCGCGTCTACAAGATCGGCAGGCATTGTGGCTCTAAGGAGCAGTTCCTCATCGCTTATTGATTTTCCAAAAACTTCACGTAATTCTGATGGTGTTTTTGGTGATGGCTCTTGTGCGAGTTCTTTTGCCCGTGGCAAGTTTAGAATTTTATCCATAATATTTTGGTCAATAACGCCAGCAGGACGACCAAAACTCCCTTGTACATATCTAATGATTTGATCTGGAACATTTTCGTATCTTTCAGTACCAATAACATTAAATAGTGCTTGCGAGCACACCATCTGGGGAAATGGTGTCACCATAATTGGGTGACCGAGTTCTGCGCGAACATGCCCAACTTCTTCCATCAGCGCGGGGAAGCGATCTTCCATTCCCAATTCACGCAACTGGCGCCTAGTGGTACTCATGACTCCACCAGCTACTTGATGGCGTAAGAATGCCGCGTCGTACTCCTGTGGAGTTCCAACTGGCAGTCCTTCAGCTTCGGCCAAATCATAAAAATACTTTGAAGCTAAAGCAAGTGCATGATCATCTATATCAACAGTATGTCCAAGCTCGCGTAAGTTTGCGACAACTCTTTCAGCATTTGGTAGAGATGACCCACTTGCTAGTGGACCTATGGCAACTTGTAAAACATCAACTAGTGATGCAACTTCAGTATATGTCACTGGAGATAGGCTCAAAGTCGTATGTGAATGAAGTTCTAGTGCCTTACCTTTTAATTGCGCTCGTATAGCAGGGAGTAATGTTTTTGCTCTCTCCGAATTTAATAGTCCAGCCGGATCTTTTACATATACTCGATCAATATCAGGGCAGTCTGCCATTTGCTTGGCCAGATTTGAATAAAATTTATCATCGTGAACTTCACTTATTGTGTAAACAAGTGCTCCAACAATCTCTTTAATACCTGCCTTGCGCAACATTTTTGCCGTTGCTTTTGCTGCCTCCATATCATGCATCGGATCTAAAACCACTACTCGGTCCATCCCATTTATAGTGAGTCGGTCATAAACTAACTGCATAAAATCGGGATGCGCTGTCTCCCATGAAATAAAACGAAATCCTGTTCCAATAAACTGCAAAGAAGTGTTTGGCATTAATTTTCTTGTGGCTCTTAAACGCTCCCAAGGATTCTCTTGAAAATTTCTAACCGAAACTCCCATAGCCGTACTGGATGAATAATCGAGAGCTCTAAAACCAATTCGATCTAGTATTGGCGCTATCTGTATAACTTGCTGCGCGCTCAGACCAGTGGCGCCCCACAGACTTTGATTTCCATCTCGAATTGATACATCTACTAACTCAACTTTAGCCACGAAGATCCTCCTTCTGACTATGTTGGGCAAAAAATCCATTGAAGAAGCTGGTGTCCATGCCACCAGCTTGGACATCTTTGTCACGTACTAATAATTGGTGAAGGCTCTTAGTTGTATCCACTCCCTCTATCGTAAAAACCTTAAGCGCTAGATGCATTTTCTCGATTGCATTCTGCCTATCTCTACCATGAATAATTATTTTTGCTACAAGGGAGTCGTAATATGGTGAGATCGTTGAACCTGACTGTACATGTGTATCTACTCTAATTCCGGAACCTACTGGGACTTTAAACTTTGAAATCATTCCTGGGTTTGGCAAAAAATCATTTCGCCAATTCTCAGCATTAATTCTGCACTCAATTGCATGTCCTTGAAAGACAATGTCTTCTTGCTTAAGACTCAGCGGTAAACCCTCTGCGATTCGAATTTGCTCCATTACGAGATCAACTCCTGTAATCATCTCAGTAACAGGATGCTCTACCTGAATACGGGCATTCATCTCCAGAAAGTAAAATTCTTCACGGTTTCCGTCATAGAGAAACTCAACCGTACCCAAGCCCTCATATTTCAAAAATGAGGCAAGCTTGATTGCAGATGCATGAAGTTCTTTTCTAATTTTTTCTGGCAAATGGGGAGCAGGTGCTTCTTCGAATAGCTTTTGGTAGCGCCGTTGAATCGAGCAATCACGATCTCCAAGATGTATGTAACTTTTGCCATCGCCAACTACTTGCACTTCTATGTGCCGCCCATTTGTAACGTAACGCTCTAAATAAACCCTTGCATCTGCAAAGGCCGCATCTGCTTCTGCCCTAGCAAGCTCGATAGAGTTCAAAAGGTCTTCTTGGCGTGTAACTAATTTCATTCCTCGCCCACCGCCACCTCCAACTGCTTTAACAAGAAGTGGAAAGCCGACCTTTGCTGCAACTTCCTCAGATGTCTTAATATCGGCCGCATCCCCGCCCGGAACAACTGGCAGTCCGGCTTGAATTGCAATACTTCGAGCTTGAAGCTTGTCTCCAACCGAGTTCAAGACAGCGGTAGATGGCCCAATAAATTTAATATTGTTTTCTTTGCACGCTAGTGCAAACTCAGCGTTTTCGGACAGAAATCCGTAGCCCGGGTGAATTGCATCTACTTTTGCCGTAAGTGCGGCCTTAATAATATTTGAAATATTTAAATAGCTGCTAGTCGCTGAAGCAGGGCCAATAATTACCATTTGGTCGGCTAACATTGCTGGAAGTGAATTTTTATCAGCTTCTGAAACTGCTAAAACGGTCTCAATGCCCAGAAGATTACATGTTCGAATTACGCGGCAAGCAATTTCACCCCGGTTAGCAATAAGTATTCTTCTAAAACTCAATTGCTTGGCTCGATTACCATTAAGACAGAATTAGCTTCAACAAAATCATTATTTACTGCCTTAATTTCAATGATTTTCCCTGCAGACCCTGCATAAACAGGTGTCATCATTTTCATTGTCTCGATAATGGCTACTACATCTCCAGACTTCACAATGCTATGTAGATCAACATAAGGATCCGCACCTGGTTTTGGCGCACGATAGAATGTACCAAGAAGTGGTGCCTTTACAACTGCAAATTTACTATCAATTTCTTCTGAATCTGCTGCTTTTGCTTTTTTTGCTTGAGATGTTTCTGAAGATTTACCTGAAACATTTTTAGGTGCACCAACTGACTTTGATTCAGCACTCCAAGGCTCATCTGGGTTATTTCGCTCCAAATCAACAGTAAAGCTCTCTGTCACAACACGAAAACTATTAAATTGTGTTGAATCAAGGAGCTTAACTATGTCTTTAATATCTTCAGGAGTCAGCATTTACTTCTCTTTAGGGCCAAACCCCGCAGAAAGCATTGCTGCGACATGCATAAATGCCTTTTCAGCAGGAGCTGCAACAGGCTTGACTTCTTTTGAAGCCCATACAGTTTCAGGCCGACTTTGTAATATAAAGATCTCATTACTTCCGACTGCTGTATGGGAAACCGCCCATTCAATATCTTGGGGTGAGTTGTAATGCTTCTCTACTTGTAATCCTATGGTTGATAAGGACAGCAATTCAGAATCACTTAATGAAGGCTGGGATTGCAGCTGATTTGGCACCTCTTCCAATTTGACGCCTTTGCCATCCTTATTTGGTATCTCCTGATGCATCTTCTGAGAGATGCTTCTTTTCATAACTTCTTGAGTGATCTTATTGACCAAAAATGAATCGGGGGTAACTTCTCCACCAACAATTGCTGAACCTAGCCCCCAGCTTGAGTCAATAGCTAAGACAGATCGATCGCCATTCACAGGGTTGCGAGTAAACATCACGCCACTACATTTTGAATTAACCATAATCTGAACCACAACGGCCATTGCAAGTCCCTCTTCAGGAAGATTCCTTCGGCGACGATAGGACACAGAGTCAACGCTGTAGAGACTTGACCAGCATTCACGAACGGCGTTAAGCACATCATCGATGCCCTGTACCCATAAATATGTATCCTGCTGGCCAGCAAAACTTGCATCAGCGCTGTCTTCACTGGTCGCACTAGAACGTACAGCAACCGCAACTTCAGCAACATTGCTAAGTGTGCATAATTTATTGTATGCATCAGAAATTTCTTCTACTAAATCCTTAGGTAACTCAGAAATTCTCACTAGTTCTCTAATTGGGTCTGCTACTGCTTTTACTTGAGCAATATCATCTCCGCTCAGTTTTGAAATTTTGCCTTCGAAATCTTTTGCCTGCTCAATATTGAGCAATGATTCACGGAAGGCATAAGTCGTGACAACAAAGCCAGGCGGAACGGGTATGCCTGCTCGGGTGAGTTCACCCAAACTTGCCCCCTTGCCTCCAGCAGCTGCAACATCATCTTTTGTTATGGCAGAAAAATTAAGGACATGACTCGCACTCATAATTCCTCCTTTACCTATTTAAAAAGATTTAGCACTGACTAGCTCAGAATAGTAACTATCCCACGATCTCCATCAACACGAATTTTGTCTCCAGTTTTAATGATTTTAGTAGCCGTTCCTGTTCCCACTACTGCTGGCATTCCATATTCTCTAGCAACAATTGCTGCATGCGACATGGTTCCACCGATATCAGATACGGCTGCTTTAATTTTGCCGAATACTGGACCCCAACTTGGTGCGGTGATTGGGCAGACAAGAATTTCGCCATCTCTGAGATCGCCGATCTCGTTCACATTCTTGAGAACTCTTGCAGTGCCTTCAACAACTCCTGGAGAAGCTGCATATCCCTTGACTTCCTTAGCGTCAGAGCTTGCCATCGCCCACGTCATAATTGTTTCTTCTGTAACGCCCCACAGCATTCGAAAAGCTGGGTCATTGAGTCCCTTTGGAATTGGGCCAAGCGCTGGTGGCGGAGACCATGTGGCAAGCGCCTTTTGCATCTCTTTACGCTTTGCAATTATTGGCCGCCAATGACGCGCACCGATCTCAGTTCCACCAGATGACCATGCAAGCATTACATCAGTTAGCGCTTGTGTTGCTTCTGTGTGTTGGAGTTGGAAAATATCATCTTCATGTTCCAAAACTCCTCGGTCCTTAAGCAAGGTGCCAAAGCCGCGGATCTTTTGGAAGAAGCGTGTAGAGAACCAGTGCTCGCAGTAGAACTTATGGTCTTCTACGAATGGGAATACTGTCCGGCAAAGACCAAGCATTTGATCAAACGCTCCGCGATCTTCATCGGTTGTAAGAAGCGCTCGGTATTCTTCAGTAATACGCTCCCGCTCAACTTTTAGCTTTTCTGTAGGGCGATTGAGATTTTCACCCTTTTTAATCATGCTGACATACCTTGGCATGGCAGAAAATGGAAGTGTTAAGTCATCTTCCCAGCTTCGGTGATGGTGATAAAAACCATCGCCATTGGAGACGTTAAACCATGGATCTTTTGAAATCTCAAACTCTGCAAGCCATTTCTTTCCAGCATCTCCACGTTTAGCCATCTCTGCCAAAACAGTAGCGGCCTTGCAACCTTCAACGAATAAGTCGTCTAGGCCCTCATCAACTGCAATCTTTGCCAATCGCTTTAGCTCATCATCTGGTCGGTACATGGTCACTTCGATACCGGCAACCATTCGGGCAACAATTTGATCTGAAATATCAGGGAAGGCTTTCTTGCAAAATTCAAAGAAAACCACGTATGCGCCATATCCCAGCATCAACATTTCAGTGTGGTACTGCCACATAATTCCATAGAGTTCTATGCATTTATGAAAGTTAGCTTTTACATAATGGTTACTTGCGATTCCTTTTGTTTCCATAATAGTTGCCATTGGCTCAAGGTCAGGAAGTGTTGGAATTTCAACTGCTTCAATTTCCTTAATCAGGGCATTAATTCTTTTTTGCCAACCTGTGTAAATCGAATCCCAATTCTCATAATAGTGACCAGCGCGCTGAAGGAAGTCGCTAAGTCGTTTTTCAATCTGCGCAGGATCGGTCACTGGGTTTGCTGTTATGTAAACTCTTCCATTCACAATGCGAAATTCGATTCCCATAGTGGTTGGGAACGAGAACATTCGTGCTGTATTTGCGCCAATTGCTGAATATGGAACTTCTGCGCTAACAACGTCAAATGGGGGCATTACTTCTGGGAAGTGCATGCCATTATAAAACCAAAATCTATTGTCGTCTTCTGGTTGAAAGTTGGAGAAATAGGGATACATGGAACGCCAATCCTCGGCACCCTTTATTTCCTTAATTGAAGAAGGAA
>Ga0164297_10003369_pt1 | contig 14911 bp, 9 predicted proteins | sample GEODES058metaG_FD_113539 | JGI IMG/M metagenome (GOLD analysis project Ga0164297, IMG submission 113539) | Dystrophic lake water microbial communities from Trout Bog Lake, Wisconsin, USA - GEODES058 metaG | ecosystem: Environmental > Aquatic > Freshwater > Lake | place: USA: Trout Bog Lake...
GTAGTCCAGGTGCGCTCGAAGAGCGTCTCCTGGCAGAACAGGCTCCGACAAACAAAAGAATGGCGGCATCATGCCGCCATTCTTTTGATGCATCAATCTACTTACGGATTGATATGGCCGTCTTTGCTCACAACCGGAAGGGACTTGCGAGGTTCGGGCTTCTTCACGTGCTTCAACGCATCCAGAAGGTACTTGACAGCTGCTTCCAACTGAGGATCCTGACCGAGAGAAACCAAATCGGGTCGGTTATCGACGTCGATATCTGGATCCACGCCGTGGTTCTCCGCGATGATCTCGTTGGTCTCAGGGTTGTAGATGCTGAACGCCGGTGAAGTTACGGTTCCACCATCCAGCAGCGGGACACCACCGTTGATTCCGACCAAACCTCCCCATGTTCGCTTACCGATCAGTGGACCAAGTTTGGCTTGCTTGAACATCCAAGGGAAGAAGTCTCCACCTGAACCGGCATAACCGTTGATCAACATCGCCTTCGGACCCATCATGGCGTGCTCTTCAGGAACGTCCGTTCCGTTTCGTGGCTGAATATATGCCTTTACCTTTCGGGCCAGCGTATCCACGAACCACGGCTGAATATATCCGCCACCGTTCCATCGTTCGTCCACGATCATCGCGTCCTTATCGACTTGCGGATAGAACCCTCGAACAAAGTCCTGAGATCCTTCGGCAGCCGTGTTGGAGATGTGCATGTAACCGATACGACCACCCGAAAGCTCAGTAACCTTCTTGCGGTTCGCTTCAATGAAGTCGACATATCGGAGCTGAGACTCGGAAGCGATTGGGAAGACTCGAACTTTTCGAGATCCTTCCAAGCTGCCGGTGGTGTTCACCGTTAGGGTAACTCCCTTACCAACCTTATCAATCAACAACGAATCAGGATTGGTCTGATCGGTCACTGGAATACCATCAATCTCAAGCAGGTAATCGCCCGCATTGATATTGACTCCAGGCTCTCCAAGTGGCCCTTTGTTTGCTTCGGCGAATAGTTGCCCTTTGTAGATCTTAGCAAACCGGATATGGTTGCCGACGGGTTGATAATCTGCTCCCAAGTGACCGATCGGAGTCGGTCTGGGTAGCCCGAAATCTCCACCTTGTACATAGGCGTGGCTTGTTCCGAGTTCTCCAATCATCATGCCCAGCACGTAAGACAGATCCCATCGGTTGTTCACGTACTTGAGGTACTGGTGATAACGCTCGCCAACAGCCTTCCAGTCCATACCCTTGAAGTTGGCGTCGTAGTAGTGATCACGCTCAAACCGCCAAGTTTCCCAGAACATCTGGTTCCACTCGTCTCGCGGATTGGTGATTGCTTCGACACTGCTGGTATCCACTTTGCCCTGACCGACGGCATTACCGGGTCGAGCATCCACTACACCAACCAACGGGCCCATCGCATAGGCGATCTTCGTTCGATTGGCGTTGAAGCTGAGAGATCCCCCGAATCCGGTAAGGATAGGAGACGACTCTCGGGAACCAAGGTCAAACTTCATCAAGCTACCATTCGCATAGTAGAAAACGCCGTTGTTGGCACCGGTGACAAACGGATAGGTTCCGGTTGCCATCGGCAACGGAATGAATCGCTCGCCAATACCATCCAAATCAATCTTGATCGGTTGAGGACCCGTAGGAGCGGCGGCAGGCTTAGGACCAGCAGCTGCTGGCGGTGTTGCCGATGTATCAGCTTCTTCGTCGTCCGGTGCCGTCAACGGATTGGGAGTCGATTTCTGAAGAGGAACGGCATAGATGCGCTGGGTGTTATCGACTTTAAGGCTGAATTCATAGTTACCGTAAGTCGGGCTGAATGTTCGTGCAGAGACGACATACAGAAACTTACCGTTCAAGTCCCAGCTGACGCTGGAATCGCTGTAATAGCCTTCCGTGATTTTAGTTCGCTTGCCGGTTGCGATCTCATAGAGATAGACCGATCCAAACTCGTTCGTCCCGTTCTCGATGTAGGCCAACCACTTGTTATCGGGCGATACATCGACGTCGCCAAATCCATACTGGCTCTTGATGACCGGCGTGATCTTCTTGGATGCGATATCCAAGAGCAAATACTCATTCGCCACAGTCTGAATGCCGATGGTTTTTCCGTCTGGGAAGTACTGGAACGCTTCAATGCTAAACGGGCTGTTCTTTGTGAGCTGGGTTGCTGCCCCACCCATTTGGGGTCGCGTATAGACCTCGTACTGACCGGTTTCATCGCTGATGTAAGCGATCGTCTTTCCATCCGGCGACCATTGTGGGAATCGCTCACGAGCACCCGATGTGTTGGTCAGATTTCGTGTATCACCCGACTTGGCTGGCACGGAGAAAATTTCCCCTCGCGCTTCGACTGCCAATCTCACACCACTGGGAGAGATCGAAACAGAAGTGATCTGATTAGCCAGATTGCGAAGCGTTGGACGAGCATTCAGATTCTCGCTGGCAATCCTCGGAGCAAGCTTCTCGGTGGTCTTGGCCGCGATGTCGTAAGCGTACAGGTAGCCGTCACGCTCATAGACGATTGTCTTGCCATCGGTGTTGGGGTACTTGATGTCTGCGTCGGCGAATTTGGTGAGCTGAACCTCTGACTTCTTGGTCAGGCTGTAATCGAACAGATTGAGGGTCCCGGTTCCCTTGTCGCTGATGTAAAACACATCTTGACCGACGACCATCGGGAAGTAAGACTGCTCTCGCTTACTTGGCAACTCGGAATACTGGTTCTTGGCGAAGTTGTAGAAGGAGATCTTGCCTTGCGAACCTCCGCGATAGTGGCGCCAGTTGAAAGCGTAGGAGTTGAATCGTGTGTAAGCGATCGTTTCCCCATCAGCAAAATAGGAAAGCTCGGCAATTTCGTTTACCTTGGTAGCAATCGGGAGGCCGCCCTTCGGGTCGATAAGCCACAGACGCTGCTGCCGGTTGATGAAATTGCCTGCGATCGACGCGTAGGCAATCTTGCCGTCGGGAGTCCATCCTAAACAGCTATCCCCTTCGACGTCAAACGTTAGACGTCGAGGCTCACCGCCGGTAATGGGAATCACGTAGATGTTGGAGAGACCGTCGTACTGACCGGTAAAGGCAACCCAATTCCCATCGGGAGAAATCTTGGGCTTGATCTCCAAACCAGGATGACTTGTCAATCGACGAGCCAGGTCGTGACCATGAAGCTTGGTAACCCAAAGGTCACCCGCGTAACTAAAGACTACGGTATCACCGTGCACGGCAGGAGTGCGTGCGAGACGTGGCTCAGTGACGTCTCCGTCAGTGGCCATGAGGCCGAGCAGAGCAATGCTCGAAAGGATAAGACTCAAATGGATTCCTCCCCTGGAATGATTGAAAACAGTATGGCTGGAATAAGCGATATCACAAAAGGATTCTCATGATGGAAAAAACCCATTTTCTGGACCAGCCTGTGAAGACAGTTACTCATCCTATATTCACATGTGAGCCATCATGGTCAAGTAAGTGTCCTTGTGGACTCGGGGCCTGACTTGATTTCATCGGCCCAACCGCCAGCCCTGAGACTAGTAAAAGTGAATCTCTTCACCCAAAAACCTCTGAGAGCGGAAAGTATTACTTTAATGACGCATTAAGCGTTCCGAGATCCGAACAATGGATCAAACATTCCCTTAGATCAATGGCTGAGGGACGATCAAGCAGCAATCAACTGACTACGGCGGCCCTTTCGGGAGCAATGAGCTTCTCGGCCCCTTGCTCCAAAAAGCTCACGATCATCTCGCGTGTCACGGAGGGAAACTCGGTTAGGAATGTATCAACCGTTTCGCCGGTCTCAATATAGTCAAGCAAAGTTTGAACAGGAACCTTTGTTCCAGCGAACACCGGAGTGCCCCACATAACTTCTGGATCAACGGTGACTGTCTTCATGGTATTCATTCTATAGCAACTCTCTGCGAAATCCCAGCTTCTATAAAGGTTTTAAAAGTGGGATGAAGACGCCTCCGACAACACTTCGTGCCTGAAAACCGATTTGTTTCCCAGTTTTCGTGTCATGCCAATCGCTAAATGGCACGCGGCTCGCTGTCTGATTCACGTATTCATACATCGGCTCGGCAATCGCTTCAAAGTCTTTTCTGGACCGGGCTAAGGTAGCTGTCCAGATCACCCAGTCTCCTTTGGTGTAGTTGGCTCGATTGTCCAATGGCAACCCAAACTCGTTTTGCCGGGTCAGGTAAGAAGCGATTTCGTCGTCGATGACCTCCACAGGAAACAGTCTAAGGTCCAACAAACGTTCCCAAACCAAGTTATATTTTTGACTCCACGTGCCGGATTGGTCAAAAGCCAGCCGATAGTGACTCCCTTCTCGGGCCATCTGTTGCCATTGGTCCGCCATCCTCTTGGCCGCTTGGTAGACAATTTGAGCGCGAGTATCGTCACCGCGCATTCGACACAGCTGTCCAAACGCTCCCAAAGCCACAATTGCCTTGATAGACAGGTTGGCGTTATGTGCCAGATGACCGGCAAAGTCATCAGTGCAGAGCTGATTCTCCGGGTCTAAGCCAAACTGCATCAGATATCCAGCCCACTTCGAAAGGGTGGTCCAATGCTTCTCAGCTAAATCTGCACTCTGCTTGGCTCGGCAAACGGCAGCGGTGAGGATCAGCATGTTGCCGCACTCTTCGACTGGCATCTGATCTTCTTCCGTCGCTTCGCCTCCGCCGTAGACCTGCCCATTGGCCATTGGATAGGTGCCCAGGTCATGAGGGGCAAATGGGAATCTCCATCGAGGGGTTGCTGAGTAATCCAGGATCGGCTCGATTTGGGCCTGAAGCAGATCGACATTAAAGTAGAGGAAGAACGGACACCCGGGATAGGTCACATCTACGGTGCCGATGCAGCCGTTGCTGAAGTTCTCCTTGCTGAACATTAGCAGGGTGCCATCAAAATCCTCCACGATGCCGTGAGCCGATAAGCATTGTCGGAACGAGAGTTCTGCCACTCGGGCATACTTCCCGCCCCCGCGTGCCTCCAATTCGGCATAGACAGTGGCATCAAAAGTTTCGCACCTCTGCCGGATAGCAGGTAGATCGGTGGCTGCTTTCTCAAGCATGGGTCCAACTTGGAGCCCATTGCGCTTCCAATAAGGCACGAGCTTTCGGTGGAAATACTCTACGGCGTACTCTTCATCGTAAGCGACCATGATGGTGGACGACAGAGGAGAATCTTCCACCTTGCCAAGATGGACGACAGCTGACAGAACTGGATCGGCATCCCAAACTGATCGAGGAAATCGCGTGTCATCAACGCCAACGCTCTTGCCGGTGTTTTCAAAATAGCTACGCGAATCGTGCCCAGAAGTGACCGCAAGCGTTGTGTTTGATGCATGAATCGGAGCGAGATAAAACGTTCCCCAATCGATACGCAGGTTGTCTCCTTTCTTCTTCAGCACGGGTTGATCTGCCGATCGAACCGAGACCACTTCACCCATTTCCAGTCGGTGCCGGGCACCGTAGACTGCCTGGTCACCGGTATTCACCGCCAAGCTGGCACTGCAATCCAAATAGATTTCGACTTGATGAGCATTGCCATCACATGACTTCGCTTCGAATTGAATGTATGTAACCGGACGAGTAAGCAGATCCAGATCGTCGGGCAATAGTGGAGAAAGGAACTCCACTTCAAGCTCAACCCCTTGGAATTCAAACCTATAGATGGATCGAGTACAGGTGAGGTCCAAACTGACTTGATTTGCCGCGGGAAGATGACGGGGATCGCGTCCCATGAACCTGGCAGGCTGCCCATCAACTCGTAGGATGCCGTTCAAACGTTGTTCCGATCCTGTCCAATGCGATGTTGCGCAGTCCGTGAGACGGTCAGCCGCACTCCAAACTGAGAAGTAGGGCGTATGGGTGATCAGTGGCACGGCTGGAGGGCGAATGGTTGGTTTGGATGGCGAGATCATGGGTTCAGGGTTTATGTTAGCCGCCAACGCATGGAATTCCTCTTCCGATCTTCATGTCAGTTAAAAAACCGGGGGCCGCAGTTGGGTTAAACTTTAGCCGCCCATGAATTTCAAATACCTGGAAGACCTATGGAACGACGACGAAGCACGAGGCATGGACGAGCCTGAACTTCTCCGATATCGTTCCAACCTCCTCGGTCGTGACCTCCGCCTTACCAATTTCGGAGGCGGGAACACCTCAGCCAAAGTCACGATGAAGGACCCGGTTACTGACCAAGACGTGGAAGTTCTTTGGGTCAAAGGGAGCGGAGGCGACCTCGGCACGATTGATCGTTCCGGTTTTGCCACTCTGTACCTGGATCGACTTCTTGCCCTGAAGTCTCGATACCAAGGCGTACATGAGGAAGACGCGATGGCGGACAAGTATTCGCTCTGTACCTTCAACAATAACTCCCGAGCCGCCAGCATCGACACTCCTTTGCACGGGTTCCTCCCTTATAAGCATGTCGATCACTTGCACCCAGATTGGGCGATTGCTTTAGCCGCTTCGGCAAACGGTCCGGAACTTCTGAAGCTACTGGAAGCAGAGACCGGTCTGAAGTTGGTTTGGCTCCCTTGGAAGCGCCCAGGATTCGAGCTGGCACTTTGGCTGTCGAAGGCTGATGCAGAAAATCCAGGGATCGATGGCATCATCCTCGGATCGCACGGTCTATTCACATGGGGCAATACCAGCCGTGAGTCTTACCTGAACACCTTGAAAGTGATCGATGGTATCGGTCAGTTTGTGCTCCCTCGCATCGAAGCCAAGGGTGACAGCCTGTTCGGTGGCCAGATCGCCACCTTACATCCGGATCGAGAGCGGCTGGCAACGGAATTGTTGCCTCGCCTACGAGGAATGGTTGGTGGCGTGATTGGTCATTTCGATGGCTCGGATACCGTTTTGAGGTTTGCCAATAGTGCCAAAGCCAAGGCTCTTGCTTGGCAAGGGACCAGTTGTCCGGACCACTTCGTCCGCACCAAGGTTCGTCCGATGCTCGTGGAGTGGGACGGTCAGGATGAGACAGCATTGGTTGCTGGTCTGAAGCCTGCAATGGATAGCTATGCAGCGGATTATGCGGCTTACTATGAGGCCAATAAAGAGTCCAATTCACCGGCGATCCGCTCCGCAACCCCGACAGTCGTTCTAGTTCCCGGAGTTGGCCTTTTCAGCTTTGGCAAGAACAAAACAGAGGCTCGCATCACGGCTGAGTTCTATATTAACGCCATCCATGTGATGGAAGGAGCGACCGCATTTGATGGTGCGGCTCCAATTCAAGCTGGCCTTAATTCCGAACAGGTTGTCGATAACTACGTGGCCCTATCCCCCAAGGAAGCGTTCAACATTGAGTATTGGCTGTTAGAAGAAGCCAAGCTGAAGCGAATGCCTCCGGAGAAGGAGCTCAGCCGTAAGGTTGCTCTCTTGATTGGTGCCAGTCCAGGAATCGGTCACAACGTTGCCGAGCGATTGTTAGGTAACGGTGCTCATGTGGTGGTTGCTGATATTAACGGTGATCTAGCCGCTGAAACGGCTGAGACGTTCCGCGCTAAGTATGGAAAAGAATTGGTCACCTCGGGTCAGGTCGACATCTGCGATCGTGAATCTGTCCAGAAGCTTTTGGCGGGAGTCGCTCAGCAGTTTGGTGGTGTGGACATCCTCATCAATATCGCAGCGGTCTTTATCGCATCCGATGCAACGACGGGTAAGAACACGGACGGTCAATGGCGCAAGACCTTTGAAATCAATGTAGTCGGAAGCGCAATCTTGGCGGATGAAACACAGAAGATCATCGCCAAGCAAGGGACCAAGGGGAACATCGTTCTCACCAGCAGCGCTAATGCGGTCGTTCCCAAGAAGGGAAGCATCGCATACGACACCAGCAAAGCCGCCGTCAATCACCTAGTCCGCGAGTTGGCAATCGAGTTTTCACCCAAAACGCGGGTCAACGCAGTGGCACCTGCTACCGTCGTCGAGGGCTCACAGATGTTCCCACGAGATCGTGTGATCAGCTCGTTGGCCAAGTACGAGATCGCTTTCGAGGAATCGGAGACGACCGAAGAGTTGCGATCCAAGTTGGCGAATTTCTATGCCCAGCGAACTTTGCTGAAGGCTCCAGTCAGCCCGGCCAAGGTCGCAGAGGCGCTCTATCTCTTAGCCACAGATCGGATGGCCCTCACCACAGGTCATGTGATTCCGGTTGATGGCGGACTCTGGGAAGCCTTCCTCCGGTAGGGGTTTCGTTACGTGTTTTGGTGCCGTTTACCCATAGTCGATTCCTAAACCAGGATCGACTATGGGCTACTGGTATATGACCTCTGTCGAGGCCAAGAATCGGGCGGAATAAATTCCGCGTACCTGATGCGGTTTGAAAACCGCGCTCCTCGGGCCGATATTCTTCCAATTTCCAACCACGATCAGATGGTTGTATCTATCGAAGATCGTTAGGAAAGCCCATGGTAATTGGACGCCATATTGATCCTGATCTGAAGGATCAGAGCAAGTATGGAAACCCAAATCTAACCCAAATTCGTAAATTCAGGAACCCAGATCCTCATCCCTTGTTCCCTTCTCCACCAACTCTTCGAGATTGGCAGAGAAGGGAGACGCACCTTCACTTTTACTTGCCTACTACAATGCGGTTGGCGTTTGAACGTCAACAGGACAAGATTAGGGAGCTTAGGCGAAGCCGAGTTTGAGCGCGTTGTTCAGATCTTCGATCAAATCGTCGGCGTCTTCGATGCCGATGCTCAATCGGAGGAGGGTGGGAGGGATTCCCTTCGCAACCCGTTGCTCTTCCGTCATCGTCGCGTGCGACATCAACGGCGGATAAGCGATGAGGCTCTCAACGCCACCAAGCGATTCGGCCAAAAGGAACACACTGGTGCTCTCACAAACCTTGCGAGCCTGCGCAACTGTTCCATCCACATCGAACGCCAGCATTCCGCCAAATCCGGACATCTGCTTCTTCGCGACTTCGTGGTCAGGATGATTGGGGAGACCAGGATAGTGAGTCGCCTTCACACGAGGATGGCTGTTGAGGAATTCGGCAACCTTTTGCGCGTTTCGACAATGCACATCCATACGGCAAGCCATGGTCTTCACGCCGCGTAGGGAGAGCCAACAGTCGAACGGGCTGGGAGCTGCGCCAACAGCCTTGTTCCAATCGTAAACGACTTGGTGATATTCGTCGCTGTTCGTTGCGATCGCACCACCAATCACATCGGAGTGGCCGCTGATGTACTTGGTTGTACTGTGAACGACAATATCGACTCCCAGGTCGAGCGGATTCTGCAAGACCGGAGAGGCAAAGGTATTGTCGAAGATCACGATAAGACCATGCTCCTTGGCAACCTCAACGACTGCTGCGATATCAGAAACGCGAAGCGTCGGATTCGTTGGGGTTTCGAAGATCAGGAGTTTGGAATTTGGCTTGACCCCTGCCGAGATCGTTTCTGGATGATGCGCATCGAATTCGCCGACCTCAATGCCTTGCTTCGGAAGGTACTTTTCACCAATTCTGAAGGTGCCACCATAGATGTCGCTCGCGATAAGGACATGGTCTCCCGCTTCGGCGAGTGAGAATGCTGCGGTGATAGCGGCCATTCCACTTGCGAACAGAACGCAGTGCTTGGCATTTTCAAGCGCGGCAATGACCTGTTCAAGCGTGTGGCGGTTGGGATTTCCGCAACGGGTGTAATCGAACTGAGGAATGTGATCCAGATCCTCCCAGCCAAAGGTTGCTGACTGATAAAGAGGCTGAATAACGGCTCGATGCAGTGGATCGAGTTCCTGTCCGACACGAAGGGCCTTGGTAGCGAAGCGCATTCCAGAAAGGATACACGCCGAACGGGTCTTCTCCGTCTAGAAATCGTCTACGAACTAAGAATCTTCGGATGAAGGCTCACTTGTCCGAGTGAGCAAACGTTGGACCCTGATTTCGCCGAAATGCTAATTCATTGAGACAATAGTCGATCAACAATAGCCTTTTTGGGAAAGGACCGGCGGAATGGGGAGAAAGGTCGGAAAGCGGGGGCTGGACTGCACCGTTCACATAAACCTTGAATAGATCACCGTAGGCGCGGGCTGGCTTGTGCCCGCGTTTTGTCCATCAGTGGCAGAACCCTTACACCAGAGGCTACAGCTCATCTTGCTTTTGAAAGCAAAACGACCGCACAAACCAGAGGGCGGCTACAAGTCTTGCCAACAAGATATAAACCCACGAGGGTGACGATTGAAAGCCCCCCCCCGTAGGCATCAGCGAAAACTTACTTTAGCATCGACGCCAAGAGATCGGGCACGGCGGCGATGGCCTCCGTAGCCTTCTCAGGCACCTTGCCACCCGCAGTTGCGAAGTCTGGTCGACCACCACCTCCACCGCCGGCAATCTTGGCGATCTCGCGGACCAAGTTTCCTGCGTGAGCACCACGACTCACGGCATTGGCACCGGCTTTGGCAATGAATGTGACCTTCCCTTCACCCGAAACCGCAACAACACCGATGAAATCAGGCTTACCGGCCGCCTGATTATCCAGAGCCGCCGCTGCCGTCTTCTGGTCGACTTCCCCAAAGTTCTTTAGCCAAAGGGTCAGACCGCCAACTTCGACCAACTCATTTTGGCTACTGCTGCCGGAACCGACCATGGATGCCATTTCCGCCTTCTCGCGCTTTTGGCGTTCTTCTTTCACCTGCTCAACGGTTCGAGTTGCCGCTGAAACGAGATCCTTGGGACTGGCTTTGAGGATTTCAGCCGCCTGTTTCATGCGCTGTACCTCGCCCAGGACCCACTCGTAGGCTGCCTCACCCGTGATGGCTTCGATTCGACGTACCCCACTGGCTGCACTACTCTCCGAAACGATTTTAAACAAACCAATCTCGCCGGTGGTGCGCACGTGGGTACCCCCACAAAGCTCTCGGCTGAAATCGCCGATCTCAACCATACGGACCTTATCGCCATACTTCTCGCCAAACAGAGCCATTGCTCCTTTCGCCTTGGCTTCTGCGATAGGCAGGTCGACATAGGTCGTGACCGTTGTATTCGCCAGCGCTTGCTCATTAACGATTCGTTCGACTTCCAGCTTCTGGTCTTCAGTCATCGCCGCAGGATGCGTAAAATCGAAACGCAAATTGTCGGGTCCGACATAAGATCCAGCCTGACTGACATGCGTTCCGAGCACCGAGCGGAGAGCCGCCTGGAGGAGGTGAGTGGCAGTATGGTTTCGGATGATCCGAGCGCGCCTTGGACTGAAAACTGTCGTCCGGACGGACGCGCCCAAGAGTTGCTCTGCCGCACCATCAAACGTGACATCGTGCCAGAAGGTCCCCGCGTTCTTGGTTGTATTGCCAACCGGCAATGAGAACCCGTCTGCTTCGATCAGCCCCTTGTCGCCGGTCTGACCGCCCGATTCTGCATAGAACGGAGTCTGGTCCAGAGCAATTCGGAAATGTCCAGGTTTTCCTGGCCGAACTCTAACGATTCGAGCTTCACCTTCAGTAGCTGAATAGCCAATAAATTCGGTGATTGCGGGAGCATCGGCCAGGGCCAACTCCTCGCCGGAAACCACTCCACCATAGACCGATTCGCGATCTTGCGAGCCTCGGGATCGTTCCTGAGCTTCCTTGAGAGCCAACTCGTAGCCGTCGATGTCCACGCCAATCCCTTGTTCCGAGGCAATCTCCTGAGTGACCTCAAGCGGGAAGCCGTAGGTGTCATACAGTCGGAAGGCGATATCGCCGGATAGTGTTTTGTCCCCGCGCTTGATCAGGTCATCCAGTTCTGCTTGGAGCAACTGAGTACCGCCTGCCAATGTGCGGCGGAACAGGGCCTCTTCCCCTTTGAGCGTCTCGACAATGGTCTCGCGGCGGTCCACCAGCTCGGTATAGAAATCGCCCATCGAGTCCACCAAGCCATCAAAGACCAAGTGGAAAAACGGCTTTTCGATGCCCAAGGTTCGTTGTCCTTGAAGGACCGCTCGCCGAATCAATCGGCGCACGACGTAGCTCCGGCCATTGTTACCCGGCAAGATGCCATCTGCAATGCAAAACACCGACGTTCGGATATGGTCGGCGATAATGCGCTTCGCAGAGGTTCGAGCCTCATCGGACTTGCTGCTTATGGTTTTGCTGAGCGACTCAATCTTGGCAAGGATGGGTTCAAAAACGTCGGTATCGTAAACCGACTTGTAGCCGCCCAAGACCACTGAAGATCGCTCCAATCCCAGACCCGTATCGATCGATTGGAAAGGAAGATCCGGCATGGCATCTTTGATGTAACCCATCTTGGGGTTGCCCGGCTCCTTAAGTCGCCCTTGCCATTCAAATGAGATGAAGACGTCGTTCCAGAATTCCAGCCACTTCCCTTCACCTTCGTCACGGATCCAGTCTTCTCGAGTGTAACCGGGTCCAGGAGGTGCTTCATTGGCGACCCAATAAAACATTTCAGAGTTCGGGCCGCAAGGTCCAGGAGGTCCGTATGTAAAGGCTCCCGCTGGCCAATAGTTGGTGTCTTCGCCAAGTCGGATCACACGTGTTGCCGGGTCAATTCCGGTCGGCGCGATCCACTTTGCCCATTCATTATAAGCCTCATCGTCCTCATGGAAGATCGTGAAGGATAGTCGTCTCGGGTCGAGTCCAAGCCACTCTTTGGAAGTGATAAATTCCCACGACAATTCGATGGCGCCCGCTTTGAAGTAGTCCCCAAACGAGAAGTTCCCCATCATTTCGAAGAACGTGAGGTGAGTGCTGTCGCCTACCTCCTCGATGTCGCCCGTTCGCACACATTTTTGGGCGGTGACCAATCGTCGGTTTTCAGGTTGGGCGATGCCGCGGAAGTAGGGCTTGAACTGGATCATGCCCGCGCCGTTGAACAGCAAGGACTCATCCAAGCGCCCGGTGACGTCGTACGGAATCAGCGAGCCGCCAGGGAATCGGAGATGCCCCTTGGACTCGAAGAACCGCAGATACTTTTCGCGTAAATCTCGAACCTTCATGATAGGTCTAAGAGGGTACCAGTCGAGCGGGTTCTGCCTAAAGGTTCAGGCTGGAAAAAGGCATACAGGCGGGCTGGTTTGAGGAATGAAATGCGTGGGCGAGGCCGTGCGGCAATGTCGATTACATGTTTATGCGTTTCAATCGCTTGAAGTTCGGACCTTCTTCGGGCCTGAAGACCCGAACCCCCTTGCGGCGTGAACGCCGCGCACCAGATTCAATATTACGTGCAATTGCCAGAGACTGATCCTCGCTGTGAAAGCGGTCGAGCTTTAGGTCTTTGGCAAAACTTCAATGGACTTTGAGCGCATGTCAACCGGAAATCCCCCTCCACCCGTTCGACTTCGCACCCCAGTTTCACTGTGTCTTACCACCGGCGCGAAGGAGTTTAAGGCTGATAGTGAGCAATGTTGTTTAGCTCGTGACAAGTCTGCTGTCTTTATCCAACTTTCCTTCGTTGCACCAGTTATCGAGTTCCAGTCAAGTATGCATCCATGAAATACAGCCTCACATCCAATTCGCGAGTTTGGATAAATAGAGTCGGATCTGCTGGTAACGAAAAACACAATGCAACGGAGTCAGGCTGATAGGAATTGGGTGGTGTTGAAGGTTACAACCTTGGTTCCATTTACGCATCATGTGACATAGCTAGTCTCGCTAGTGCCTAAGCTAAGGCAAAGTCAATTTCTCTCGGAAACCTTCTTGGTAATCCACGCTAGGGCACAAAACAGCTGAACCATAACGAGAATCCAAACTGCCGGTTGATACAAAATGTACCTGCACTCCATCTGAGTTGCTACAGTCACTATACTAAGAAGCCATGCAGGCTTCGTGTTCTTGTTGTGAAGATACAAGACACAGTAAGCCACTTGAATCATTCCCATGCAGTATAAGGGTAAATACATTTTCTTATCCTGCTGTCGCGTGTTTGTTCAGCCACTGCAATCATGACAATTTGACTTGCAACGTACATTCTACAAGCAAAACAGGCGATGAAGTCCGGATTCATCGTCGTGCTGATGTCCGAGACTTCCCCAATAGCGATTCTTTGAGTCGTCGGTTTTGGCTCCTTTATCTGCGATCTTTTGAGTCCTCAAATCGCGAAGCCAGTCGTAGCCTATATCCGCCGAAGTTCCTGAACGAAGGAGGATGGCGAAGGATGGTGAGGGAAGGCGGGGGATGGGTGATCCGGATCTGCCTCACCTGATTCACTGCGTTCATTCCCCTCACTTTGTTCGGCGGGACCTCTCCTTCGCTTCCCCAGGCATCGAACGAACGCTTGTTGTTCAATGTAAAGGTTGAACCAGATCTGGCGAGAGTTGCGACCATATTCCCGTGAGCATCATAGATCGGGAAGCCCACATTTGTGAAGCCTCCAACCGATCTGGTGGTGCTATTCTGGCTCCTTTCTCTGCGATATTCCGAGTCTCCGAGGAAATCGTGGGGAAAGGCGGGGGATAGGGGCGAAGCGAGGCTTAGCATTTGTCCTGTTCTGCATCATTCCGAGCTTCGGCAACCTCTTCGTAGTCAATGCCTCTCGCACCCAAGCCGTAACGAGTCACAGTCAAGTTCGAACCATTGACTACTGAATCCTCCATGCTCATTTGAGCATCGTGGAAATACTCGGTGAAGTTTGTGGAGCTGGACGACTTGTGCGTTCGCATGCCATCTGCTCGATACTCGTAATTCGTCGTCGTTCCCGACTTCGCCAGACTTGTCATCCGGTTCAAGGCATCCCAGCTATACGTGGAAGATCCGTAGACCAAACGGTTGCCGAGAATATCGGTCGTAACCTCGGTGCCAGAGACATTGTAATTTTCAGTCCCGCCTACCAAGTACGCCGCCACGGTACACATAAATCGCTACCATGAGAACTAAAAACCAAATCCAGTTAGCCGTCATTTCTAAGTTAGATTTGTGCCATTTTACAATGGTGTAATGGATCAGCCAATTTCCTAAAAGGAACGCGA
>Ga0164297_10003370_pt1 | contig 14910 bp, 21 predicted proteins | sample GEODES058metaG_FD_113539 | JGI IMG/M metagenome (GOLD analysis project Ga0164297, IMG submission 113539) | Dystrophic lake water microbial communities from Trout Bog Lake, Wisconsin, USA - GEODES058 metaG | ecosystem: Environmental > Aquatic > Freshwater > Lake | place: USA: Trout Bog Lake...
ATCACTTACATTAAAATTACCGCTAGTACAATCCGAAGGATTAACTTTTGTACAACTGTTAAACAAATTATTTGTTAATTGTGTAGCCAGTTGACTATAAACTTGTCCTGTAAACAAACTCATGAACTTGGCTAGTGGTGTATTTGCGGCTGCGGCTGCGGCATTGGCGGCATCTGCGGCAATTTTGGCATCTCGTTGTTGTACAGCACTTTGACGCATTTGTTCTAAAGTCAGCACTTGGGTAGTCCAGCCATTGCCACTGAATGTTGGATCTTTAAATTGTTGTACTATTTCTGCATGTGCAAAATTTGCAGTTAGTATGCAAAAAGTACTGGCAATTATAAATTTTCTCATGAGTTCGCTCCTCTATATTATTATTTACAAGAAGAGACAGGGTATTAAAGTAGTACTTTAATATTAAAGTAATAGTTTAATAAAGATGTAATAGAATAATTGCGATCAGCAAGTATGTTATTTGATGTGCCAGCTGGTCGTATCCGAACTGTGCCCAGAACAGGGGTTTGGTGTTGTCTTTACTGCCATATTTGACTTTTACAAAATCTATGTGATAATGTATTAAACCTTCTGCAAAACATAGCCATAAAATTGTAAATGGATTTGCTGCATAGAATATACTATAAATTAATAATGCTACCATACTTGTCCAAATATGGTCAACGCTATGGCTGATGCCGATAGGGTCACGATATATACCCTTATGCACCGTTTGCTTATAGGTCTGGATTACAAAATCAGCATAACAATGTTTGATTTGTAATAGGAATAGTAGTAGTAAAATTTCCATGTCTACTATTTATAATAGTATCACTTAACTAAAACGTCAACTAGATCGGATAAATCTAAATGTAATCATTATATACCCACTTTAAACTAAATATATCATAAGGGGAATTTTAAAATGGTAGCGAAAGTATTGTTTATCCTAAAAAGGAGACCCGACTATGATCCGATACATCATAGTCCAAAAGGGTTAAGTACAGGTCTTTTCAATTCGGCTAATTTCATAAATGAAATGCTCAATAATGCCGGAATTCAAAGTAGTATGGAAGTGGCTATTGATAATAATTGTATAGATAGGATGGTTAGACAACATAATCCGACTCATATAATCATCGAAGCTCTTTGGGTAATACCTACAAAGTTTGCAGTATTATGTAAATTACATCCTAAAGTTAAATGGATTATTCGTTTGCATAGTGAGTTACCATTCCTTGCAGGCGAAGGCATGAGTTTTAATTGGATTGGTGACTATGCAGATTTCTCACAAATTACCATAGGTGTAAATGCACCGAGGATGATGAATGAAGTAGTTGCCTACTTAAAAAATGTAAAGGGATGGAATCAGAAAACAATTAATGAAAAAATTGTCTATATGCCTAACTACTATCCCCAAAATTATGAATTAAAGGAATTTGTCCGTGACAAGTATTGGGTCGACATAGCATGTTTTGGAGCAGTCCGTCCTTTAAAAAATCACATGGTACAAGCTATAGCATCTTTAAAATTTGCTAATAAATTAAACAAACAATTACGATTCCATATTAATTTGGGACGCATAGAAATGCAGGGAAATCCTGTAATGAATAATCTTAAAGCAATGTTTGAACATTTAGCACCAAGCGGCCATCAGTTGATAGGTCATAGTTGGAGACCCAGAGAGGAATTTTTAAAACTATGTGCAAAAATGGACATTGGATTGCAATGTAATTTCAGTGAAACATTCAATATCGTTAGTGCTGATTTAATTAGTCAAGGTGTACCTGTAGTCGGAAGTTATGAAATTCCCTGGGCAACTAAATTCTTTAATGCTCGACCTGCTGAAAGTGATGAAATAGCAGATATCATGTTAAGAACATACAATCATCCAAAAATGAATGTGTTTTTAAACCAGAGGAATTTAACTAAATATACTAGCAAGTCAGAGGACATCTGGCTAGATTATTTTAAGGGGAACTAAATGTCTAAACACAGAGTAAAAACTCATCATTGGATTGACGGAGTTTTAAGTTTTGAAGAGAGATTTTTTGAGAGTTTTGAAGAAGCATTAGCACATGCTGAAGATGTAGTTTGCCACAATGTTAAGATCTTTAATGAAGATGGCGTTGTCGTACACTATGTCGTTAAAGGTGTTGTTGAATCTGCTTCAACATACGCTTAATACCGAACACACCTTAGGACCGGTACTCGTTACCGATGGTGTAGGCGGCTGCTGCCTCGGGCAAGCGATTCGCTACCGCATGACTGAAAGTGAGCTTTTCTAATGAACATAATAATTTATACTTTGATAGTAACACATATTACTATCGTTTCAGTTACTCTGTTTCTGCACAGAGGACAAGCACATAAAGGAATTGTATTCCATCCATTGCTACAACATTTCATGCGTTTTTGGCTATGGCTAACAACGGGTATGATTACTAAACAATGGGTAGCTATACATCGCAAACATCATGTATACAGCGATAAAGAAGGCGATCCTCACAGCCCGCATGTATACGGAATTTGGCGTGTATTTACACAAGGTGCAGGGCTATATAGTCAAGCCGCTAAAGATTCGGAAATGGTCAATCAGTATGGTGTAGGCACACCCGACGATTGGATTGAACGCCATTTGTATACCCCATGGAACTTCTTAGGCATTCTTTTAATGCTAGTCATAGACTTATTGTTCTTTGGGCCTTGGGGTTTTATAGTATGGGGTATACAAATGATTTGGATTCCACTATGGGCGGCTGGTGTTATAAATGGTATTGGTCACTGGTGGGGGTATCGAAACACAGAAACTAGAGATCAGTCACGCAATATAAGTCCTTGGGGTATTATTATAGGCGGTGAAGAACTACATAATAACCATCACATGAATCCAGCAAGGCCTAAACTAAGCCTGCGTTGGTTTGAATTTGATACTGGTTGGATGTGGCTAAAGCTGTTTAGCCTAGTAGGGCTTGCAGAGATTGTAAGACTTGACACCGTTTAAACTATAAGTTTTAAGAATCTTACCCATATTTTCATTTGCCGATAACATATCGGCCGGTAGTTGAAATTTTATATAAAGCCACCACTGTACTTGTAGATCAATACAGGCACACAAATAGCTGTCTACCCAAGGATTAGTTATCCACATAGTTTAAACCCTAATACCGGCGTTTTTCTTGAGTCTTTTAATTTCTTCTGGATTTTCTTCTTCTGGATGTTCTTCCGGATCTACAATAGCCGGCTCGTTAGGAACAGGCGCTTGAGCCATATTTCTTGTAGGAATAGGTTTAATTGGTTCATTTTGAGCAACAATTTTTCCAGTGTCGGCAGTTACTTCATCGTTGTCAGGTTCTTGAGGTTTTTCTTTTTGTGCTGGCTCTAAAGAACCAGCACCGACCGGCTTACTAGTATCTGAGGGATAACTACCAATTTGTGGTGAAGTAGATTTAGGTGATGCTACCTTGGTAATAGGATCACCACCATTATAGTCGATATTAAAGGTCATGTTACCTTGAGCACCAGTAGTCCAATAAGCCTTTTCTGTTGTCAAGGTTACGCCTGTAACAGCTTTACTAGGATACCTAGCGTTCATTCCTACTATAACAAAATGGTCATCTTTCTCTTCTACAAAATTATAAACTTGTATCAGGGCACTATGATTTAATATCTTACTAGCAGCCTTATTAAAATCTGTTTCTTCGTTTACCCATTTACATGCTTTGAATGCAATGATCAACATAAGTGTATGGATCGGTACTACCGGCTTTTTCCATTTTTCTAAATAATCGCTATACCATTTTTCTAATTTAGGACTTATTAGTCCTTTGCCGACAATTTCTTCACCTAGACCAAGATTCATATCTTTCAAAGCAAGCACTTGGTTAGCTTCATCTTCGGTGATTAATTTTGCTAATTTGGCAATATCTAATGGTGCTGTGAAATGTGTCTTGCCGTCGTATCCACTTCCATCTTTTTTCAAGTTACCTTTAAAGGATTCTAATATAGGCATAACTGTTGGATGCTTCTCTAATAATGCCATTCCTTCATCTGTATTTTTTAATTCGTCGATGGCTTTTAATAAACCTTGTGCGCTGGCTTTAGCACCACTACCTGCTTTGGTTGAAATTCTTAGTTCTGATCCATTTGGATGTTTTAGTACGCTGTCACTTAGCTGTCCGCCAGTTGAGTCATTGAAAGTAACTGTACATTCACTAAGACTTGCATTTTCACCTAAAAACCTAGTTACTGCTTCTTGATAATTTCCAGTTATACCCATGCCCTTCATCAAAGCCATTGGTTGTAACATTTCACAGAAATATATTCTGAATGCATCGCCATTCATATTACCTTTAGGTATAGCTACTGGGAAGTCGCTAGCTCCTAAAAATAAATGTACTGCTTTTGCTTCGTCACTGTCATTGCCAAATTTAGTTGTAATTTGGTCTGCGATCGATTCCGGAGTTAAATCAATAAACTCACTTAATACTTGGCTAGGCTTGTATCCAGCATTTTCTTTAGCACCGCTTTTTGTACTATACTTAAATCCGCCAGGCAATGATTTATGTGGGAAATCATTATCTTTACGATTGGCCTTAATGTCTTTAAAATAACGACCAAAAAAGTACTCTTTGCCGCCAGCATCTTTAAATTTAGCGATACCTATGGCAAGTGTATTTTTGTTAGGTTGATTAGTCCATTCTATAGAACTTGCCATGGGCAATGATTCTTTAGTTTTTTCTAATTCCTCAATGCTACCTAATTTACCAACATTGGGTATAAAATCAAGACCCTGGAAATATAGGACATCTCCTTGGTCGTTTTCAAACTTTTCGCCAGGGCGGCGATTAGAAAGTCCTACACCTTCGTATAGTGATACGCTTTTAAACTCATAAAATCTCATAGTTTAATATTTAGCGTATTTCGGGGAAGAGGCAATCCTGTATGAATACCCTTACATCTTCTTCATCTAGTCCTAAACTAGCCATAACTTTAGGTGTATGTGGGTTTTGTTTTTGATTATCGCAATAGTAATTTTGATATGTTGTAGTATCTGTAGCTGTATTATTAGTTTCACCTACTGTGGCTAGATAATGCGATAGCGTGGTTTTAGCCATTTCAGTAATCTGATCTAATTCTTCCTCATCACTGACATTGCCAGCAGCTACCATGTGTTCTGTAAAAATACGCTGTGCCCATTCCGGTAAAGCACGGGGTTTACGCCATTCTAATTTAGCAACTTCTGTACCAAACCATGTAATCATGGGATGATGCACATCACCGGCAGGACTGAAATCATGAAAACAGCCAGTCATTTTATTTTTGCCGGCTACAACATCGAAACCGTAAATAGGGGCAGGATTGTGAGTATGTGGAAAGATGCAACAATGCATCATCCAGAGCCCTCGTGTATCTCGTGCATCAACCACATCAATATGAGCGCGGCGATAAAGAGAAGAACTCCATACACGATTAACCCACCCAGGTTGGTTAAATCGGGCCATTCCAGGTTCAAAGATTTCAGTGCCAGTCCGGCCAAATTTATTCTCCAATAAGTGCTGAATATTTATTAGAGTATCCCAAACTTTACTCATCTTTGAACTCGACAATTTCCATCATTTGCTTAAAAAATCTTGTAGCAAAATCAAAACATACATCTGCTTCTTCAGCCATACTGTCGTCGATCTTTTCTCTAATAGCAATTTTCAATCCTTCAGGATCCTCAAACTTATAGTATTTTCCAGATCCGGGAACTTTTTTAGCGATCATTTGGCCACCAGCCAGATCGCCCATATGGCGCACATAGATATGTGCCATTAATCGTTTTGGATCATCTTTAATTGACATAATATAGTCAATGTATTCTTTAACTACTGGCAAAATCTCTGGTTCATCATTATTATCAGTTCCCCATAATTCTAAAAAATCTTCATTGATTTTTGGAGCGCGGCGCACATCAGGCATACCAGATAGCAAGCCAGCAGCCATTGCACATACTTCTAGTATCTCATACTGAGGATGTTGATTTTTTAAATAAACTGCATAGAGTTTAGGGTTAATCTTACCACTAAACAATATTTTAACAAACTCTTGTCGCTCTGCGTTTGTATGAGCTTCTTTAGTTAATTCTCGGAGACTCATTCTTCCTCCAATTTAATTTGTAACGGATAGTTGTTATCTCGGGCAAGTTGAGTTGCTTCTACAGCTTTGGCTTCGGCTATTTCGAAGGTATATATTCCAGCTATGCCACTACCTGTTTCGTGTACTGTAATCATAATTTGATTAGCAGAAGTTTGACTATGTTTAAAAATTTCTATCAATATAGAAGTAACAAACTCCATTGGGGTAGTATCATCGTTTATTAAAATAACTTTCCAATTTCTCGGTTCACTTACTTTAACAACAATTTTTTCATCTAATTGGATATCAGTAGTTGGCATTTTAGCTCTTTCTAAAAGTGGGGGAGTTGCCTCCCCCGGGTTGATTATTTAACTTCAATTTTACGAGGTTTTAGTGCTTCTGGAATAATACGCTCAAGTGTTACTTTAAGCATACCATCTTTAACTTCAGCCCCTCGAACTTCCATATACTCTGCAAGAGTAAATGTTTGTTCAAAATCACGAGCAGCCAACCCACGATGTAAGTATACTACATCATCAGTTGTTTCTTTTTGTTGACCACGAATAGTCAATTGATCTTGGTCCACTTCTACAGTGATTTCTTCTTTGGCAAAACCTGCTACTGCAACTTCAATACCATATGATGTATCACTATACTTCACGATGTTGTGTGGAGGATAATTACCATTTGGTTGTAAATGTCCATTGAAATAACGGTCAAAGCCAACTAGGGCTCTACTTAAATTTGCAAGATGCTGTGCATCAATAGTTCTTAGTTGTGTTGTCATTTTTGATCTCCTTTATTAAGCAAGAACTTTATGGGGCCCTAAAGGCGCCCCATGTTTTTATTATATCACTTCTTTTCAGCTGGGTCAACTTCTTTGAACTCAGCATCAACTACTGTTCCATCAACTGGTTGTTCTGGAGTAGCAGCTTTTGCTGATTCAGCAGCCTGTTTTTTGGTCATTACAGGGCCAGCCGATTCAAATAGTGATTGTACCGATTTTTGGATTGCTTCAACATCCTCACCTTTAGAAGCATCTTCTAATGATTTAAATGCATCTTCAATGTTAGTGCGTTCTTCATCTGTTAATTGATCTTTGAATTCTTCAAAGTCTTTCTTAATAGAATGGCTGGCACCTTCAGCCTGGTTACGGGCATCGATTAATTCACGAGCTTTCTTATCTGCTTCTGCATTAGCCTCAGCTTCTTGGATCATACGATCAATATCTTCTTTGCTCAATCCTGAATCAGATTTGATAGTGATTTTGTTTTCTTTGCCTGTAGTTTTATCTTTGGCACTGACATGCATAATACCATTTGCGTCAATGTCAAAGGTAACTTCAATTTGAGGAATACCACGAGGTTGCGGTTGTATTCCTTCTAAATTAAATTCGCCTAATATCTTGTTATATTTGAATAACTCTCGTTCGCCTTGGCCGGCCTTGATAGTAACAGCTGGTTGGTTATCTTCAGCTGTGCTGAATGTTTGACTGGCCTTAGTTGGAATAGTAGTATTCTTTTGGATCAATTTAGTGAATACTCCACCCATTGTTTCGATACCTAAGCTCAATGGTGTTACATCTAGTAACAATACATCAGTTTTATCACCTGCTAGCACAGCACCCTGGATAGCGGCACCTGCGGCAACTGCTTCATCTGGATTTACATCTTTGCGTGGAGCTTTACCAAACAGTTTCTCAACTGCTTCTTGTACTTTAGGCATACGGGTCTGTCCACCAACTAGAATAACTTCGTCAATGTCTGCGGCTGTGACTTTGGCATCTTTCATAGCAGTCTTGCAAGGATCGATAGAACGAGCAATTAAGCCGTCAACCATTGACTCAAACTTGGCACGGCTGATAGTTACATTCAAATGCTTTGGACCACTTGCATCTGCTGTAATGTATGGCAAGTTAACCGTGGTTGATTGTGCAGATGATAACTCAATTTTAGCTTTTTCAGCTGAGTCTTTCAAACGTTGTAGTGCGAGTTGATCTGCTTTAAGATCAATGCCGTTCTCTTTCTTAAATTCATCTACTAGGTAATCCATTAGGGCTTGGTCAAAATCCTCGCCGCCTAAGAATGTGTCACCATTAGTTGACAGAACTTCGATTTGCTTGTCACCGTCGATATTATTGATATCAATAATTGAAATATCAAATGTACCACCACCTAAGTCATATACAGCAACTTTACGATCTTTTTTGTCTGCTTTGTCAACACCATATGCTAGTGCGGCGGCTGTTGGCTCATTGATAATACGCAATACTTCAAGTCCTGCAATCTTACCTGCATCTTTAGTAGCTTGACGCTGTTGATCATTAAAGTATGCCGGAACTGTTATAACTGCTTGGGTAACTTCTGTGCCTAGGTAGTCTTCGGCTGTTTTTTTCATTTTACGCAATACTTCCGCAGACACTTGTGGTGGAGCCAATTTTTGGTCGTTGGCTTCAATCCATGCATCACCGTTGTCGGCTTTGATAATGCTGTAAGGCATTAGGTCAATATCCTTCTGGACTTCTTTTTCTTCAAACTTGCGACCAATCAAACGCTTGGCTGCGTAAATTGTATTTTTTGGATTTGTGACTGCTTGTCGTTTTGCTGTTGCACCTACTAAGATTTCGTCCTTTGTATATGCAATGATTGACGGTGTTGTTCTAGCACCTTCGCTGTTTTCGATTACTTTAGCAACTCCATTTTCTAGAATTGCCACACAGCTATTTGTTGTACCTAAGTCGATACCGATGATTTTGCTCATAATAATCTCCTTTTAATTAAGCAAGAAATTTGTGTAGGCCCTAACGGCGCTCTACAAATTTATTTATCTCTGACAAATTATTCTTTGACGTTTTTGAATATAAATTCTGCTTCTGGTATACGAGTTTGTGTGTTTTTACTGCCCAATACAACTACAGTTCTATTACCTATATCTGTTTCTAGCATCATAACTATACATCCTCCGGAAGCATTAATATATCCTGTTTTACTTACTATAAATTTATGTCGTTTGCCTATGATAGGGTTAGTATTGTGAAACACTAACCACTTATTGCGTATTTTAATTTTAACTTCACTTGTTTCTGCTGCGTGGGTTATTTCTGGATATGTACTGGCGGCCCTAACCAATTTAATTAAATCTCTAGCGGTACTGACATTCATTACACTTAGACCTGTAGGTTCAACAAAACTTGTATCAGACATGCCAAGCAACCTCGCTTTTAGATTCATAGCCCTAATACATTCTACTTTACCACCTACATAGGATTCGCATAGCATTTCTGCGGCATGATTGTCGGATCGTATTAGAGCCATATCAATTAACTGCTGTCTTGTAAAACCTTTGATGGATTCTGTAGGACTAGTCTGTTGATCTAGTACTACCATTACAGTCATAAGTTTACTGATGCTAGCAATACTACGGACTTGATCAGGATTTGAACTTTGGATTATTTTGCCGCTATCATCAGCCACCAACCAGCTTTTAGCTGTTAGATTGGGCCAATCAAATGCATAACTATGGCTACTAACAAATAATCCTATAAGGATTATAAGTTTTCGATAGTAGACCATTTTTTAAGTTTTTCTCTTTTAGCTTCGGCTGCTTTTTCAATATTAGTCCAACTTACAACATCTATTTGTTGTAGTATTTCTATCATGGCATATAAATCGCCTAACTCTTCTTCTAAATGTTCTCGATTAGTCTTTGGTTTACCTGGCTTTAGGTTATCAATGCCAAATCTATGACATTTACTAATTGCCTGTATTACCTCTGCACATTCTTCACTTAGAATATTCATTACTTCTCTAGTTTGCGAGTCCATTTTATTAACCTTTGGAAAATCAATTGGATTATCTGTATTTGTATAATGCATGTTATCTTTCATTTGCAAATGGTGCGATATAGTTTCCATCTTTAGTGGTACTCATTCTCAATGTATTATAGACATTCTGAATACCAAGTGCTTGATTGTATGCATCTTCTAATGCGTGATGGGCGGTGACTGGAGGTCGTTGTGGATTAATGCCTAGATCAAATGCTGTTCGCACATCTCGAATTTGCCAATATTGCCAAGGTATGGACTTTTGTAATCTTTTAAAAACATTTTCGCAGATTACAATATCAAATACACTACCGTTTGACCAAACTCTCTTAGCACCCTTACTAAAATTGTATAATTGATTAAAAGCTTCTCGAATATGAATCCGACCTTCTGGATTAAATGCTTCTTCTTGTGCTTCTTTACTTTGCTTACTCCACCATTCGATTGTAGAATCACAAGTCACTAGTCCGATCTCGTCACAACTGTCTAGATCAACACGAACATAAAAACTGTTCATTTTCGGCTCATCATGATCTCGACCAAAAGGATCAAATTTTACTGCACCAATCGAAAGAATTGATGCATCAGAAGATGTCGCAAGAGTTTCTAAGTCAATCATTAAATCTGTATTTGCCATTTAAGTTCTTTCTGTATTAAGTAACTTAAATTATAACACAAATTTTGGACAGTGTCAATATAGTTTTTTAGGTAATTGCTCTTTTTCGAGCTTTTTGAGCCACCTAGCACGGGCCGCACCTTTGGCTCGTTTTTTAGCTGTAGTGGGTTTTTCGTAGAATTCTTTGGCTCGTAGTGTGTCCAAAGTTTTAGCATCTTCTACTTTTCGTTTGAAGCGTCTCAGAGCTTGGTTGATGTTCTCACCATCTCTCACACTTATTCCAGTTCCTTTTGGTTTACTCGTCATCTTCTTCGTCTTTAAATCGCTCAGCGATTTGGTCCAAGTTATAAATTCTATTCTTACTAATTAAATTGTAAGGTGTAGTTTCATCAGTAGTTATATAGCTCGTATTTGGTTGTGCTAGAATGAGACTGATAAATGATCTTATTAAATTATCACAATTATCTATATCTATAATTACACAATCTACTCGCTGTGCAGTACCAAGTAACCAAGCTATGTCAGTTTCGCCTTCATCAAATATAAAAACATTAATGTCTTCTATACTCTTACTCAAAATTGTTTGAAACTGCTCTTTTACTACGGTACTCGGTCTAACTAGCAGATAACTGTAGGTTAAATTAAACAGTTGATCCGGCGGAGTTATTAGGGTTATTTTTCCTAAGTTCATAAATTTTGTCTGCGAATCTTTCTAATTTTTCTGGCGCATAGTCGTTAAACTTTGGCCCATTGTTTTTTACTGCTTCTACAAAATCATATAGCTCAGGGTCTTCGTCAGCATCAATGGTAAAATCATTGAATCCGTGATCACTAAACTCTTTGCTTAGTTCATCTTTGGCTCGTATACGATGTATTCTAGACCACAATGAATCATTACTTTGTTCGGCGTTTTGTATATATCCTATTGCCTGCTCTTTATTGTCATTTGACCTGTTTCGTTCTTGATCATGTAAGTCTTTTTTTTTGAATCTTCTTCGTCTAGGGGTTGGGTAGAATCTGCTGTAATATCAAGTTCAATTTCCTCGCCATCATTGTTAATATAACTTTCGCCCCTAGCTACTCGTTCTTCAACTGTACTTTGGCTTTCCTGTTCAACAGCTTTTTCTGCCTCTTCGATCATTTTATTCCATTGTTCAATTGGCATGGGAATTTCTGGTTCGTCTTGAGCCTGTACTGTAGGTAATACAATTTGTTCCATAGGAATTACTGTTTTAGGAACCTCAAAGCTAGGTCCAGTTTGAATCCATTCTCCGCCAGGAGTACGGACACCTTCAAACTCTGTAACAGTTTCTTTAATCTGCTCAACTTGAGTTTCTGTCAGGGGTCCATCATCTTTCTCGTAGACTGTGGGCTTCTCGCCTACATCGGCAATATAAGGATCAGTTGTATCTTCTTTCAATTCTTGTTGTTCTTTTGCCCAACCAAAAGTCATTTGGCTAGCAAGTAACATAATAACTGCTAATGGGTCGAATACAATAACAATAAGGATAATGATCCATGTTACTGCTCGTTCGAGCATTGACTCGTCTGGTGATGTTCCATAGATGAAGGCAGCGATATACTTAATAGGGCCAACTTCGGCTTCGACCTTGCGTACTTCTGCACGAATTGGAGCCGCTTCATCGTTAAGACTAGCAATAAGTTTTTGTTGGGCTTCAATATCTTTGGCAAGCGCAAAACGGTCTTTCTGCTGACTCTTACGGACAGCGTTTGCCTTGTCCGCACCCTTTTCGTCTGTTGAGCGACCCATGATTTGGTCCACCGCCTCATCCATTTGTTTAAGTTGTTTGCGGTCGGCTTCGATATTCTCTTTGGCAGTTTTGATCTTCTCATCATATATTGCTATCTTACTTCCAACGTCACCACTTACTAGAGTTTGGTCGTTGTGTGCTTTGGATAGGAATCCAAAAATACCCATACTTGTAATCAGCATTAATACGATCACAGCAATGGTCATATAATACTTCATGAAGCGTGGAGCCTTTTCCCAATTAGCTTTAAGCCAGGAAGCGCAGACTAATTTGCCTACTTCCAATGCTGAACCCATAATGATAATGGGTATTGCCGCCGCAGAGAAAATAGCGGTCAACCCTACTACTGAGTAGTAAATTGCGACCGCTGAAATTGTTAAACCGGTTAAGAGTAATAGGTAAGCTAATATCATCCTATAAGTTTACACTATTATTAACTGCCTGTCAAGGTATCTGCTACTTGAGTAACAGCTATATCTGCCCAAATATTTGCAGGAGTATCAGGTTGCTTAACATAAACTTTTTGCTCTGTATCTTCACTAGTTGTTGGATTGTAAACACGATAGTTTTTGTACCAACCACTTGATCCGCCACGGATGATAGCAGCTGTTACTAGTTCACGAATGGCTTGAGCAGTTGTAGTAACATAATTCGAGCCACCACCGTATCCAACAAAACTGGTATTGCTTGAGTTAGCAGCTAAAAGAATATTTTGATAACCGGGAAGAATACCTGCATCACGATCATATGCAACATCAAATGCTAGGCTAGTAACCGCAGTATTGGCGTTGGCGTTGTTAGGTAACCCGTTACTTGCACTGCCGCCGCTAAATGTAATGGTCATATCAAAAATACGGCAATCTGCCAATAGGCTTAATTGTTCGACAACTGATTGCCAACGAACATTGCCCTGTGCTAAATTTAGTGCGTTAGTAGCACTAGATGGCAAGGTTGTGTAACCACCCCAATCGTACGGATTTACTCCACCAGCAGTTTGGCCTGCTGTATTCCATGTAGCTGTTCCGCCACTCTGAGTGATCACTACTCTGTAATATGTAGGGTCTAATTGGTTTATATTTTGTTGATATCCTGATGCCATGTCGGGCTCCTTAATTATCTAATATTTAGCGTTATTTGAATACAATTAAGGCCAACATGGCGGCTTGTACAAAAAATCCAAAACCAATAGTAACAATATTTAAAAAGTCCTTTTGGATGGCGGCTTTTAGGAAAAAGCAAAATAAACCTGCCCAGCTAAACAGCACTAGATCGACCGGAGGCATCTTTTCGGTTAGCCCAGTTAATACTGCTAGTAATGTAGGGATTGTTGCTAAATGTAATAAGATAACTGCTACCCAGCCCATTGTTTCAGCTGAAACATGTGGAGCATGTTCTTTAATGTTTTTGACCCATAAATTTAGGTCAAAAGCATCGTGAATGCTTACTTTGATTTTTTCAACGATTGCGTTCATAATTTTCCTTAATTATAAAAAATATGATGGCCAATTTTGGCCACAGGTTTCTTGTTCCACCCTGGATGGATATAATCCCCATGGAAATATAGGGCATTCTTTAAATCTGGAAGTCTGAACCCCTCTAATAGGACTTTCTTTGCTACTTCCATGCTTTCTGTATATACGGGCCCATTCATTGGCTTCATGGCGCTAGGGCCTTCGCAGTACCAACTAAATTGGCACATGACCTTTTCATATACAACATTTTTTTGATATACGACCTTGCAGATGTCACTTGGGAATTCTCCGCTTTCTGCACGATTGATTGTGACTTGTGCTACAGCTACTTTACCTTCGAAAGGTTCGTAACCGGCTTCATGATAGATATTACGAGCTAGACAATCTAATTGGGTTTGTCTCATTTGAGCTGTAATTGGACTCGCTTGTTCGCGAGCTTGTTTTAGATGTTCGAATTTTTTCGAAACTGCGTGTTGCGCTACCGCTACTACACTTACTGCTACCAATAAGTTTAATGCTATTTTGATAATGCGTATCATTTTTTTCTCCTTTACGCTGGATGAGGTATCGCTAGTACCGTCATAGTTGATTGCTTGGCTGTTTCCATTTCTCCTTAAGTTAGCCTTTTTGGCCACTAAACCTTTAGTGGGCAATATATAGTTATCCTCTGTATTCCGAGGAAAAACACTATTATTATAAACGGGCATATTTATCGTCTCATTCGACTGATATCTACGGCCTGTTCATCGCTAAAAACTGGTACTGCATTGCTTTTATGCATGGTTGCAATACCTTTTACCATAGTTCCTGTATAAACTTTGGCTGGGGGAAGTGTAGCGACACCGCCACCGCTGTCTCTGCTCTTGATATGAGCTGTTGTATTACGACCTTCGGGTATTTTCAAACTGTATCCAGTAGAACCCAAACTTTCAGCTGTCATAGCACGTTTGCGTTTTTTCTCTTCTAATTCAAGACCTTGACGTTTGAGCAGGTCTTTCCATGATTCTTCCAATTCTCTAGCCTTTCTAGCATGTTCTGCCGAAGCGAATTTCTTTTTACCCTTCTTTTTGCCTGTGGTTGAATACATAGGCGGCAACAAGTGCATACTCATTA
>Ga0164297_10003371_pt1 | contig 14909 bp, 16 predicted proteins | sample GEODES058metaG_FD_113539 | JGI IMG/M metagenome (GOLD analysis project Ga0164297, IMG submission 113539) | Dystrophic lake water microbial communities from Trout Bog Lake, Wisconsin, USA - GEODES058 metaG | ecosystem: Environmental > Aquatic > Freshwater > Lake | place: USA: Trout Bog Lake...
AGCTGGTCGTTTATTAAACGAAACAAAATAACCGATTTACTATTGTCGGTTGCCTTTGGCGTTTCTGGCTTACGGTTAGTCCTTTTATTCAAACAACACGAAAATCCGATGGTCGCCATCTCAGGGTTTGCCTTTTACGCAACCATCGCGATACTGACAATGGGATTTTTATATTCTTTAACAAGGGAAACCCAGACTAGCCTGTGACTATCTAAAACCCTAGGGGAAGCCTAGTGAATTTTGTAAGAATCCAATCCTAGCAAGCTACAAAAACACTAGCGATATGATCGGGAGATGAGCCTTGGCATAACCAATAAAGGTCTCAAATAGACCATTTTTATAAACCCCCCAGCAATGGTTCGACTCGTCATGAAACCAATGCCAACAAAACACCTGCTGCAACAGCTGATCCAATGACACCTGCAACGTTTGGCCCCATTGCATGCATCAATAGAAAATTATGGGGATTCGATTCCTGACCCACCTTGTTGGCTACACGAGCCGACATGGGTACAGCAGAGACGCCAGCCGCCCCTATAAGTGGGTTAATCTTATTATCAGGCCAAATGATGTTCATCAACTTGGCCATAAGCACACCTGAGGCCGTTCCAAAACTAAACGCCAAGGCGCCCAGAATCAAAATACCTAAAGTCGCGGGACGTAGAAATTGATCCGCACTCAACTTGGAGCCTACCGCCAAACCTAGAAATATTGTCACCACGTTGATGAGTTCGTTCTGGGCGGTTTTACTCAGGCGGTCAACAACACCACTCTCACGGATGAGATTTCCCAAACAGAACATGCCGATGAGGGGTGCGGCTGAAGGAAGCAGCATCGCGGTCAAAATCAAAAGAATGCCTGGAAAAATAATTTTCTCGAGTCGTCCCACATGACGAAGCTGGGCCATTTCAATGAGACGCTCTTGTTCGTTGGTCAATGCCCGCATAATTGGTGGCTGAATCAAAGGCACGAGCGCCATATACGAATAGGCCGCAACCGCAATAGCACCCAATAATTCAGGCGCTAACTTAGAAGCCACATAAATCGAGGTAGGGCCGTCCGCACCACCGATGATGGCAATAGCCGCAGCATCCTTAAAGGTAAAATGCATTCCTGGAATGAGGTTAAGCGCCAACGCACCAAAAAGGGTTCCAAAAATACCAAACTGGGCTGCAGCGCCTAAAAGCAGGGTTTTAGGGTTCGCCAACATGGGGCCAAAATCAGTCATTGCCCCAACACCCATAAAGATCAGCAAGGGAAAGACGCCGGATTTAATGCCGAGGTATAGGTAGGCCAGAATGCCACCCTCTTCTGCAATACCTGCAACCGGGATATTACTCAGCACGGCACCAAAGCCAATCGGCAAAAGCAAGAGCGGCTCAAACTCCTTCTTGATAGCTAGATACAAAAGGAGGATACCCACTGCCATCATGATCACTTGACCCGTCTGGAAGTTGGAAAGGCCCGTACTCTGCCAAAGCTGCGTTACGCCATCCATTGTTTCGGTTACTCCACCGTCAAGAGAGCATCTTGTGAGGCCACGGTGTCCCCAACTTTGACTGAGATCGAACCCACAAGGCCGGCTGTACGCGTCCTGATCTCCGTTTCCATTTTCATGGCTTCCATAACGATCACCACCGTATTCGGTTCAACGTGTTGCCCAGGAGTAACATTGATTCTTAGGATATGGCCAGCCATCGGCGCCTTAACCACTTCACCCTCTCCTTGGGCCTTGGCCTTAACCACTGGAATCGCGCCTGTAGCCGCAGAGACTTCAACTTTATAGTTGTGTCCGTTGACGGCATAAACCCCATCCGATGGTGTTTCTACGCGATAGATACGACCATTTACGGTCACATCAAATTCAGCCCCCCCCACAACGGAGGTTTTGATTTCTGCGCGGCCTTCTTGAGGAGCTGGCTCAAAGGCACTCGGATTCCCACGATTTTGCAGGAACTTAAAACCGATTTGATGAAAGAGCGCATAGGTTAAAACGTCATCGACTTCATCCTTTGCGAGCGTCACTTTTTCAGATTGGGCCAAGGAGTGGAGCTCCTCGGTGAGCTTCTCCATCTCAGGCTCAAGTAAATCGGCAGGTCGACAGGTGATTGGCTTCCCACCCTCGAGAACACGCTTCTGCAATTGAGCGCTTACTTTCGAAGGTGTGGCACCGTATTCGCCCTTAAGAACACCTTGGGTCTCCTTGGTAATAGACTTATAGCGTTCACCCATCAAGACGTTAATCACGGCCTGACTGCCGACAATCTGAGAGGTCGGGGTCACCAAAGGAATATAACCGAGATCCTTTCGAACTCTTGGGATTTCGGCGAGCACCTGGTCAAACTTATCAAAGGCACCCTGCTCCTTCAGCTGGCTTTCCATATTGGTCAGCATCCCACCTGGAACCTGCGCCACCAAAATTCGGCTGTCCACACCACGAAGACTACCTTCAAACTGCGCATACTTCTTACGGACTTCTCGGAAATAGGCCGCAATTTCTTCGAGTAACTCGATTTTGAGGCCCGTATCTCTAGGCTGCCCTTCCAATGCGGCCACCACAGCTTCGGTTGCACTGTGGCCATAGGTCATACTCATGGAGGAAATCGCGGTATCGACGTTATCAATACCCGCTTCTGCGGCTTTAATGATCGTAGAGGTGCTAAGGCCCGTCGTTGCATGACACTGCATATGAATCGGAACCGATACCGCCTGCTTCAAGCGGCTCACCAGTTCGAACGCCTCATAAGGCTTTAAGAGGCCCGCCATATCCTTGATCGCGATCGAGTGGGAGCCCATGTCCTCGAGTTTCTTGGCCAAATCCACCCACATCTTGATGGTATGCACTGGGCTTACTGTATAGGAAATAGTGCCCTGAGCATGCTTACCGTTGGCAATGGTCGCTTTGATGGCTCTTTCAAAATTCCTGGGATCATTGAGAGCATCAAAAATTCGGAATACATCCACGCCATTTACAGCGCAGCGTTCTACAAACTTATCTACGACATCATCAGCGTAGTGCCGATAACCTAATAGATTCTGCCCTCGGAGCAGCATCTGCAACGGCGTATTAGGTAGGGCTTTTTTGAGGGTTCTGAGCCTCTCCCAAGGGTCTTCGCCCAAATAGCGGATACAAGCGTCAAACGTTGCACCCCCCCAAGCTTCCAGCGACCAAAACCCAACCTGATCCAATTTCTCACAAATGGGCAACATATCCTCAATCCGAAGACGCGTCGCGAGGAGGGATTGGTGCGCATCACGAAGAACAACATCGGTAATGCCAAGTGGTTTCGCCATATTCGGGTCCTTAAATCTCTGTAAGTAACTCGGTGGGATATCTGATCGGGCTATTGAGTTCGAAAGCGCTCTATGGCAGCGCTGATAACAGCCACCAACTCTGACTCATCCGGATCCACCAGAACCTGAGAGCGTGATTTTGGGACCGATTGAGGACTATACCGTTTAACGACCTTAGCCGTAATACCAATGATCCAAACGAGCAGCGCCAAGAATAGGAATACAATCCCCATGCCAACCAGCATGAGCTTGAGTCCTGGGAGCAAAAGGTCGGAAAGCGAAGGTTCCATATCGTGCTAAGCCATTGAAAAGTTACACGCGAGTATTGGAGTTCTGACGGCGTTATCATAAATGGCCGTTCACCAATTGTCGAATAACACACCCTAATACCAGCGATTATTTCCAAAAAGCACGTATCCTGTGCCTTTTATTGAGCGTTTGTCCTTGAATGGGGCGGAGCCATCACCTTTGCAATATCAGAACCATAAGAATTTCTGATTCGTAAAATAGGTTTTTGTATGTAAAACTTATACTCAATCTCAACAGAGCTCAGTCGGATCGGATGGACATTTTGCCCATCTCGCTTTACGTAAAGTTCTCCTCCTTACGGCGACCCTAGTTGGTCGCTTTTTTTTGTCCAAAAAAAAGCCCGCTTAACGCAGGCGCTTTTTATTTTATTTTTATTATTGAAGGCAAAACTGGAATGAATTCCAGTTACGCTTATCACGACCGTTATTATTATTTTTAAGCGCCTTACAAAGAGTTCTCCTCCTCTCCGACGACCTGCAAATGCAATTCATCCGCATTCGCACTACATAGTCTAATGAAAATTAGACGCATGTCCACATTTTTTAAGGGCCTTTTGGGCGCTTTGGGAGAAAGAGCCAAAACGCCTGGACTTTCGACCGAAATCGAAGGTCATCCCCTATAAGAAGCGCCTGTGATTTCAAGCATTTTAGACTCGATCCATTCCTCAGCCTCTCGATTAATATCCACAGCACTTAAAAGACTACCATCCAAAGGCTGACCGATATGAATATCAATTACCCCAGGGTATTTTAGAAATCCATTTCTGGCCCAGTACTCACCGGCATTATGTGCCACCGGTAAAACAGGACAACCTGCACGGTGCGCCAAAAGCCCGCCGCTGGAGCCATAGTGCCCTCGTTTCCCTGGGGGTACTCTTGTTCCTTCAGGAAACAAGACCACCCAACGGCCTTTACCTATACTTGAAATACCCTCCTTAAGGACTTGCTTTAAAGCCCTCGTCTTTTCCCGTCGGTTGATCGCTATGGGTTCAAGGGCGGCCATAGCCCAACCCCAAAAAGGAATTCTGAGCAACTCGCGCTTCAAAATGAAGACGGCTGATGGAAAGATCGCGTAAAGAGCAAATGTCTCGAAAGCCGCCTGATGCTTACACAGAATCAAACCTCTTTCGTTGGGGATATGTTCAAAACCATGTACTCGATATGAAAGGCCACAAACCACCCTGAGCACCCAAAGATTGATGTGCACCCAAAATCTCGCCACACGATAGCGCCAACTGAAAGGGAAGAGCCACATCAAGAGCACGACTGGGCTCATGAGTAACGTAGAAAGCACCATTCCCACCATAAAAATCGCGGAACGGATAACAAGGCTAACCTTGGGCAAGGAGGATGTTCTGGACAGCTTCATAGAGATTGGAACAAATGGGCAAATCAAGATCCGGGTAGCGCTCGAGCGTTCGAAGCCCCTTTCCCGTCTGAACCAAGTAAGGCGAGGCACCAGAGAGTCGAGCGGCCTCGAGATCACGGTAGGAATCGCCAACCGCAGGGACCCCCGTCAAATCAAGCCCAAAATCTTGTGCACAGCGCGTAAAAAGACCCGGCTTGGGTTTACGACACTCACAAAAATCCTCTGGGCCATGGGGACAGTAATAGATCGCCTCTATCTTTCCACCACGCGACTCAACGGCTTTGATCATCTTGTCATGGATCAGGCCAAGGGTTGCTTCATCAAAGTAACCCCTAGCCACACCAGACTGATTGGTGATCACCACGATTTTAAAACCCTTTTGACTGAGCAACTCAATTGCCTCAAGACTTCCGGGTATCGGGACCCACTCTTCCGGTGACTTGATGTAGGCATCCGAGTCTTCATTGATGACGCCGTCTCGGTCGAGAATAATAAAACTCATACGGGTGTAATCATCATCGGGTTTAACCTAATTCTTGTAGCCTAGAGATATCAGCAATATTCAGGAACAACCGTTCCGTTCCGGCCAAAAGACTTAAACGATTTCGCCTTAGCTCCAAGTCCTCCGCCATCACCATGACAGAATCAAAGAAAATGTCGACGTCAGAGCGAAGCCCCGCTAACTGACACAAAGCAGCTTTATAGTCTCCAGCAGCCAGTAATGGCTTAATGGCATCGTTGTTAGACCGTACGGCTTCATTCAGCACTTTCTCCGCCGGGTCGATCAGATTATCAAGACTCACCAGACCCAGATCAATGTCTTCGGCTTTACGAAGAAGGTTGCGGATGCGTTTGTTGGCCGCTGCAAGACTGGTCGCTTCAGGCAGAGCACGAAACTCCTGAACAGCCTGTAAACGCCGGTCAAAGTCTAGCAAGCTGATGGGCTTAACAGAGAGAACCGCCTCGAACTCATCATGCTTATAACCCCGCTCCAAACAGTAGCCACGAAGACGCTCGAAAATGAAACTCTCGAGTAGCTCAAGGGTTCTATTACGATCAAACTCATGATTGAAAGCGTTTAAGGCCCTTGAAAGCAGATCAGCCAAATTGAGGTCCAATCCGCCTTCAATGTTTAAACGAATCACCCCCAAAGCCGCACGGCGCAAGGCATAGGGGTCTTTATCACCTGTTGGGATGAGTCCTGCACTAAAAATACCCGTCAAGGTATCAATTTTCTCGGCTAAGGCCACCACATAACCCAAGGAGGTCACAGGCAGCGGGCCACCGGAAACTTTAGGAAGATACTGCTCCTCAATCGCAGCAGCGACCGCCACAGTCTCTCCATCAGCGCGCGCATAGTAGCGCCCCATAATGCCCTGGAGCTCAGGAAACTCTCCGACCATATTGGTTAGGAGATCCGCTTTGGCCAACAAACCGGCCCGCTCGGCAGATGGCGCGTCAAGCCCTAGGTCCTGAGCAACTGACTTTGCAAGTTGGGCTACACGCAGGACTTTGTCATGCATTGAGCCGAGTTTATTTTGGAACGTCACTTGCGCTAAATCAATGACGCGACTCTCAAGCGTTCGACTCCTATCCTGTTTCCAGAAAAACTCGGCATCTGAAAGTCTTGGCCTTACAACACGCTCGTTACCCTCGCGGACGGTTTCAAGGCGCGAACTGTCTATGTTACTGAAGGTGATGAAGTTAGGTAGGAGCTGACCCTCGAGATCCTTGACTGGAAAATACTTTTGGTTGGCCTGCATGGTCGTAATCAAGACCTCGGGCGGAAGCGCTAAGAAACGCGACTCAAAACCACCCAATACCGGCACGGGCCATTCGACCAATGACGTGACCTCATCCAATAGATCAAGCTCTATATGAGGCTTACCACCCACTTTCTGCGCGGAGGTTTCAGCTGCGAGACGAATCTTCTCCCTCCTCTGCTCAAAGTCAGCCATCACGTGGCCTTGATGAAGCAGCTTCTCAACATACTCATGGGGTTGCTGTAACGCCAAAATAGACGCGCCATGAAACCTATGCCCCCTGGTTTCACGCCCTGATTTCACACCGAGGATGTCCGCATCGATCACATCATGGCCGAACAATAGAACCACCCAATGAACAGGACGAACGAACTCAGCGACCCCACTGCCCCAACGCATACGTTTTGCAATAGGCAACAAAGAAAGCGCTTGGCGAATGATGTCCGGAATTAGGTCCTTAGTCTTTGCACCTTGAACCTGTTGCCGAAAAGCCAGCCACTCACCCTTATCGGTAGTGAGAGTAAACAACTGTTCCTGTTCTGCCCCACAACTCCGCAGAAAACCCTCAAGTGCCTTACTTGGACTACCATCGGGCTGATACGCCACATTGAGCGCCGGGCCTCTGCGCTCAATATCTTGATCAGGCTGAGCAGTTTCCAGCGCCTCAACAATAATAGCGAGCCGTCTAGGGGTCGCATACGGAACCACCCGACCAAAGCTTAATCCAGCCTTAGTGAGACCCGCCTCAACGCCCTCTTTTAACGCCCGACTGAGGCTCAATAGGGACTTGGGTGGTAACTCTTCTGTTCCCAGCTCAAATAATAGGTCGAAACACTCAGACATCAGGTCCGTCCTTCAGAATCAACATAGGAAAGCCGAGCTGCTCTCGGCGTTGGTAATAAGCCTCAGCAACGGCTTTGGCTAGATCACGCACTCTCAAAATAAACCGTTGCCGCTCAGTGACTGAAATCGCTTTTCTAGCATCGAGCAGATTGAACGAATGAGAGGCTTTCAACACCATCTCATAAGCAGGCAGCGGAAGATCCATTTCGATCAGTTTTTTGCATTCTTTTTCGTAGGTATCGAAGCAACCAAAATGGAAATCCGTGTTTGCGTGCTCAAAATTAAAAGCCGACATCTCGACTTCATTTTGATGATACACATCACCGTAGGTCACAACGCCTTGAGGACCTTTAGCCCAAACCAGATCAAACACGCTTTCCTTGGCCTGAAGATACATGGCGATGCGCTCAAGACCATAGGTGATCTCACCGCTCACTGGCCGACAATCTAACCCTCCCACCTGTTGGAAGTACGTAAATTGAGTCACCTCCATACCGTTTAGCCAAACTTCCCAGCCCAATCCCCAAGCGCCCAAGGTGGGTGACTCCCAATTATCCTCAACGAAGCGGATATCGTGCTCTTTCAAGTTGAAACCGAGCATCTCTAGGGAGCCCAAATACAGCGCCTGAAAATCAGGCGGCGAAGGCTTCATCAAAACCTGAAACTGATAGTAGTGTTGCAATCGATTGGGGTTTTCGCCGTACCGGCCATCCGTGGGACGCCTTGATGGCTGAACATAGGCGGTATTCCATGGCTCTGGGCCGATGGATCGCAAAAAAGTAGAAGGATGGAAGGTTCCAGCCCCAACCTCGAGGTCCAATGGTTGAAGAATTACGCACCCCTGATTCGCCCAATAATCCTGCAGAGCTAGAATGAGGCCCTGAAAGGTTGAAACATCGCGTTGTACTGAGATCACGCCGGCCACTTCGCTCTGATGAGTAGATAAAATTGAATTATAGCCGAATTCACTGAGACTCCAGGGACATGAGCCTTAGTTAGGACAGAATCTCAAAGTGGGCTAAAGCGATCAGAGAATCAAAAGAGACCTTTGGCGACCTGACTGATACGAGCAAAATCAAAGGCCAAGCGTTCTTGAGATGATAGAGCGCTAGGTCACTTGGGCGCATAATGCTTAAGAGGTTTTACACCCTGATTCCCGACAAATGAGAACACATCAAAACCATCGGAAGGACCTGTAGTCTCCATCCCTGGAGATCCCATCGGCATCCCCGGCACCGATATTCCTTTAAATTTGGGCTTCTTGACGAGCAGAGCCTTTATCTCTTCCTCTGGAACGTGCCCCTCAACGGTGTAACCCCCTATAAGCGCGGTGTGGCAGGATCGTAAATCTTTAGGAATCCCTCTACTCTCCTTAATCGCAACCAAATCATCACTTTGAATGTCATGAATGGTGTAACCGTAGCCTTTCATGTAGGAAGACCACTTGAGGCAACACTGACACGTGGCGCTTCTATAAAGGGTCAAGTTTTTGTGGATTAGACCACCCTCTCTTTTTGCTGCACTCACCCCAAAAGCAGAGCACAGTAAAAGCAAGAAAAGTAAACGCTGTATCTGTTTCATGGTTCCCCATTAATGGTTGCAATCACCGTTCGAGATCCACCCTGATTACGATGCTCACCTAAATAGATGCCCTGCCAAGTTCCCAAACACAGCCCTCCATCTTTAATAGGGACCATCACACTCGCCCCCAGAAGACTCGACTTGATGTGGGCTGGCATATCATCCGCCCCTTCAATCGTATGCTCGTAGTAGGGGGCATTTTCGGGAACAAGGACCCCAAGATGCCTTTCGAAGTCGATACGCACATCCGGGTCGGCGTTCTCATTGATCGTGAGCGAGGCCGAGGTATGCTGCAGAAAAAACTGCACCCACCCCACGCTCAACCCGCTCAACTCTGGTAAGTGCCCTAATAGCTCGCTCGTCACAAGATGAAAGCCTCGAGGCCTGGGCCTAAGGTTAATGGTCTTCTGTATCCACATGGCTAAATGATACACCTTCACCGGACGTGTCCCTATCTACGCGTTACAATAACGATTTTATCTGCTTCCAAAGACATAACCTCATCATGCGAACCAGTCAATTTCCACTGAACACTGTCAAAGAAACACCCGCTGATGCCGAGATCATTAGCCATCAACTGATGTTGAGAGCGGGCCTGATTCGTAAGCTCGCCGCGGGCCTATACAACTGGCTACCTCTCGGCCTTCGTGTTCTAAGGAAAGTTGAAAACGTCGTTCGTGAAGAAATGGACCGCGCAGGCGCGTTAGAGCTTCTTATGCCTGCCGTACAACCCGCCGAACTGTGGGAGGATTCTGGCCGATGGAGTGTATTCGGCCCTGAACTATGCCGGTTTAAAGACAGGCACGGTCGTGATTTCTGCTTAGGCCCAACCCATGAAGAAATCATCACGGACCTGGTTAGGAATGAACTAAAAAGTTACAAGCAGGTACCGGTAAATTACTACCAAATCCAAAGCAAATTCAGGGATGAAGTAAGGCCCAGATTCGGGGTCATGAGAGCTCGTGAATTCTTGATGAAGGATGCCTATTCATTTCATATGAGCAAGGAATCCTTGCAAGAAACCTACGACAGAATGTACTCGGCGTATTCGCGTATTTTCGAACGACTGGGGCTCGAATTTCGGGCTGTTCTTGCCGACACAGGCGCCATTGGCGGTAGTCTTTCGCATGAGTTTCATGTGCTTGCGGACTCAGGAGAAGATGCCATAGCCTTTTCCGACCAAGGCACCTATGCCGCCAATGTTGAAATGGCGGAAGCGGTCACCCTGGAGCCAACAGCCGAGCACCTCGAAACTCTCGCTGTTGTGAATACGCCAGGTCAACATAGTATTGAAGAGGTCAGCCGGTTCCTGAAGATTGCACCAGAGCGCATCTTAAAAACACTGATCGTTCGGGGCGAACAGGATGGGGTAGTTGCCTTACTATTAAGGGGCGATCACGAACTAAACCCCGTTAAAGCCACCAAAATAGAAGGTGTCGCCCACCCATTTCAACTAGCCTCCGATACAGAAGTTCGAGAAGCCACTGGATGTGCGCCTGGGTCGGTTGGTCCAATTGGACTTAAAATCCCGGTGATTGCTGATCGAAGCGCCGCTAAATTAATTAATTTTGCTTGTGGAGCGAATGAAGATGGGCGGCACTTCATTCATGCAAACTGGGGAAAGGATGTTCCAGAGCCTAAAATCGCTGATTTACGCCTCGTCATTGAAGGGGATGACAGCCCAGACGGTAACGGTAAGCTCAAAATTGCCCGAGGGATTGAGGTGGGTCATATCTTCCAGCTTGGCACCAAGTACAGTGAAGCTATGAACGCTACTGTGCTGAATGAAGAAGGCAAAAATCAGGTATTGATCATGGGTTGCTATGGGATTGGTGTTTCCCGAGTAGTAGCGGCCGCCATTGAACAAAATCATGACGAACGCGGCATTACTTGGCCCGATGCCTTAGCGCCCTTTCAGGTAGCACTCACGCCCATTAACATGACCGCTTCCGAGAAACTGACTGCAGTTGCCGAAAGCCTCTACCAAACCATGAAGTCAGCCGATCTCGATGTGCTGTTTGATGATCGGAAAGCACGACCTGGTGTGATGTTTGCAGACATGGAGCTGATTGGGATCCCGCATAGAATCGTTATTAGTGACCGTCTTCTCGAAGACGGCAAGGCTGAATACAAGGGAAGAACGGATCAAGAGGCTGAAACGATCGCATTAGATGATGTGATTGCGTTCCTAAAAAAGAAGCTCGAGTCAGTTTAGCCATATCACTTCAAGCCAAGGCTCTCTCGTCCCTCGGTTGGATGGGCTGAGCCTTTGACCTATAATGCCCATTCATCATGAGACCGGCTTACTGCTTTTAATGAACCCTCTTTTGTCCAAACTCCAACCTTACCCATTTGAGCGACTCAATCGGCTCAAAGAAGGAGTTCAACCACCAGAAGGCCTATCGCCCATATCATTATCTATTGGGGAACCCAAACACCCTACACCCGAATTCATTGCCGAGGAACTTAAGCGGCATTTAAACGAACTGACCCAATACCCGGCCACCTTGGGTATTCGCTCACTTCGAGAAGGCATTGCGGAATGGCTGATCAAGCGCTTCAAACTCAGCCCCGACGCTCTAAATCCGGATACACAGATTTTGCCCTGTAATGGGACGCGGGAAGCTCTCTTTTCGTTCGCGCAAGCTGTTGTTGCGCCCAACGAAGGGGCCTTGGTGCTCATGCCAAACCCGTTCTATCAAATCTATGAGGGCGCAGCTTTTCTTGCCGGTGCCGAGCCCTACTTTCTAAATACGACCCGAGATAATGGATATCTTCCTGATTTCGATAGTATTCCCGATGAAATCTGGTCTAGGTGCCAATTGCTCTACATTTGTTCACCCGGCAATCCAACTGGAGCCGTGATACCGGCAAAGATGCATTACCAGCTCATAGACCTTGCGGAACGATTCGACTTTATCATTGCATCCGATGAGTGTTATTCAGAACTGTACAATGATGAGAATGAACCCCCACAAGGCTTACTGCAATCCGCTCAGGAGATGGGCAATCAGGCCTTTGAACGTTGTGTCGTTTTTCACAGCCTTTCAAAACGCTCCAACGCGCCAGGTCTAAGGTCAGGCTTTATTGCAGGCGACGCCAAAGTCCTATCGAAATTCCTACTCTACAGGACTTACCATGGCTGCGCGCTCTCACTCCCCATTCAGAAAGCCAGCCTCTCTGCGTGGAAGGACGAGGGGCATGTCATTGAGAACCGCAAGCTTTACCGAGCAAAATTCGAAGCCGTTCATTCCATACTTGGGAATGAACTGGATTTTGAGATTCCAGCAGCCGGGTTCTATATTTGGCCTAAAGTACCGGGCGATGATCAGGAGTTCACAAGAGCGCTTTACGCTCATAAAAACATTCAAGTGCTGCCAGGTAGCTTTTTGTCACGCGACCATTACGGCACCAACCCTGGGCGAGGGCACGTTAGAATGGCCCTGGTGGCCCCTTTGCCTGAGTGCGTTAGTGCAGCAGAACGCATTCTAGATTTTCTTCACACTTAATTAATCATTTAAATTCACCTCATGTCACTAGAAAACATCATCAACGCCGCATTCGAAGATAGAAATAACATTTCCCCACTAACAGTCTCTCGGGAAACAAAGGAAGCGATCTATGATTCGCTCAATCTTCTGGATAGTGGAAAAGCGCGTGTCGCTGAAAAGATAAACGGCAACTGGGTGGTCAATCAGTGGCTGAAGAAAGCCGTTCTTCTTTCATTCCGTATCGCTGATAATCGAGTCATGGAAGGTGCCGAAACCAAATATTTCGATAAGGTCGAACCCAAATTCGGCAGCTTCTCACCCGAACAGTTTGCTAGCCAAGGCGTGCGGGTAGTTCCTCCAGCGGCTGTCCGGAAAGGAGCATTTATTGGTTCTGGGGTCATTTTAATGCCCTCATTTGTCAACATTGGCGCCTATGTCGACTCTGGCACTATGGTCGATACTTGGGCAACAGTAGGCTCTTGTGCCCAGATTGGGAAAAATGTGCACTTATCTGGCGGCGTTGGCATTGGCGGCGTGCTTGAGCCACTTCAGGCAGGCCCAACCATCATCGAAGACAATTGTTTCATCGGAGCACGCTCAGAAGTCGTTGAAGGGGTCGTTGTAGAAGAAGGCTCCGTTATTTCGATGGGCGTTTACATTGGACAAAGCACAAAGATTTTCAACCGAATGACCGGCGAAGTGAGCTATGGTCGAATTCCAGCCGGTTCGGTAGTAGTTTCTGGTAATCTCCCGTCCAAGGATGGAAGCCATAGCCTTTATTGTGCCGTGATTATCAAACAGGTCGACGAAAGAACCCGTAGCAAGGTCGGCATTAACGAACTTCTGCGCGACTAATCCTTCTGGCTTTTAGCCCTATCATCTAAACCCAAAGAGAGGAAACCATGAATAAAACCATAATTACTGTACTGGCCCTTCTAGCTTCGAGCTCTGCCTTTGCTTCTACCGATCATTACATCCGCAGAGAAGGCAACTTGGTTCAACATCTTAAAATCACCAAAACGGCTCATGACACCAATGTGAGCATGGATGTTGACGCCGATAACAAAGAAACAGGGCATAAAGCCTGTTCTGCAGAAGTCTCCGGAGACGGCAAAACAACTGGCGAAAATGTGATCTCAATGAGAAAACAAATCGAAGGTGAGACGAGACATTGCCTTCTGGAAATCAAGCTCAGTAATGATGGCGCGAAGGTCGATCAGTATGCTGACTGCACGTACTTTGCAACCGGTGACTGCCACTTTGGTAGCGACGGTAAAGAGCTCGTCAAAATCAAGTAAGTTTCGCGCATCTAGGAAGCCTATAGGGCTTCCTAGACATCAATTTGGCGAACGATTGCCCAATTTTGCCGGTTATTTATTCAGAACGTAACAGTTGGGCTCGCCCGAGGAGTCTCTGCAGTTTATGCTGTAGCTTATCGACTTATTGCATCCCTGAACCTCTATCACGTAGCTCCCCCAGACCTTACCCCAGATCGTTTTCTTGTCGGCATCTTTCTCAGAAATAACTTTGGTGTTTAGCTTCTGGCAACTTAATGCAGATGCCCCCAACTTTAGGGCAAGAGCCTCAGCTACAGGGCGATCCTCTCTTAACGCTTCGTCCTCAGAAGCTACATCGGCAGTAACCGTTGAACAGGCCGACAACAGCTTTAGAGCTAGAGAAAGAATCAAGATCCTGCCTAGAATTGAATAAATCACCCAAACACCCTCAGCAGCTGAGAAACAGCAAATATATTCAAACGAAAAAGCTAAAGAAAAACGCTGTGCCGAGAAAGCATTCGATCTATTTATTGTTTGATCGCACCGTAACCTTGTTCACTTTCCTGGACAATTTTCTTGCCCTCAGAAATTTTACGCTGACCATCGGCCACCATTTGATTCCCCTGTGCAATCATGTCCTCACCACTCTTAATGAGGGACTCACCTTCATTATGTCTTTGGCCAAGCTGGGCCATCCCCTGACTCTCCCTCAGAATCTGCTCGCCACTGAGAGGCCTTGGAGCTATTTTTGGAGGCGGCTCTGTCGCACAAGCCGAAAGCCAAACCAAAAGAACCATGACCAGATAGGCACGTTGTGTCGATTGCATAGAACCAAACCTCAAAGATTACAATTTCAACATATTCTACGATGGCAAGCTTAGATAGTTCCATATCTGAATCTATAACCATAAACCCCTCCCTCTATACAGTGAGGCATAGTGAAGAGAATGCGCAATCCTGCTTGCAATCCCAATGCTCCATCA
>Ga0164297_10003377_pt1 | contig 14889 bp, 10 predicted proteins | sample GEODES058metaG_FD_113539 | JGI IMG/M metagenome (GOLD analysis project Ga0164297, IMG submission 113539) | Dystrophic lake water microbial communities from Trout Bog Lake, Wisconsin, USA - GEODES058 metaG | ecosystem: Environmental > Aquatic > Freshwater > Lake | place: USA: Trout Bog Lake...
CACTGCCGCCGTGAAATTTGCGGAACAAGGCATTGCGGCTTACGCCGGTTAGTTCTACAATAGTGATTGTAAATACACAAAGCGTCAGTATAGTAAAAAAGATGTACTTATAATTCTTTTCCATTCCTGTTAATTCGAGATTTTGCTGTATACCACAAAACTACTAAATAATCATGAAGATTAAAGGTGGAACATAAAAAATTAAGAAGGATCGGAACGGCAACAAAGTTGATGAAAATATATGCCGAACTTACACAATGTGTTCAACGGCGGTTGAGTGTTTGTGATTTGCCGATGACTTTGGTTTAAGATAATCGTTTCAGCAGTTTCTCAGGCAATTTGGCTAATTATTTAAAGAAAAAATCCCCTCCAAATTGCTCTGAAGGGGATCATTATTACAATACAAGTATTATTTCTTAGCTGCAGCAGCAGGCGCTTTAGCTGCAGCAGCAGGAGTGGCTGCCTTGGTTTCAGTCTCAGCCTGGCGCAATGCACGGGTAGTGGCAACAGATGCGATAGGAATACGTGGAGAATTAAGGATCTCAACGTTTTCGATCTTTACATCTTCAACGCGAACGTTGCCAAACAGTTGCAGGTTTTCGATGTTCACATCAATGGTCTCTCTCAGATACTGAGGGAAGCAACGAACATGCAGCGACTTCATCTTCAGCAACAATCTACCGCCATCTTTTACACCTTGCGGTTGACCCACAAATTTCAAAGGCAGGGTAGCCACCACCTTACGATCGTCTTTCAGTTCCAGAAAATCAATGTGTGCCAGTGCATCTGTCACTACATCAAATTGCAGGTCTTTTACGATGGTGCGGTAGCTCTTACCGTCAACAGTGATCTCAGCCAATTGGAAATCGGGTGTGTACACCAACGTTTTGAAAGCCATTGCCGGCGCTTGGAAATGTACAGGTTGCTCGCCTCCGTATATTACGGCAGGTACGGCACCTTCTGACCTGAGCTGGCGTGTTTCTTTTTTACCCAGTTCGGCCCTCAGTGTTCCTTCAATTTTTACACTTTTCATTTTACTTTTTTACTCTTTCAGCGCCGGGCGATAACCTGCCTAACATCCGGACGTTGAAATTTTTTAATTGATTATCAAGCGTTTGTCCCGTTTATCGGGAGGAGGTTTTGATGTATATACAGTGTCTTTAGTATAATGTTGTTTACTTTCTGTTGCTATGTATGAACAATGAACTGATCGATTTATTTTCAAAAGTATTTCTGATAGCTACGGCAAACAATTCTCCGGTTGAAAGTACCCGTATCTTGTCACTTTTGTGCTTCAGCGGTATGGTATCACAAACTACCAACTCCTCTAATACCGAATTTTCAATGTTCTCATAAGCCTTGCCGCTCAATACAGGATGCGTGCAAAATGCCCTTACCGACAAAGCGCCTTTTTCCTTCAAAATAGCCGCCGACTTGGTAAGTGTGCCTGCTGTATCACAGATATCGTCTATCAATACTACATTGCGTCCTCTTACGTCGCCGATCACCGTCATGGCTGCCACCTCATTGGCACGTTTGCGTTGCTTATCGCAGATAACCATATCTGCTTCAAAATACTTGGCAACTTCACGCACCCTGTTGGTACTACCCACGTCGGGGGATGCAAAGGTAAGGTTTTCTATCTTAAGATTCTCAATGTATGGTATAAAAATAGCCGATCCGTCCAAATGATCCACAGGGATATCAAAAAAACCTTGAATTTGAGGAGCGTGAAGGTCCATGGTCATTACCCTGTTGGCACCGGCAGTGGTAAGAATGTTGGCCACTAACTTAGAACCAATGGATACACGCGGTTTGTCTTTTCTATCCTGACGCGCAAAACCAAAGTAGGGGATGACTGCAGTGATATAGCCTGCTGATGCGCGGCGTGCCGCATCGATCATCAGCAACAATTCCATAAGGTTATCGGCGGGTGCATTGGTACTTTGTACCAAAAAAACATAATCTCCCCTGATCGATTCATGAAAAACAGGCTGATATTCGCCATCGCTGAATTTCTGGATGGTTAGGTTGCCTAATGGTTTATCGTGATATTTGGCGATCTTTTCAGCCAGATAAATAGAACTTGTACCGGAAAAGATTTTTACTGCTGGATCCATTTGGGCGCAAAGATAATCAACGCAAATGTTAATCAAAAATAAACACACTGCTTATTCCTGATGACTCCCGTATTTAACAAACATATAGATATACAGCACCCTAGACATTCTCATCAGCCACGGTTGCAATAACATCAGTATCCCGATTCCGCTGAACAGATAAGAGAGTACGCTGTTGTCTTTAATCGAAATGCCGATCGTAAATTTGTAAATAATAAAATATATTAGCAGGAAGGCTACTGACAGTGCATAGCTCACATAGCCTGTACCGAAATAAAACCCGGTTTGTAATTCAGTTTTTTGCCCGCATTCCGGACATTTTTCAGGCATTTCCAATAATTTTCCTAATGGAAAATAGCTACGCCGGGTAAATAATTTGCCCTTCCTGCAATTTGGGCATTTCATGGCAATGATACTGGGCAATAAAGCCGGTTTTTTATTCATGGTCTTAAAAATTACAACATATGCGGGTATGCATAAGGTGGCTATAATTCTAAGGTACCTAAGTAGCGCTCAGCATCCAGGGCCGCCATACAGCCGCTGCCTGCTGCTGTTACTGCTTGCCGGTAGTGCTTATCCTGCACATCACCACAGGCAAATACGCCTTCAATATTGGTTTTAGAAGTGCCGGGCCGGGTCATGATGTACCCTTGCTCATCCATATCTATCACGCCTTTAAACAGATCTGAGTTAGGCTGATGACCAATAGCTACAAAAAATGCCTTTAGCGGAATAGTGGTTTCTTCGTTCGTCTTGTTATTTAATATAGTAAGCGCTTCTACTTTATGTTCGCCAAGAATTTCTTTGGTCTCAGAGTTCCAGTAAACCTTAATGTTTGGTGTACGTAAAACCCTTTCCTGCATTACTTTGCTGGCACGCATTTCGCCGCGTCGTATCAGCATATGCACATTGCTGCACAACTTCGAAAGGTACAAGGCTTCTTCACAAGCGGTGTCTCCGGCACCAACGATCGCTACTTCCTGGCCTTTAAAGAAAAAGCCGTCGCAAACAGCGCATGCAGATACTCCATGCCCATTGAGGCGTTGTTCACTTTCTATGCCCAACCATTTGGCCGATGCCCCTGTTGCAATGATCAGTGCATCTGTCTCTATGGTCAGTTCTTCATCTATTTCTACCCTGAATGGACGTTGTGAAAGATCCACTTTAGTTGCTAACCCCCAACGAATGTCAGCGCCCATGCGTTGCGCTTGCTGTTCGAAATCAACCATCATTTGCGGACCCATAATTCCATTGGGATAGCCGGGATAATTTTCAACTTCTGTAGTGATCGTAAGTTGCCCACCGGGTTGTAAACCCTGATACAGTACCGGTTTCAAATTGGCACGCGCAGCATATATCGCAGCAGTGTATCCGGCCGGGCCAGACCCTATGATCAGGCAGTGTACTTTTTCTATATCGCTCATAAAAAAGATCTCGAAATTGGTTTGCAAAGGTAATCACAATCAATCAGATGCCATAGAAAACTACGGCAAAACCGATTGAAACTGCCTTATGAGCCGATAAAAAGGACTTATGTAGGATTTAGCCATCGCGCCATTCGCGGCCGGTCATATTCAGAAACACATCCTCCAGTGTCGCCTCTCTTACAGCTTTGGGCCTGCGGAAGCCGGTTTCTAAAAGACGGTCTATTAATGCGTGGGGTGTGTTGAGGTCTACGATCTCACCTTTGTCTACGATTGCTACTCGCTCGCAAAGTTCTTCTGCTTCATCCATATAATGGGTTGTAAGCACCACAGTTGCGCCATTATTGCGTAGTTGTATGATCAGCTCCCATAAATTTCGGCGTGCTTGCGGATCCAAACCGGTTGTAGGTTCATCCAAAAAGATGATCCTGGGTTGATTGATAAGTGTAGTGGCAATGGAAAACCGCTGTTTTTGACCGCCTGATAGCTGTTTGAACTTATTTTTAGCTTTATCGCGTAAATTAACGGTATCCAGCAGGGTCATAGCATCTACATCCCTGTTATACAATCCTGAAAACAATTCGATGATCTGTTTCAGGTTCAGATTGGGATAGTAGCCGGCTGCCTGTAGCTGTACACCAATTATATTTTTGATGGCCTGTGGATCCTTATCCAAGTCCAGACCGGCCACAGTAACAGTGCCGGAAGTCTTTTGGCGGAGCGTTTCTATTATTTCAAGCGTTGTGGTTTTGCCGGCGCCATTTGGCCCCAGCAAGCCAAAAATTTCCCCTTCCTGCACCTCAAAGCTAATACCTTTCACTGCTTCAAAATCACCATATTTTTTTACCAGATTATCCACTTTAATGATTGCGTCGCTCATGCTGGAAATGTTTTATTGTATTGCACTACAAACCTAAAAGTAAATACTGATAAAGCCAAAAAGAAAAAACCGGCACACGACCGGTTTTTCATTCAATTTTGTAATTAGTTGTTTTTATGCTTCTGCGTAAGCCTCTGTGGGTTCGCAGGTGCATACCAGATTGCGGTCACCAAAAGTATTGTTCACACGGGCTACGCTCGGCCAAAATTTATTCAGCTTCACATAATGCAACGGATATGCAGCCTGTTGCCGGCTGTAAGCATGATTCCATTCATCGGCAGTGATAACGTGCTGTGTATGTGGCGCATTTTTCAACGCATTGTCGTGCTTGTCCATCTTGCCGTCTTCTATCAGGCGTATTTCTTCACGTATGCTCAGCAGGGCATCGCAAAAACGATCCAACTCCGCTTTATCTTCACTCTCGGTAGGTTCTATCATGATGGTGCCGGGAACGGGGAAACTCATGGTTGGAGCATGAAAACCATAGTCTATCAGGCGTTTGGCAACATCTTCCGCTTCGATTTCCGCTGTCTTTTTAAACGGACGCAGATCTACGATATACTCATGCGCACAGGTGCCGTTAGTGCCGTTATACAGTATATCATAGGCTTTTTCCAACCTGCAACGCATATAGTTTGCATTCAGTATTGCAAACTCTGTGGCATGGCGCAAGCCATCAGGCCCCAGCATTCTTATGTATGCATAAGAGATCAGCAATATGCTGGCAGAGCCATACGGAGCTGCACTTACTGCATGAGCCTGTGCTGTACCGTTGCTATTAGATGTGGCAAGCGCTATGTGTGAAGGCAGGAACGCCTCCAAATGTTTCTTAACGCAGATAGGGCCCATGCCCGGACCACCGCCGCCATGCGGAATAGCAAATGTCTTATGCAGGTTCAGGTGACAAACGTCTGCACCAATAAGCCCCGGAGCAGTCAATCCTACCTGAGCATTCATATTGGCACCGTCCATGTACACTTGTCCGCCGTTGGCGTGTATAATATCTGTAATTTCTTTTATCGCCTCTTCGTACACACCATAGGTACTTGGATAGGTGATCATAATGCCGGCAAGGTTGTCTTTGTATTGTTCTGCGCGTGCTTTCAGGTCGGCTACGTCTACATAGCCATTGGCCAGGGCTTTTACCACCACCACTTTGTATCCGGCCATTACCGCACTGGCAGGATTAGTGCCGTGGGCCGATATTGGTATCAGCATCACATCTCTGTGGCCTTCACCCTTGCTCATGTGATAATTGCGGATGGTCAGCAGTCCGGCATATTCGCCTTGTGCGCCGCTGTTGGGTTGCAGGCTACAGGCATCAAATCCGGTTATCTCACAAAGGTATGCTGTCAGTTCTTTGGCTATCTGACGGTAGCCGTTGGTTTGAAACTTAGGCGCAAATGGATGTATGTTGCTGATATGCGCCCAACTAAGCGGGATCATTTCGGTGGCGGCATTCAGTTTCATCGTACAGCTACCCAATGATATCATACTTGTGTTCAGGCTCAAGTCTTTATTCTCCAGCGATTTCAAATAACGCATCATCTGCGTTTCGCTGTGATGTTTGTTGAATACCTCTTGTTGCAAAAATGAACCTGTGCGTATCAACGCTGCGGGAACATGGCTCATTTCATTGTGCTCGTCAATAGCAAACGAAATAGGCTCATTGCCGTTCAATATCACGCCAATGATATCCAATACATCGCGTGGGGTAGTGGTCTCATCCAAAGAAATACCGATCCGGTTGCCGCTGCCGTAATGGAAGTTCACCTCAGCCGTCTCGGCTTTTTTACGGATCGCATCTGCATCTGCAACTTCAATAGTAATGGTATCAAAGAAATGCCGATTTAAGATCTTGATGCCGGCATTGCTCAACGACTCTGCGAGCGCTTGTGTGAGCGCAGACACTCTGCGGGCGATCAATTTTAAACCTTTAGGACCATGATATACAGCGTACATAGCAGCCATATTGGCCAGCAGTGCCTGAGCGGTACAAATATTGGAAGTGGCCTTTTCTCTTTTTATGTGTTGCTCGCGGGTCTGTAATGCCATTCTTAGCGCACGATTGCCTTGTGCATCAATACTAATGCCAATGATCCTGCCCGGCATCTGCCTTTTAAATTCGTCTTTTGCTGCAAAAAAAGCGGCATGTGGTCCGCCAAAGCCCAATGGAACACCAAATCGCTGTGAATTACCAAAAGCAACGTCCGCGCCCAGCTCGCCAGGAGGGGTGAGCAATGTAAGTGCCAACAGATCTGTAGCCATAGCCACAAATCCACCGGCTTCGTGCATTTCATTGATAAATCCTGTATAATCTTCTACGCTGCCGTTGCTTGAAGGGTACTGAATGATGGCGCCGAAATAAGTAGTATCGAGATCGGCAATATGATGATCACCTATCACAACTTCTATGCCCAGTGGTTGAGCACGGGTAATGATAACATCGAGTGTTTGTGCGTACACGCCATGATCTACAAACAGCTTGGGGCGCTCAGGGTTCTTTTCATCTTTATTCAGATAGTGGAAGAACATGCTCATGGCCTCTGCAGCCGCTGTTCCTTCATCCAAAAGGGATGCATTGGATAATGGCAATGCCGTAAGATCAGTGATCATTGTCTGATAGTTCAGCAGGCTTTCCAAACGACCCTGACTAATCTCAGCCTGATAAGGCGTATATTGGGTGTACCATCCCGGGTTCTCAAACACATTGCGCAATATGACGCTGGGTATATGGCAGGCAAAGTAGCCCTGGCCTATATAATTTCTAAATACTTTATTTTTGTTGGCGGTCTCTTTCAGGTGGGCCAAAAATTCTGCTTCGGTCAAAGCCTCCGGCACGCGCAATCTATGCTGCATGCGTATTCCGGCCGGTACGGTCTTATCAATCAGTTCCGACATACTGGCTACGCCAACCGTTTCCAGCATAGCTTGCATGTCTTGTGCGTTAATACCGATGTGCCGGTGAGTAAACTCTTCTTTTTGAATGGAAAATAAATTCATAAAAAACCAAATTAGCGTGTAAAACGCAGCGTCGCTGCTTAAAAAAAGTACGCAAAATTACGATTAATACAGGGATTTAAGAAAAAGAAAATAAAATTATAGCGCCGAATGTTGACATCCTGTGACTTACAACATAAATCCATCGCTTTATTTATCGGAAATTGTAACGGTGACTGCTCAATGTCCGGATTCTATTGGTTGTATATCAAGATTGTTAGCGGAAAATGGATGAAAAATATTAAACATTTGAAATTTGGCTTGATTTTTGCTGTAAAAAAAGAGCGATCAGCAATGATTCATATGAAAAAAAACTTACTTATATTTTTACTTACCGTTTCATCCTTGGCTGTTCAGGCACAGTTCGCCAAGAACCCAATGAAAGAAGTGGTCAGTTCGTTCAAATTGAATCACCTACAGGACATTAGCCGTTATATGGACGACTATATATCTGTTACCCTTAATAATAATCAATCGCTATACAGTAAAAATCAGGCAGAGATAATTATTAAAGATTTTTTTGATAAAAATGCAGCGTCCGAATTCAGTGTCATCAACGATGGTTCAGAAGAAAAGAATACCAAGTTTGCACTATTAAGTTTTGAGTCTAACCGGGAGAAATATTCTTTGTATATCCTGCTTAAGGAGAAAGACAATTCCTATATCATTCAGGAGATCCGCATCAATCCGGAGTGAGGCTGAGCCAAAATCAAGATTTTACCGATTAGTGTCCATTCGTAAAAAAGAGGAATGCTCACCTCCTTACCTTGGCATGCCGCTCCCATTTTTTCCTTTCTAACACTTGACATTGTAACCAAAATGTGCCGTTGGCGTTTCGTGTTGCTTACCATTATTTGAACCATGATTGCTGAGCCTGCCCCTGCATCATCACCGGTAATAATGCAAGCGCGATTCGGATATTTCTGCAACAGATTTTCATTAATAAGGAACAAGGGTTTGATCAGTTTTAGCAAATGAGCCTTGCAACATGATGTATGGCAAATAGGCAATAATTGTTAAATACTTCGAATTGTTTTTGAAAATAAAAAGGAATGAATAGTTTTAAATAAAAAAAGCGACTTGCGCCGCTTTTTAAAAAATTTCACAACGGAATAATCCTTATTGTGATTTGCTTTCAATATTTCAAAGGTAAAGATTTAGTTTAAATTTCAAAAAAAATGAAAAAAATACTTGGGTTAGATTTAGGAACCAATTCTATCGGATGGGCATTGGTTGATAAAGAAGAAAGGCAAATACTTGGAATGGGAAGTAGAATTATTCCAATGGGTGCTGAATTAAGTAAATTTGAACAGGGGCAGGCACAAACAAAAAATGCCAATAGAAGACGGGATCGTGGGATGAGAAAGCAAAATAAACGATACAAGCAAAGGCGCAATAAACTTATTTATATATTACAAAAGCTAAATATGCTTCCTGATCAGGTAAAATTGGCTGATGAATTTAATGATCCACTAAAAATTGACAAAGTATCAATATTGCCAATTGAGAAAAAGCAAAGTCAGTATAGCGCGTTCGACCTGATCAACTTAAGAGTAAAAGCGTTGAACGAAAAAATATCGTTGAAAGACTTTGGTAGAATAATTTATTTATTTAACCAATTACGTGGTTATTCTGGAGGAGGGATCGAACCTGACGAAAAAGATAGTGATTCGGATGAAGACAATGACTCTAAAAAACGCCGCGAAAATTATATTGTTTTTGCAAAGATTATCGAACTTTCAGAACCGGAAATTGTTTCATTTAAAAATAAACAGGTCGCTAAGAGAAAAGTAACCATCGAAACTGAGGATGGAATACTGCAGGGAGAGACTTTTATTGAAATACTTAGAGTTAATGAATCCTTAGAGATACAAGTGAATATTTCAAAGTCAAAGAAAGGTGAAAGCATTTTTTTTAAGTTGCCTAATAAAACGAGTTGGCGAAAAAAAATGGAAAATTTAGAACAGGAGCTTGTTAATATTTCCAAGGAAAAGGGGCGTGAAATTTATTTGTCAGAATATTTCTTGGAAATTTTAAAAGAAAATCGATGGGTGAAAATTCGAAATAATGTTATTCTACGTTCCCGTTACCAAGCCGAATTTGATGCGATTTGGAGCGAACAGAGTAAACATTACACTTTTTTAATAAATAGCGATCATGATAGGTTATCAGAGATCCTTAATTTTATTTTCCCAGGAACAAAAGATTCACAATTAAAATATAAAAAAGAAGGTCTTGAAAAGGGATTGTATCATGTAATCAGAAATCAAGTGATTTATTATCAACGCGAGCTAAAAGACCAAAGTCATCTTATTTCAGATTGCCGTTATGAAAAAGGCGAGAAAGCTATTGCTAAAAGTCATCCGGTTTTTCAAGAATTCAAAATATGGGAGCAGATAAACAAGCTCACAATTAATACGAAAATTGAGAATGGAAGAAATAAAAAAGGCGAAATAAAATACACGTATAAAGATCAAGTTATTCCGTCAAAGTTAAAAGAATGGCTATATGATGAATTGCAGAACAAAAAGGAAATAGGATTTGGAACAATTCTTTCAAAGCTTAAAAGAGAGTATAAGCTTAGAGAAAATATTGATTTCCTGAATGGCATTAACGCCAATGCAAAATTAAGAGGGAATGAAACAAAATTATTATTGAAAAGTTCACTAGGAATAGATCTTTGGCAACAATTAAATTTAGATAAGATCGAAAATCAGATTGAGTTATGGACTATACTATACGACTTAAAAGGTAACGAATATGATTTGTACAGTGAACGGACATCGGCTGTGTTGCTTTATTTGAAAAAACATGCACCCAACATTCCAAATATAGAGCAGACTGCAATTCAAATAAGCAAAATAAAATTTGCAAGGAGCTATGCGGCATTGAGTCTGAAAGCAATTGAAAAGATATTGCCGCTTGTAAGATGCGGAAAATATTTTAACCATAAACTTTCAGATTCCTTGAATGAAAAAATAATACGTATTCTTAATGAGACTGTAGATTCTCCTTTTGAAAAGGCAGCCCAAGAGTATCTTGAACAGAACGTTGAATTGTTAATTGACGGAGGGATAATGAACGTGTATGCGACGATTTTAGTTTATGACAATCATACCTCAAGGGAATTTAATGAAACAGAACTAGTCATGAATTATTCCGATATTAAACGATTAAAACAGGGTGAGTTAAGAAATCCATTGGTCGAACAAGTGATAAATGAAACCTTGATGATAATAAAAGATATTTGGAAACAATATGGATATAAGCCCAGTGAAATAAGAGTAGAATTGGCAAGGGAGTTAAAAAATAATGCTGAACGCAGAGCAAAAATTTACAAGTCTAACAGAGAAAATCAAAATGCAAATGATGAAGTAAAAAAAATGCTTATTGAAATAAAGCAGGATACAACTTTAGCGAATATTGAAAAGTATAAACTTTGGCGGTCTCAGGAAAATTTAACCGAGGAATATTTGAAACGATACAGAGACCCTTCGAGATCTGAAACGGAAAAAATGAAATTATGGAAAGAACAAGGGCATATTTCTCCTTACACTGGGCAACCGATTCCATTAGCTGAATTATTTGATAGGGAGCGGTATGATGTTGACCACATTATTCCACAATCAAGGTATTTCGATGATTCGTTTGCGAACAAAGTTATTTGTGAAAAATCGGTAAACAAGGAAAAAGGAAATAAAACCGCAATGGAATATTTTGAAGCTGGTTCGCTCATACCATCAGTACTTACTAAAAATCAGTATATTGAACACGTAAACAATCAGTACGTTGGATTAAAAAGGAAAAATTTGTTGTCAACTAAGGTGCCGGAGGACCCTATTGCAAGACAAATTAAGGAGACTCAATATATATCTATCAGGGTAAAAGAAGAATTGAATAAAATTGTTGGCAATGACAACGTCAAAACTACTACCGGGGGTGTTACGGATTATTTAAGAAATCAGTGGGGATTAACCGACAAGTTTAAAAAATTACTGAAAGACCGATATGAAAAAATTGTACCCATTATTGCTGAATTAGAATATGAAAAATATGTAGCAGATGTAACGAAAAAAGATAAAGGAGTCATTAAGAATGAAAACGAATTTTCACTCGCGGAGATTGCAAAAGATCAGTTTATTCAAAATTTCAAAGAAGGCTTTATCCAAAAGAAAAATAATAAACTTATTATAAAAGGGTGGAGCAAAAGGATAGACAATAGGCATCATGCCATAGACGCATTAGTAATAGCGTGCACCGAGCCAGCCTATATCAAGCGGTTAAATGACCTTAATAAAGAATTGCAAACTTGGTTAGATAAAAATAGGAAAGATTTATTGCCTGATTTTGAAGGTAGCCCAAGTGAATTGCTGGATGAAGTATTAAGCCTTGATGAACAAAAACGCGAATTAATTTTTAAACAAATTGAAAAATTCAGAAGCATTGAGATGCCTTGGATTGGATTTGACGAAGATGCAGAGAGTGAAATTAAAAAAGTCATTGTCTCTCAAAAATCTAAAGACAAATTATTAATTCAGCCTGCGAATGATAAAGATCGAAAATTACAATTAAAAATTCGAGGACAGTTGCATGAAAGTACTTTATATGGAAAAAGTCAGGGCATTGAAGCATATAGGATACCTTTAAACAAGTTGGCTGGCAAGAATTTTGCAACCGATAAAGTCATTGATAAAATTTGTAATAAGTATTTAAAAAAAGTAATATCAGAACATCTGAAAGAACTTCAAAGTAAGGAAGATGCATTTTCTGCAGAGGGTATAATGATTTTGAATAAAAAATTGGAGGAAAAGACAGATGCGAATGGTCGTTCAGCACCCCATAAGCCCATTTCTTCCATTAAAATATTTTATCGAGACCCTGCGAAACAAAAAAAAATAAAAGGGTCGGATGAGATTGAAGATGCACTCCAAAAATTAGATAGAGTGAAATCATACAACGAATCACTTTTTGTAAAAACAGGCGACAATTATTTGTTTGCTATTTTAGACAAACAAGGCAAGAGATGTTTTGATTTGATTTCCTTTTTTGATGCCACTAATTTATTAAAAGATGAATTTAACGATTCAGAAAATAAGCATAAATTCAATAAAGATATTGTGTTTAAAAAATATTTTGAAACACAGAACGCAGCTAAATTGTTATTTACTTTAAAACAAGGAGATGCTGTATATATGCCCGGTGATAGTGAAGAAGTTATTTTAGATCCTGCAAGTCCGTTATTTGAAGATTATTGGGATAATAGAACTTTGAGGGGTAATAATATTCATTATGTAACAAAATATAGCGGCAAACAAATATACTTTATCAAGCACAATATAGCTAATCCAATAGTAAATGGAAAAGAGTTTGGCAGCCAAAATGCATATGAAAAAATTGGTACTCGATCAATAAAGGACTTTTGTATTAAGCTGTCAATAGACAGACTTGGGAATATTAGACCTGCATAAAATTGGCATATAATTTGTTATGAATAAATTATGCATAACATGATCTATCATGCTTAAACGCACGCTCTATTTTGGCAATCCGGCTTACCTCAGTACGGCAAATCAACAAATGATGATAACGCTTGCCGATACCGGTTACAAAACTACCGCGCCTATTGAGGATATAGGCGTAGTAGTGTTAGACCATCAGCAGATCACTATTACACAAGCCCTCATGGGCAGGCTACTGGAAAATAATGTAGCCTTGATCACGTGCAATGATAGTCACCACCCAACAGGGCTGCTGCTGAACCTTGACGGTAATACACTGCAAAGCCGAATATTTAACGCACAAATAGAGGCTTCTGAACCCCTGAAAAAGCAATTATGGCAGCAAACAATAGTAGCTAAAATACAAAATCAGGCTGTAGCGCTGGCATGCATACGGCGTGGAGAGGGGTTAGAACGCCCGTTGCTACAAATGGCAAAGGAGGTGCGCAGCGGCGATGCCGATAATTTAGAAGCTCAGGCGGCGGCCTACTATTGGAAATTATTTTGGCCCGACTTGCCGGATTTTACCAGAGACCGCTTTGGCGATCCGCCCAATAATCTGTTGAATTACGCATACGCATTGCTACGCGCCACTATGGCCAGAGCATTAGTTGGCAGCGGCTTACTACCAACACTGGGTATACACCACAGCAATCAATACAATGCTTACTGCCTGGCAGATGATATTATGGAGCCGTATAGGCCTTATGCCGATATGCTTACTGCCGGCATAGCAACTGACGTAAAAAATATGGAACTGATCCCGGCTGTAAAAAAGCAGTTGCTGGGGCTAATGGCAATGGATGTGCAGATACAAACGGGCGAGGGCAGTGGCTTGCAGCGCAGCCCGCTAATGAATGCTATGAGCCGAACGACCGCCAGCCTCAGCCGGTGTTTTGAGGGTGATGCAAGGCGAATAGTATACCCGGCAATGCAGCGACCGGACTGATAAAACAGCGTGCAGGGTTTACGCGCTTGCGAAGCGACCGCAAGTGATATGGAGTTGGTATATTAATGACTGTTGAATAAGGCTGCATCTTGTCTTGCAGCCACGTATAATAAAATGGTTAGGAAAACGGTAGTCGCTTTTTCTAACAGCAGTGTAATATATGTTTGACCGGCTAAATGCATATCGTATTATGTGGGTATTAGTATTTTACGACTTGCCTACCGAAACGGCCACAGAGCGCAAAAACGCTGCTTTGTTTCGGAAACGCATTATGGCCGATGGTTTTGCCATGTTTCAGTTCAGTATGTATATACGGCACTGCCCCAGCAAAGAAAATGCTGAAGTGCATATAAAACGCGTAAAGAAAATTTTGCCCGGCAAGGGGCATATTGGTATAATGTGTATTACCGATAAACAATTTGGGATGATGGAGATTTTTAGGGGCGACGAAAAAGTAAGTCAACAACCGCCGGTACAACAGTTAGAATTGTTCTAAACTTATGAATAGTACAAGCGTGTGGTTCATTTTTGTGTTCCTAAAAACAACAGGAAACCCAAGCCAATAAGGCGTTTGGGCGTTTCCTGTTGTGTTACACCCCGAAGGTAAAAAAAATTGAAAGCAAATCACAACGGCAGCACCGCGGATCACAATCTCCGGTATGTTGTGTTACACCCCGAAGGTAAAAAAAATTGAAAGCAAATCACAACGGGTGGATCAAGCAGGTGTTGTTACGCAAAGTTGTGTTACACCCCGAAGGTAAAAAAAATTGAAAGCAAATCACAACCGGATTGTTTTGTTTGGCTCCGTTATTGGGTTGTGTTACACCCCGAAGGTAAAAAAAATTGAAAGCAAATCACAACGGCTCTTGCTCTAATGCCTCAATACGCTGGGTTGTGTTACACCCCGAAGGTAAAAAAAATTGAAAGCAAATCACAACCCTACCTAATTCACCCGAATTTAAAGATGGTTGTGTTACACCCCGAAGGTAAAAAAAATTGAAAGCAAATCACAACTCCA
>Ga0164297_10003379_pt1 | contig 14878 bp, 15 predicted proteins | sample GEODES058metaG_FD_113539 | JGI IMG/M metagenome (GOLD analysis project Ga0164297, IMG submission 113539) | Dystrophic lake water microbial communities from Trout Bog Lake, Wisconsin, USA - GEODES058 metaG | ecosystem: Environmental > Aquatic > Freshwater > Lake | place: USA: Trout Bog Lake...
AATGCTGGGAAAAACACCTCCGTCCGGCGTGTTCAGCGCCTGTTGTGCAGCGTCTTGGCAGCTGGACCGGTGCCCAGACACGTCGCCTTCATCATGGACGGCAACCGACGCTACGCCACCGCCCGCGGCGTGGACAGAGCTCAAGGACACGCGCATGGCTTCGAAAAGGTGCGTGTGAAGAGAGAGCACGCACTCGTTGCGCGTTGCTTGTAAGCGCATTAACACTCTGCTTTCCTGAACAGCTGCTTGACGCGCTTGAGTGGTGCTTCGACCTGGGCGTCCAAGTCGTGACCGTCTACGCGTTCAGCATCGAGAACTTCAAGGCGCGAGCGCCGTGACGTCGCCGAAGCGAGCTCCTCCAACTAACACATCCCACCCTCACGACCCACCCTCACCAGCGCTCTTCCAGCGAGGTGGATGCACTCATGGCGCTGGCACGAGACAAGCTCGGCGAGCTGGAGCAACGCCTGCGTGCGCGTGCTGATGTGTCGGGCAACGAGGAGAGGCCCCACGTGCGAGTGGTTGGCGATTTGCAGCTGCTCCCGCGCGATGTGCGCATCGCGGCTGCGCGTGTTATGCAAACCGGTAGCGCAAATGTGGATGAGGCGAGCAGAGGCGAAGGCAGTGCATGCAGGCGTCAGCGTCCTGTCGTCAATTTGTGCGTTGCATATACTGGCCGCGAGGATATGGCGCAAGCGGCGCAGCGGTGTCGCGAGGCTGTCTCTCTTGGGTGGCTGCATCCAGATGACGTGTGCGAGGTGCGCAGCATTCGGTGAGGCCAAGCGCTTTCATGCCACTTACTGCCACCTCTCTCAGGATGTGCTGGATGCGTGTCTGCATACATCGCGCCTAGACCCAGATGCCGACGATCCCGACGACTCCGGCTTTGTCCCGGTAGATCTGCTCATCCGCACATCTGGCGAACACCGCCTTTCTGACTTTGCTGTGGCGCAGTGCGCGCATGCACAGCTCCTCTTCACGCGCGTCCTGTGGCCTGACCTCGGGTTCACACACCTCGCGGCTGCCCTGCTCCGGTACCAGGCGCATGCCGGCCATCATGCGCAGCGGACAGCAGATGCCCTGACTGCAAGGCGCATGTCCCGTGAGCGCTCGCGCCTCTTGGCACTGAGGCAGCGGGAGACGAGCCGTTGCGGTTGCTGCCATCCAGATGTGTCACCACCATCAGCAGCTGAGGTGGCAGCGTTGAGTGCACAAGCGCAGGGGCGCCGTTCTCGGGTAACTGCCTTTTTGCGGGAGCGAGAGCGCACGCTGCGTGCATGGGAGGCGTCTGCTGCGCTTGGGGACCTACAGTTTTGGCCTCCGCCGATGGCTCAAAGACAACAAAATTAGTACACGAACGCTAGCACTAACGTGAGCGCTCATTTGCGAAACAGAAGAAACAGTCCTTCATTTCACACGCTCGCGGGCCCAATCGTCATCCTTTGGCACGATGGATTGTGCCAGCACCGCTAGGCGTGGGTTGTGCGTCAGCATATGGCTCCTCAGTCGAACCAGAAGGCCCCTGAGCTGCAGCTGACCACCCCCTTCCAAGGCGCCGCCGCCGCCACTGGCTTGTCTGCCCGCCATTGTGTCTCGTGATGCCGATGCGCTGCAACCGGGCCAAGCTGAATCACCTGCTAATCCCGAACGACAAGAAGCAGGTGAAGAAGAGTTCAACCCACGCTCCTCCTCGCTTTGTCCATCCTTGTCAAGGCTGAGCGATGACATACTCCGCCTGGGACGCTGGCCAGCGGGAAGGGCCGGCGACGGCGGCAGCGACACGTGATCACCAGGCTTGTGCCTACTAAGGAGACGAGTAGCAGCACCAGCGACGCCGCCACGCTCCGTCTCCTCGCCAGACTGCTCTATCTCGACGCGTAGTTGCGCAGCGCGCTCTCTGAACGCGCGCTGGCACCTGTGTTGGGACGAGATCCGAGGTGGCGTGAGGTGTGCCGAAGGCGTGGATAATTGCAACGCTTGCGCGTATTATATGGGCTGAACCGCGCGTGCAGTGGTCCACTTGCTGCATGCGAGTTCCAGGGGAAAGCTTTTTGGAGTGCTTCTTCGCCAACGTCCCCGAGGCGGTCTATGTTTGCGGAGGACGAGGTTCTTCCGCTTTTTAGCACAACTCGCACCTTTCGCAGTTGTATACCACGAACCCCGCAGCGTGGACAGTGCGCGCCGTCAGATTGCCGCAGGAAAAACACTGCGCAGCCCTTGGGCGTCAGCGCGCTGAAAGCAAGATCCCTGCAGAAGCAAAGACGATCTAGAGAACACTGTTCGCGTCCCAAAGACGCACCCGCTGAAACCAAGCCACGTCTTGTGCTGTTCTACCACTATCTGTGTCCTTGTCGAGCGCCTGCGCGTCCCAAGACGGGAGTTGAATGCTCAGAGAGGGTGTGTACGGACTCTCCGTGCGGCGCCGTTTCTTTGAACCGTCTCTGGCAGGTGGAGTTGCGCCACGCATGCTTGCTCCGTCAAGTGAAGAAAGAATAAGTCGCTTGTGCGAGGGGAACACCGTGCCATGGTTACAGTCACTTAGAGTCTAGTCGGGAGGCACCTGGTTGGATGGGCGCATGCATGCATCGCTTCTGACCGCTTGCTGCGCAGCTTCATTGCCCGGCCAGGCGGCAAAATCAGGCGCAAGGCCCCGCTGGTCGATGGTCTCCCCGTTCGGACGCACGTAGGTGCCTACTGTCAAGACAACGCCACTGCCGTCAGACAGCTCATACACCGACTGGATGAGCCCTTTGCCAAAGGTGCGAGCACCAACCAGCGGCGCGCGGCAGTTGTCACGCAGCGCGCCAGCCACAATTTCAGCGGCGCTTGCAGTGCGGCCATTGACTAGGACCGCAAGAGGGACATCCACACGCGGCGCAGGCTGCGCGGCAAGATTGCCCCCTGATCCCCCCGCATCCGTCGCAATGCGCTTCAAATGCAAATCCGCTCCTGGCAGTGACTGCGCATTGCCGTCTGCACGTTGGGCCGCACGAGCAGCGTCCGCTTGAGCCAGCCCACCGGCAGCTTGTACGCGGCCAGCTGCGAAGGCAACCGTGCTATCAGGCGGCAGGAAAAGACGCGCGACCTCGACGCCGGCAGAAACGAGACCCCCCGGGCAGTCCCTGAGATCAAGCACAATGGATTGTGCGCCGCTGCCACTGCTGTTGTCTGTGTCCAGGAGCTTATCCAGAGCAGAGGCCACATCGCGCGCTGTGACGCCATTGAACTCGCGGATGGTGAGCACGCCCACGCGCCCTGCATCTAGACGCGCACTCACCGGCGAGGATGGTGATGCAGAGCTGCCACTGCCGCTATCTTTGAAGAGGAGGGACCACAATGACGAACTGGCATTTGCTCCTTGCGCATCCTGCTGGCGAGCTGGAATCATAACCTCGCTGGTGACGGCGTCACTGCCGCCACCACGAGCAATACGCAGCTGCAGCGCCCCGCGTGTATGCTTCTCCGCAATCGCGGTTGCGGCTTCAAACGGTGTCATCCCGGCGACGCTATCGCCGTTGATGGCAACCAACTGGTCATCCTGACGCACACCTGCTATCGCCGCGGATGAGTCGAGCACGACGCCCAGGACGCGCAAGCCGGCAGCGGCGGTGGAGTCGTCGCCAAGGTTGAGGCCGACAGTGGAAATGTCATAGCGTGTGAGCGGCGCGAAATCGCCGGGCGCCACAAAGCGTGTGTACTTGTCACCCAGCGACTCCAGACTGCGTGCGATGGCGGCATGCGCAGCTGCCCGGTTGCGAAGTGGACCCGACAGCGTAGACTCTTTCACCGCAGCCCAGGCGGCGCGGTCGAACGGCCGACGAGCGCCCAGGTAGTTATCGTCCACCAGTTGCCACGCCTCGAGGAACAACTGCGTCGTGAGCACAACAGGCGTGAGTCAAGGACGGTGAGAGTGGACGCGACACTGAGAGTTGTGTACCTCTTTGTCACTGATGCTGGTCGACACACTCGCTGCTTGTGACTCCTGCGCCTGTGTCAATGCAGCTGCGTGCGCAGACGGCGGCGCAGCCAGAATCAGAAAGGCAAGCGCGCAGGAAGCAGCCGCGGCACCCAGCCGTGACAGGGGACTGCTAGGTCGCGGAGTCCAGAGGGCGAGGTCGGTGGAGTCGCTCCTATTCCACGGCCGATGATGTGGCTTGCTGTCAGGACGTCTGTCTCGACAGCAGCGCGTTGCTGCTGGCATGCGCAGCACACCACGTGAGGTCTTGCTGCCTGGCAGTGTCGCGCGCCACCGCCGCCGTGACCTCCACCTTGCGCCGAGTAATACACTCGGCGGTGGCAGCTGCCGTCCACTCACAGGCTGAGCTTCAACCAACATGCTAGACAACGCAATCGATCGAACGCCGACAGAGACGTATTCCTCAGGTCCCTGTAGGGAGGGCATATCTCTTGCGCGCAGCGTAATAGGTGAAGTGTGACCATAACTCAAGCGTGTGTGTCGCATTGCATTCATGCGCAAATGCCCATGCCTTCGTGCCTCACTGCTGGCCATCGATGACGGAGCCATCTCGTGGCGCACTGACCATAGAGGCCGCGTCGTCGCCGTACAGGCTGGGCGGCGCCGACGGCGGCAACACCGCGTCCTCGTCCGGCAATAAGGGCGTGCTTGACGGCGGCGGCATGAATCCAGGCTCCGGCGTGGTTCCTGCGACGCTGCCCGCGTATTGCGACATGTTGTCTCCACCCATCATGCCCGGCTGCGCACCGTTCATCATGCTGGCCGGCGTTGCGCTGCGAGGAGGGGCAGCCATGTACGCTGGCTCTTCGTACACCGTCGGCACAACTGGCTCCGCCTCCGGCTCTGGCTCAGCCGGGGGAGCTGCCAGTGCTGGGGCGGCAGGTGCCGGCAGCGCCGGCGTCGGCGCGGCAGCTGCAAGCGCGCGTGGCGGTGCGCCACCCGAGCCGGCCTCCATGCCTGTGTCCTCGGCCCACAGGTCGGGGTGTAGCTCAATGAACTCTTTCTGTACGAGTTGGCATGAGACGGCGATGATATGTGTGAGTGGATGAAGCACATCGGGGCCTCGCAGTGGACGCAGGGGGTGGACGCACCACCAGGACTTTGGCATCAGGGAAGTCCAGAGACATGACCTCCACACCACGGGTCATGAGCAACATCTGAGTGTGCAGAGGTGACACAAGTTGCTCAGCTGAGGGCTGCAAGGGCTACGAGCAGCGCTGTACAACACCGCACCTCCTCCCCCTGGAAGTGCTCGCTGTCTGCGATGACCACGCGCGGGATTTGGTAGTGGAGCACGGCTCCAGCACACATGCTGCAGGGGCTCAGCGTCGTGTACATGGTCGCCCGCCGGTAGTCGCTCAGAGGCAAGCGGCCAGCAGACTCCAGGCACATCATCTCAGCTGTAGAGACCGAGCAGGCGCACGCGCAGTGAGTCTCACAGGTGGCCAGATCACACACGCACGGCACCCACAAGGAGGTGAGTGAGACGGAACCAGGCGCAGGCGCGTACCGTGTAGAATAGGTGAACCATGTTGCACTCGCCGGTTATTGCCCCTGTAGGACAACAAGCAGCGCGAAACGGCGCAGCGCGTCGTCAAATGCGTGTTGTGCGGAACGCGGTGTGTTTGCGTGGATGGACCAGCCGTGGTCGTGGCAAGCGCCTCGCTGCAGCGAGTCGGGTGCTTCAGGTGCGAGCGCCCGGGGCCGCTGGGGTGGGCTTCTCACCGTCCAACGATCTTGCCGTCGACGACGAGGACCGCTCCGACGGGGATGCCGCCCTCGAACATGCCTTTGCGCGCCTGGTGGCGACGTCGGCGAGGCGGTGTGCGCGTCAGAGGCGGCAGTGGAAGGTGGCGGAGAGCCTCAGCCGTGACATGCCCCTCTCGACAAGCACTGCTTTTGGTCCCGGCACGCGCCGGCGGCACCGCATTGCCACACGAACGCCGTGACCAGTCGCTCTATAATGACTGCTGCAGCTAGCGCGCAAGTGGCAGGCAAGAAGAAGGCGCGGCGTGCGCGTCCGGCGTGCCTCTTTGATGGCCTCATCCAGGAACTTCTTGTCGTCCGCCGTCGGCTCAGGCACGCTCTCGGCGTTACCCTGGACACGTAGAGCAAGATGTCAGGCAACGGGAGGCGAGAGGAGCTGTTCTGAGTTCACGCACCATGGTGGTTGCTCTCTCTCACCGACGCCGGGGGGGTCTCAACTCGTCACAAAGCGCGGAGGAGGAGGGACCACCGACCGGGAATTCCGGCGCCGTCGCGGGTCTGAAATCACACAGCGCGCATCTACTTGCAGGAATGTCTGCGGAGCGCGGGTTTCGACTCATGGCAGCCCGCCTCCAATTGGAGAGCCCTTCTTCGGTGGGCGCGAACAGCCCTGGCATCGTCATGTATTCGCCACCGTCGCATGAGTCGCATACTCCCGACTCGCGACTGGCTGCCATGACGCCGCCCCGAACACAGGAGGATCTGAAAGCTGTCCTTCTCAATCAGCAAAGCGACTTGTACGAGCTCGCCAGCGGAGTGCAGCGCCTGCTGCAGGAGCGTGGTGCAGCTGAGGGGCTCTGCTCGCAGTGTGCGGCCTTGCGCGTGGAGCTCGATGCAGCACTTGCTGCGAAAGCTGATGCGACAACACGCCTTGGAAGCTCCGAGGCTCGCGTGGTTGCCGCGACAGCGCGCGCCGCGAACGCAGAGGCGCGGGCGGCAGTACTTGAGGAGGAGCTGAACGACGCATTGCTGGATGCTCAGGCTCGTAACACGGCACTGGGTGAGGCTCATTGCAAGCTTCAAGAGTGCGAGGCAGAGCTGGAAGCGCTTGAGGAAGTGTTGGAATGTCAAGCGAGCGAGCGCAAGGAGGTGGATTTGCAGATGGCGGCGAAAGACGCGATGTTGGCTCAGCTCCAAGCCACACACGCCAGTGTCAGTGCTCAAGCAGCAGAGGCGATGGCTCATAATGCCCAATGCCGCCAAGAGCTCGCACACGCCACAGCAGTGTATGATGCGAAGCATGCGCAATGCACGCGACTGCAAGACATGGTCGACGCCACTGGCGCCAATATCGCTGCTCTTCAGACGCGCCTGGATGACGTCCATGCAGCACATGACGCGCTTCAAGCTGCTCATGCGGCAGGCGAGAAGACGATGACGGAATTGCAGACTGAGCTTGAGGTCGCCAGGACGGAGATGGCCGCGCTCCGAGAGCAAAGTGACGCCCTGGAGCAGCGACTGGCGGCATCCATGGAGGAGGCGCATCAAGCCATCGCCACCTCGGAGGCATGCAAGCACGATGCAGATGCAGCGCGCGAGGAAGCCGCATCTGCATGGGCCTCAGCGCAGGCTGCTTCATCGGCCAAAGAGAGCGACGCTCAGCATGCGCGTCTAGCGATTGAGCGCGCAGCCATTGAGCGCGACATCGCTCTAGCCGAAAAAGCGGATGCTCTGGCGGCCGGCCAGGCAGCGGAGCGGTCACGTAGCGACGCATTCCAGGCTGTGCGTCAACTGCGCGGCGAGCCCGACGCGCTTGGTGAGCTGAACCACAGCCAGCTCCTGAGCATCATGACTGCCATGGAACAGGGCTTAGTCAATCTTCGCCGTGCGGCACTGGCTGCAGAGGTGGCTGCTCGAACAGCGGAGGCCGCCAGTGCGGTTGAGTGCCCGGTGTGCATGCTAGCAGCTAAAGACACAGCGCTGAGCTGCGGCAACGTAGTGTGCGCCCCATGTGCGGCGCAAATGGGCACATGTCCAGTGTGTCGCCAAAAGGTGACCAGCCGATCTCGCGTTTTCATTTGAAACATCATTCATCGTCCGCCACTGCTGCATTATCCAGGCTGTCCCACCCTAGAGCATCGTGAACAGCGCGCTCCACTGTTGAAACGCGAACGCCGCGCTGTTTGTGAAGAACGTGCAGCACTGCTGATCGGGCGCGGGAGTTTGCCGTCAGCTCCGCTGCGCCAGGTCGAATGGCCTCGCCGCGAGTGAGGCCCCAGCTCTCGCGCAGCGGCTCATCTGCTCGCTCAGTCTCCCACCACTCGCGTAGTGGGAAAGCTTCGTGCGCAAGCTCCTTGGATCGGAGGAAGTCCATGACCACTGCGCACTCGGAGTGCTTCCACGTGATTATACCCATGCGCCCACCAGGCTGCAGCAGCTTGAACGCGGCGCGCATGCCTCGAGTCAGTTCCCCGAACTCATCATTCAAGTGCATGCGCAACGCCTGGAAAGTCAACTTAGCTGCGTGCATGGGTTGGTAATCGCCACCACAGCGCGCCTCTGCGACCAGCGCCGCAAGCTCCGACGTGCTGCGCAGCATCTCGCCGCGCACGTCACGTGTGAGCACTATCGCATCTGCCACCCGCCGTGCGGTGGCTGCATCCTGACCATCACCATTGCGGAGCAGTGCAGCTAGCAACTCTTCCCTGCTTGCGCGCTGCAAGAAGGCCCACGCGGGCTCGCCTCGTGACACGTCGAACCGCAAGTCGAGGGGGCCCTGCTCCTCGGGGCGGAATCCGCGCGATGGGTCGTCCAACTGCGGGCTAGAGATGCCGAGGTCGAACAAAATGCCACTGATGAGCCCCTTCTTCTCACGCAGCGTCTTCGCCATCCCGCTGAAAGCACCCGAATGCATGTGGAAACGCGCGTCCTCAGCGGCGAGCTGCTCGCCTGCTGCAACTGCCAGTGGGTCCATGTCAAAGGCATGTACTTCTCCATCACGTGCTATCGCAGACAACAGGCCGCGCGTGTGTCCTCCTCGTCCAAAGGTGGCGTCAACGAACACGCCACTCGGCTGTGGCCGCACGAGCGCAGAGAGGACCTCCTTCAGCAGTGCGGGCGTGTGGGTGCCCGCCGCTTGCTGGCCACCGCGCAGCCCCGGCCTGTCCCGCCGACAAGTGGCGAGTGTCACTTCAAGGTGGCGTCCGCGCAGCGGGTGGCCGTTGCGCTTCAGCGCAGTCTGCGCGGCGGCGGCGGTGGTGAAAGTCACCCAGCCTGCGCCTTTGGGAGCGCCGCTGGCGAAGTCGCGCAGCAGCACCGGCGGCTTGGCCAGCGGCCCACAGTGCGAGAACAGCCCTGCAAGCTCCGCCTCGTCGACATCGCGCGGCAGGAACTTGACAAACACTTCGTGCACATCGCCGCTGCTTGCCTCCGCTCCAGCAGGCGTCTCCACCTTGCGCACTTTCCGCGGCGGCAGCGCGCCATCTTCGCGCTCGCGTGTTGGAGGCATCGCCCCCCGGGGAGGGGCTCTTGCGCCACCGTGGCCTCACACGATTCACTTCTTCGCAGGGACGCGTTGCGCGAGCCATGGACCAGACACGTGGTGGCCCTTCAAAAGCGATGTCTCAAGACGCAGCTGGCATGCCGTGGGTGGAGAAATTCCGACCGCGCAGCCTGGACGATGTGGTTGCGCACAAAGACATTGTAGACACAAGTACGTCCCTTGCGACGGCGAAAAAGGCAGTGCCGTGCTCTGGCTTATCTCCAGTCACTGCCTTGTGTGCGCTAGCTCGTCGCTGCCCTGCGGCGCTACGCGTGTGTCAGAGTGGCAGAGCACGCTAACACAGTTCCCGCCACGCTCTCTCCTTCTGTGCTCCGCCCTTTCTTTCCCTTGCGCCGCTGCTCAGTCTCCCGCTTAGCTTCCGAAGACCGACTGCCTCACCTGCTGCTTCACGGCCCGCCTGGCACGGGGAAGACGAGCACGGTGCTTGCGCTCGCACGCCACCTGTACGGCGACAAGGGGGCAAAGACGCAAGTCCTGGAGCTCAACGCCTCAGACGAGCGCGGCATCGACGTCGTGCGCACCCAGATCGTGGACTTCGCGTCCACGCAGCGCATCTTCTCCTCCGGCTTCAAGCTCGTCATCCTGGACGAGTGCGACGCGATGACCAAGGATGCCCAGTTCGCCTTGCGCCGGGTCATCGAGAAGTTCTCGCGCAGCACCCGCTTCTGCCTCCTCTGCAACGCCGTCACCAAAGTCATCCCCGCGCTGCAGTCGCGCTGCACGCGCTTCAGATTCGGACCACTGCCGGCGGCTCTGGTGGTTGAGCGCCTCAAAGACGTTTGCGCAGCGGAAGGGTGCGCGCGTTGCGTGCTCCCCTACCATCGCTCTTCAATCCAAACTGACTCGAAACATCCACGTGTTGCGCATCTGCAGTGTGCGTGCCACAGATGATGCGCTGGCCGCGCTGCAGGTGCTCTCCGGCGGCGACATGCGCCGGTCACTCAATCTTCTACAAAGCACCTGGCTCGCGCATCAGGCCACGGGTGAGATCATCACTGCGGATGATGTGTACGTCACTGCCGGCCAGCCACGCCCCGGCGATGTGGAGGCGGTGGCGCATGCTTTGCTGAACAGTCCTTTCTCTGTGGCGCTGCACTCGCTGCGCGCGCTGCAAACTAGCCGCGGAGTCGCGCTCGCGGATATCCTGCGCGCACTCTTGCCATGGGTCATGCGTCTACATATCGAACCTGGAGCAAAGGCGGCGCTGGTGGAGGCGCTTGCGGACGCAGAAGCCCGGCTGGCGTACGTTACACGCGACGTCATTCAACAAGCGGCTGTTGCAGGCGCATTTGCACAAGCACGCGCTCATCTCGTGGCTACTGCGGCAGCCATTAGCTGAAGACCGGACATCGGATGATCCATTGTTGCGTCTTCTCCTCTACAAAGGACATTGAACTATGGTTCACATGTCCTCATCATCCGAGGGATTGGAATCGGTCCGCATGAGCTACCATCAGAGGGACACGCGCGAATGGTGTGAACTTTTCAATGGGCCACCGCGTTGTCTGACTGTGGCACGACATCTATTCACTTGGCCGCTTCATCGAACTGTTGCTTGTAGAACGCGCGCGCTGCAGCCAGCAACTCGTTGGTGGTAAGATGCCCCTCAGAGACAGCCAGACGGCCGACTACTTTTGTGGCTAGACCGGGTGCGTGATGTCGCATCGCAGACTCCAACGCATCAGCCGCGTTGCTCTTCATGCCTGTTCCGTGACATGCTAACAGGATGGCATCGGGCCCTGCCTCGTGCAGCGCCGCGATTAGCTCCTTCATGAAGCGCGGGTCTGGCGGTACGTGGTCACCATGATACGTCGGTGTTCCCTGGTTCTGCTGTTTGCCGTGCTTCACGTGTAAATGTTGACGCTTGCCGTTCGGATCCCAAGGATGAAGAACCACATCTGGCGTTGACTTTGGCATGTGGTACCTGAACACCTTCGCCTCCGCGAATGACAGCCACACGAGCAGATGACGGCCATCGAACGATGCCGGCGATGCGGTGGCTGCAGCCTCATGTGGCGTCTCCATCGCATGTTGGCGCGCAGACTCGGCGGTGGTATGCGCCGCATCAGGAGCAAGGCCAGCAGCAGAGAGGAAGTGGCGCAGCGCCATCACATCTGACGGCAGGCAATTGCTGTTGCTGTGCTTGGGCTTCGGTAGGAACATCGTGTGTCCGCTCAGCGTGATGCTCTCTTTCGAGCCATCGCCTGAAGGATGGTGAGTGGCTTTGAACGCCTCAAGCATGGACATCACCGCTTGCCAGCGCAATTTTGTGCTCAGTGGATGCGCAAACACTTCATGCAAGGTGCGTGAATGCTTGTTCCGCGCTTCGTCGATGGCCTTGGTGGTCATCGCCACCACCCGGAGCTGAGATCGACCGGATCGACGCGCTACGTTCATCACGTTCCGAAGCATCGCGCCTGGAGTCGCGCAGCCCGACATGCTGTGGACTAGCGGGGGGGCGCTGAAAACTGCCGTAGGTGACTCAGCAAGGCGACCTTGGACATAATTGATTGCCTCCCCGCCGATTGCCAATTCTGTCAGACAGCAGCACGGCAGTGCGATGAAGACGGGACTTCTTCTGTTGACAAATGGCGAAGACGCGATGCGCGACGAGCAGAGGCAACAAGTGCCTCTGCCCATGACTCCCAGGCTGCTTTGCACTGCGCCACAATCCATTCGCCCATTATCTTGCGGCAGACCTGCGACGGATGTGCGTAGCTCCTCAGCTGGCTACACGTGCGGATGCGTTTCGTACCGCCAGCTCAATACGGAGAGAGAGCTGCTCGCAACGATGCGCGACAATGCTGCGTGCGCTGCGACTTCGCGCATTGTACAGACCGCGCCGGAGCCAATGCGGGGCTGCGTCGTCGAGAGGGTTCCTGGCCTGCGCATCATCTACGATGTCATGACCTGCCAAGAGGAGCTAAAAGCGATGAGAGAGTTGGCCGCGGACACCACATCGCAACCGGCGGGCAACATCCATGCGGCCTCCCAATGGGGCTGGACGTTCCATTCCTGCCGTTGCATGCTGGACGAGAGCCGTGACAGGTTGAGTCCCGTGCCTGAATGGATGATCGACCTCGTTGAGCGCGCACGAGAAGCGGATCCGGAGCGCTGTTGTATGCCTGCTGACTGCGATTGGGGAGCTGGCGTGCAGCACGCGTTGCTGAATGTCTACGCGCCTGGAGACGGCATTCGGGCACACGTCGACGACCGATCGTTCTGGACGCGTTGGGTGCTGGGCCTCTCTTTAGGCACCTCGGTCATCATGCGCTTCGACAATGACAAATCTTGCGAGCATGAGCTCATCAGCATCCCGCCCAGGAGTCTGTACGTGCTCACTGACTGTGCGCGCTACCAATGGTCGCACAGCATTGAGCGCCACATGCACGACATAGTCGACGGCATCCCTGTAGCCCGTGGTTTTCGTGCATCAATCACCATGCGCGGCATCAATGACAAGTGGCTGCCGCACTCTAGGGCATTCACTAGAGACGAGTGAACATCGAATGTGAGGCTCAAGCGCACACAATGACGTCCGAGACCGCCACCCCAGAGGGAATTCGCCGAATCCATCTGCGCATGGCGACGGCGGAAGCGCCCGCTGGGGGTCACCACGACGGCAGCATCGAGCTGCGCAGCGAGGACGATATCCTTGTTCACGTCTATGCCGCGGCGAACCTGCCCCAGCCTCGCCTGGCAGTCTCCGCACACGTCCTGCTCCTCTGCGCCGGCTGCGCTGTGCGCACCCACAACGCGCGTGTGCGGCCAGACGGCTCTGTGCGGTGGGACGCGGCAGTGGTGCTCCCCAACGGCGGCGCAGCTGCGCGCGCAGTGGTCACTGTGTGTGTCCTGACTGGTGGAAGTGACCCCGTGTTGCTTGGCCAGACGACGCTCACTGTACAGTGCGTGCTCCCCACGCTGCTTGTCATCCGCGGGGGCCATGCTCGACGAGCAGTGGCGTTGTGTTGCCTGACACTGACTGGTTATGCTTTGGCACAGCCACTGTCGAGCACAGCCCCCGAGCAGTCTCACCTTGCACGACTGGCGCTCTGGACACGCAGCCGGTGCGTGTCCGCAGCTGAGGCGTCGCTCACTCGATTCGCGGTGCTCACACCACCATACCCCACTGGACTGAAAAGGGACCTTGCGGGTCGCCCTCTACGCCGGCACTTCCGCTCAAACTGCACCCGCGCTGGCAGCGCTCACCTTGCTCCGAGGCTCTGGAGACCTCGAAGACGACGGCCACGAGTCCCTCGTCTCGGACGTGGCCTGCACGCTCCGCCGCTTGCACGTGCCTCTCCTCAGCGAGTCCGTCAGCTGGCGCCTCACCACTCGGGGCTTGGTGTTCCACGCCGCTGTGAGTGAGCAGGAGCAGGAGGCGCAGCAGGTGGCATCATCCAAGAGGCACTCGCTGTCCGAAGAGACCCCTCGGCTGTTGGTCACCTGGGCCGCCACTGCCGCGCTCTCTGCCGTTGGGGATGTCGGCGTCGCGGCAGTCAAACCCAGCGGCGCATGTGGCAGGGACGTAGTGCTGAGATGTAGTGGCGGACAGCAGCAGCGCAACAAATTGTTGAGGTTAGCCAGCAGAGTACGTGATGGAGCTTGTGGTGGAAGCATCGGCATGCACGGCGGCGCGGTGGTTGTCAACCGCGTGGTGGTGGTCACACCGCACGTGGTGCGCACGAAGCTGCCGCCAAGGGAGCGTGTTGTTGCGCGGAGCCCGCACGTCGGGTGCCACATTTTCGCAGGGCGGGTGCCGCCTGCAGGCAGCGTCCGGGTGGAGCTGCTCCTTGCGCACAACGAACTCGAGACGGTGGTCATCAGCGGCGCTGCACTAGCCAGCACCGCGGCTGCCACAACCTGGGCGCGCTTTGGAACCGCAACATCGGACAATGGCAGGGTCAGTCTCCGTTTCGTAGCCACCTCCCGCCTCTCCTCCACCGCACGCAGACGGCTGCGTCTTGGAGCTGCGAGCAGCGTCATTGCGGCAGCAGTGGCGGCATCGACGCCGGGGTATGCATCTGACATTATGGACTCCTTGGTTGCGGTCCTCCTCATCGTCGCGACTGCCCTCATCGCGCTCGCATGGCAGCCCTCACAACGGCGCCGCGTGACGCATGATTCGCAATCCGTGCGCCGCCTTCCGCGTGTTCCCCCGCCGCTGGGCTCTGAGTGGACGCTGCAATTACTGAGTGTGCGCGCCCAAGCCACCCCCAGTGGCGATGACGATGACAGCTCCAGTGACGCCGCCAGCGATGCCGGGGATGATGACGACGGCCCACCACTCAATGCGGTGGAGTTCCTCTCCAATGGCTCGATCCATCCACTGTGGTCGCGCTATGTGTACGTCTGGGGCGATGCTGGCAAGGAGCCGCCGCCGCCATCCAGTCTCGCTGTGCCAGGACGCTTGCCAGATGCGCTGGCACGCGTCAAGTTCCGCGCGTGCTTGCGCTGGCGACGCGAGGCGCACATGGATGAGGTCCTCGTCCGCCCTCAGCCCCACTTCCATCTCTTCAAGCGACTCTACCCGCACGCCTTCCACGGCCGCAGCCGCTCGGGCGCAGTCATCTTCATGGAGAAGTCACGCTTTGTGCGCTCCCTCGCGCTCGGCTTGGCGGCAGCAGGGGCGA
>Ga0164297_10003380_pt1 | contig 14876 bp, 20 predicted proteins | sample GEODES058metaG_FD_113539 | JGI IMG/M metagenome (GOLD analysis project Ga0164297, IMG submission 113539) | Dystrophic lake water microbial communities from Trout Bog Lake, Wisconsin, USA - GEODES058 metaG | ecosystem: Environmental > Aquatic > Freshwater > Lake | place: USA: Trout Bog Lake...
AAAATGGTCGCGTAATTCTGAAAACCAGCCGTAGAAAAGTAATCTGCTGATAAGCGCATTTGATAGGCATCGGAGGCAACAATATCTTTAGATACGGCAACATTACCAGTGCCAAATGCACCATAACTTGCAGCAATATCTTGTGAGCTATTTTGCGGTGTCTTGGTATTGATATTAATGACACCGCCCATGCCATAGTTACCATACAAACTCGATACACCACCGCGCACAAACTCGACAGAATCAATTGCTGACATGGGAACCAAGTTCCACTGCACGGTGCCATAAAAGGCATCGTTGGCAGGCAGTCCATCAATTAATACCAGCGTGCGACCATAACCTAAACCACGCACATTGATACTTTGGCCGGTCGGATCCTTTTGATAGTAAGGCACATCGTTTAAGAACACGCCCGGCACATTTTTTAAGACTTGATCAATCGTTTGGTCAGGCGCTGCCTCAAGCACTTCCTTAGTCAAGATCGTAGTATTGAGGGTCATTTGATCCAGTGGCGTACCTGCACGTGTCGCAGTCACCACTACATCACTTAACTTTTGATCGTAATTCGGGGGTGGCGCTACTTGTGCCCAAGTAAGCGCTGAGGGCAGCGTGAGTAAAAAAACACCATATCGACTACGCATTTTTACTCACGCCTATTTCACTAGATAAAACGAATCAGAAATCGTTTATTTTGATTTTGTTTTACCCATCAACGAAGCCAATAAAGGGTTGGCATCGGCGAGTTCTTTTTTGGATTTTGCCTTTGCAACCGCGCCAAGTTTTGGAGACTTAGCAGCGTTCTTCATTTCTTGCGCAGTTTTCAAGGCAAGATTCTTATACAAATCCGTTTTCTTCATAAGGCAATAAGCACTTTCTTTATTGCTGAGCTAAAGAGCGCGCCGCAAAGCCCAAGAAGAGCATTGACCAACCCTGCAAGAGTAATTCGATAGCAATGAGCAGACCAGGCAACCAGAGGCTTGAAGCAGGATAGCCATTCATGATCAAGAAACCCATCAAGATTGAAATCAAGCCAGAGAGAGCCAACCAAAACCACTCATTGAAGTGGCGGTGCTGAAATGCAGATACCAAACGCAAAAAGCCGGTAATAAAGAAGATGGCAGCTAACCAGAGGGTAATCACCTCTAATGCCGGAATTGGAAATACCCAAGTAAAGAGTCCAGCAGCAATGTAAAGAATCGACAAGATCACTTGAATACCGACACTCTGCCATCCTTTAGATTGAATCGCGTGCACGAATTGCAAACCGCCGCCAATCACCAAAAATGCGCCCAACACATTGACTGTCAAAAAAGAGAACAAGACTTGTCCAGCAACACCAATCATGCCCAACACAATAAATAGGATGCCCAAGCCAATAAGGTAACCAGGTGCTTTAGCAGCAGCGCCCATGACAGCTGCACGAATATCTTTTAATTGCGCAACGGATAAATCGGTCATATGACTTTCTTTCTTCAACAGGGTTAGAGCCTCTACTGTATCAGCCCTAGACGTAAAACAAGGTAATAAAACCAGTATGCTGTATCTTTATGCAGTCCGTCAGGCTTACCGGAGAATGAGATGAACGACAGTACGACCATTGCGATGGGCATCATTGCCATGCTGCTGCCTGTATTTGCAGGGCGCTTAGTGTGGCGCCGCTTTGATCAGTACTTTGGCCGCAATGATGAGGCTTATCAAGACACCCTCCCCTACTTTCTGAAGAAAATAGGCGCTACTGCCCTCATCGCTTTTGTATTGCTCTGGATTGGGATGAGTGTGGTCTTTCATACTCAATAGTGCAAATCTGGGCATATCGCCCTACCGAAGCCTAAAAAAGATTTAGGGGTCGGACTGGTAAAAAGCACCGCAATAAACTCAAGTCAGATAAAGAGGCGCTGATGAAGTATCCCATTGCAATTGAACCTGGAAGTTCCAAGACGGCCTGGGGTGTCATCGTCCCCGATCTACCTGGATGTGTTTCTGCTGCTGATGGCGGGATGGATGAGGCCATCGAGAAGGCTAAGGAAGCCATTGCGCTTTGGATTGAAATGGCGCTTGATGATGGTAAAGATCTGCCTAAACCTAGCTTAGTGACGGATCTTCAGAAGAAAAAAGAATTTAAAGGGTTTATCTGGGCCACGGTGGAGATCAATCCTGCCTCAGCACCTGATCCCATTCTGTGAGCGCCCACACAGAACCTGAGGCCTAGTGATTCATAAAAAATAAGTGTTATAATTAAAACAAATTAAGTTTTATATAAAACATATACACTACAACATGCAAGTACACGCTGAAACACCCCAAATCATTGACCGCGGAGCGCTGGCCAAAATGGTCATGCAACTAATGGATCACTGGGATCTTCCTACCGAAGATCAACTTGCACTGCTGGGCTTAGCTTCTAGTAACCGCTCAGCCCTTGGACGCTATCGTCAAGGCGAGCCTATCAGCCAAAACGTTGATCAATACGCGCGTGTTGGTCACCTATTGAGGATTCATAAAAACCTTCGCATTCTATTTCCTCGCAATACAGAGTATCTATATAGCTGGATGAAAACTAGGAATAAGGCCTTTGAAAATAGAACTCCTGTCGAGGTGGTTAGAGAGCTTGGGTTTATGGGCCTGCTGATGGTGCGGTCCTATTTAGATAGAGCAAGGGGCAGCTAATGGATAGCCTTTTTGATGGATTAACTCTGGTTGACACCCATCAAGACTTGGCTCGAAACATTATTTCCCTTATTGAGAGTGAAAATCTTTTTGATGATTTGAGTGATTCCCCAAAAGACTGGGAAACCGCTCAAATGGTTGAGCTTGACCACAAGCCATCCCCATTTGAATCGCCTGTGCCTGCAATACATCACCCATTCGAGGATGCTGTATGGGACAACGCCATTACCTACCCATTTAAGCATTGGATGCGTAGCCGTTTTTCAGATGGCTCTTTTGGGGTTTGGTACGGCGCAGATTCGCTAGAAACCAGTATTTATGAATCAGCGCATCATTGGTATGCTGGCCTTCTAAGTGATGCCGGATTTAATCGACCAGGCGCATATGTTGAACGCAAGGTCTATTGGGTTAGGTGTGACGCTGCATTAATTAATCTCAAAGAAAAGGTTCTGTCTCACCCCCAATTAATGAATCTAAATGACTATAGCTACACCCAAACCGTTGGGGCTAGATTGCATCATGAGGGGCATCCAGGGCTTTTGACAAGGTCCACTAGAAATCTAAGTGGTGACACTTTTGCAATCTTAAAAGCCCAGGTGCTTTCTGCGCCTCGTCATGCTGCGTATTATTCCTATGAGGTAACCAAAGACGGTATCGCGGTTCTGCTTGATGGCCGAACAATGTCCTTAAAAATTAACCTGGATATAAAAAACTAAATAAACCACGGGTAAAAAATCTTCAAAGGTTTTGAAGGCCGGGATGGCTCTCGGGACATTTAAAATGGTCAAAGACAGGCAATCCAGAGTCAAAACCACTGCATAACTGAATCCAAAGCAAAGTCGTTATGTCAGCGCAAGTTCTCAACTTACAATTAATAAGTCCCCACACGACATTAAGACCTAAGCCACCAACTTAGTACTTTTTTACTGCATTCTTTATACCAATTTAGATATAAAGAGCCAATATTTGAGTATTTGAAGTAATAATTAAAATCCTAGACAATATGGGGCTATGTACAAATACGACCATATTGACCAAACCCTTGTAGATCAACGGGTTGCCCAATTCAGAGACCAAGTAGAGCGCCGCCTCAATGGCACCTTGCCTGAAGAAGAGTTTCGACCACTGCGCCTGCAAAATGGCCTCTACCATCAGCGTCATGCCTATATGTTGCGCGTGGCTATACCTTATGGACTCTTAAGTGCCAAGCAATTACGCATGCTTGCTCTCATCGCGGATAAATACGATCGGGGTTATGGTCATTTCACTACCCGCCAAAACATTCAATACAACTGGGTAGAACTAGAAGAGACTCCCAACATCTTGGCTGATTTGGCCAAGGTGGAGATGCACGCTATTCAAACTTCTGGCAACTGTATTCGTAACATTACTAGCGATGCCTTTGCTGGGGTTGCTGCCGATGAGTATGTTGATCCCCGCCCGATTTGTGAGTTATTGCGCCAATGGTCCACCTTGCATCCTGAGTTTGCACACTTACCACGCAAATTTAAATTCGCTATCAATGGCGCGAAAGAAGATCGCACCATTTTGTTATGCCACGACGTTGGCATTGAATTAAAGAAAGATGCTGCCGGTCAATTGCTGGCTGATATTTATGCAGGCGGTGGCATGGGGCGCACCCCCATTCTGGGCTCTCTCATTAAGCAAGCTTTGCCATGGCAATTACTGCCAAGCTATCTCACAGCATTACTGCGGGTCTATAACCGCTTTGGCCGTCGCGATAATTTATATAAAGCGCGTATCAAGATTTTGGTTAAGGCATTAGGCCCAGAAGAATTCGCTCGCCAAGTAGAAGGTGAATGGGCTCACATCGTCGATGGCGATGATAACTTCACCCAAGCAGAGTGGGAGCGGGTAGCTCAGCACTTTACCAAGCCCGCATACAAAACCTTGCCGCCTTTGAGTACTGAACAGTTGCTCGCACAGCTTGGCTCAGTTGAGGGTAATGAACGCATTGCTTTTACCCACTGGTTGGAGCGCAATGTACGTAGTCACCAAGTTCCCGGCTATGCATCAGTCATTCTGTCCTTAAAGCCGCATGGGGTGCCGCCAGGTGATGTCACTAGCGCCCAAATGAATGCCATTGCAGATTTGGCAGATCAATATAGCTTTGGTGAATTACGCGCAACCCATGAACAAAATCTCGTGTTAGCCGATGTAGAACAAGCGCAATTGGTAGCACTCTGGCGCGCAGCTAAGAAACAAAATTTAGTTTTGCCCAATATTGGTTTATTAACCGATATCATCGCCTGCCCTGGTGGTGACTTCTGTTCATTGGCTAATGCCAAATCATTACCGATTGCTAAAGCCATCCAAGAATGTTTTGATGATTTGGATTACCTCTATGACTTAGGGAAGATCACTCTAAATATTTCTGGGTGTATTAATTCATGTGGTCACCATCACGTTGGCAATATTGGCGTACTCGGTGTCGATAAAGACGGTGAAGAGTGGTATCAAATTACTTTGGGTGGCGAGCAAGGCAACGATGCTGCGATTGGCAAAGTCATTGGCCCCTCTTTTTATGCCGATGAAATCCCTGATGTCATGACTAATATTATTAATACCTATGTGGGCCAACGCCATGAAGATGAGTCATTCATTAGCGCCTATCGTCGTTTAGGTGTTGCGCCATTCAAGGAAGCGGCTTACGCACATGCCAAGAAAAAAGTAGCTTCTGAGCAAGCTGCTGGTGGAGCGGCGTGATGAACGAAATCCTCCATTTCCCTAAAGATGGCCAGCCCCATTTTGCGCCAAATCAATGGCAGATTCTCAGCTGGGATCAGGATGAGGGTGGTATTCCCGATTTAGAGCATGGCCCGAGTAAAGTCTTGGTACCGTTTGCGTGGTGGGTAAAACACCATAAAGAACAAGACATTCTGGCCCGCGCCCAAGCCGGTCAAATTGGTGTGTGGTTTGCTGCCGATGATGACATCCTCAAGCATGCAGATTTGCTTGAAGAAGGTAAAACGCTGTGGCCACTAGTAGCAGCGCACTTCCCTATTTTTAGAGATGGTCGCAGCTTTAGTACTGCAGCATTGCTGCGCGAGCGCTACTCTTGGGATGGAGAAATTCGTGCGATTGGCGATGTACTAATTGATCAACTCTTACAAGGTGCTCGGGCGGGTTTTGATAGCTTTGCATTGCGCTCCGATCAAGACAAGGATGTTGCACTCAAGCAATTCGATCTATTTAGCGTAACTACACAAAATAGCTGGCGCGGTAAGCGCACTACCCTCAACCTTTGAGAGCGTTCATGCAAAAGCCATCATCGCTCAATAGCGCTTACGGCAAGGTCTACTTAGTAGGCGCTGGTCCAGGCGCCGCTGATCTGATTACAGTGCGGGGGGCCAAATTATTAGCGCAGGCTGATGTGGTGTTTCATGATGCTTTGGTCGAGCCAGAGATGTTGGCATTGTGTCCCCAAGCCATTCAGGTGCCGGTTGGCAAACGCTGTGGCAAGCTCTCTTCCGCCCAGCAATTTATCAATAAGCGTCTGGTCGATGCCGCCAAACAACATCAGGTAGTCGTGCGACTCAAAGGGGGTGATCCCATGCTCTTTGGACGTGCGGATGAAGAAATCCAGGCTTTACAGGCTGCTGGTATTGCTGTAGAAATTGTTCCGGGTATTACCGCTGCACTAGCTGGCGCAGCAGCGATTGGCCAATCCCTCACCTTGCGGGGTGTCTCTCGTAGCGTGGCCTTTGTGACCTTAGCCCAAGCAGCTGAGCCCCACCTTGAGACAAGTCACTCGCCTATTCAACATCCCACAGCCGACACCTTGGTGTATTACATGGGCCGCAAAGATGCAGCGCGTATTGCACAAGAACTGATTAGCCATAGCCACAATCATTCGCCACTCACACCAGTTCATATTCTGGAGGCAGTGAGCACCCAGCGAGAGCGTCACTGGTCCAGCACTTTGCAAGAACTAGCACTCGGTGCAGCAGATCATTGGTTCGATACCCAGTCGCCTACCTTGATCATGGTTGGCGAGGCCCTCAAAGTGAATATCTCTGAAGTAATTGCTGCGCAGCACCAAAAGACAGGCACCCAAGCAGGGATTGAGGGCGCCCTGAGGGTGAGCAATTCTATGTAGAATAGCCCCCATGCTCTGCTCCAACTATGATCGTTGGCTCCAATTGTTTTGCTCTAGCAAATCAATCAGCGCAAAGCAAAAGCTTATAAAGTTCATAACGAGCGCCTTTGGTGTGGGGCTGTTTTTTGCAACACTCCACACACCGATATTGGCAGCAGAAAACAATGCGAGTAATACATACACGAGTGCACCTTCGGTAGCCGTGACTAGTATTGCCCAATACGAAGTACCCAGTGATGTACCCGATAGTTTGCCCAATCATCTCGTGGGTGATCTTGGTGTGGCGGTATATAGCTCGAATATGTCGATTGGCGCCATCGGCACACAGACCTATCCCCTGCCTTATGCCTTCTTTGATTACGAGCGCTTTTTTGCACGCATTGATACATTTGGCGTAAAAACCCTCAAAATGGGTTATGGCTATCTTGAAGTGGCCGGTCAAGTGAACCTGGATAACTACAATCGCAAATCTACTATTACGGGCGCCACTTTTTCAAAATTAGATCCTATACCAGTGGGCCTGGGCAGTTTTCAAGAAACGCCCATTGGTGGATTTTTTATCTATGCATTTGAAGATATCAATCGCTCGCAAGGGCAAATCTATCAGCTGTCTTATTTTGCCGAGTTTGAATTACCCGCAAATATCAAAATCTATCCACTCCTTGGCGCTGAATACCTCACTCAGTCTTATGCCAACTACTACTATGGCGTGAGCCCTAAAGCTTCGCAAACTTTGGGCTATTCTCAATACACAGTGCCTGGCACCACGAATTATCTTACCGGCTTAATGGTAGAGGTGCCGATTGTGGATGATTGGTATTTCAATGTCTTTGGCAAGCGTAAGTTTATGGGTAGCGGTATCAGCAACAGCCCCATCATGGCGAACTCCTACCAAGACAGCCTCATTGCCTCTTTAGTCTATCGCTTTAAGTAATCTCTCTAGCCCCAAAATCAATAATGGCTTGCAAAATGTGGGGATCTTCGCCCACCGCAGGTGCAGCGCTGATCTGCACAACAGGAAACTTAGCCTGACAGTCAGCTAGCAGCAGTGGAAAGTCATTGCGCAAGTGGCCGCCTTGACCAAAAAAGACCGGAATGACGCGCACACTAGTAGCTCCACCATCAATCAAACTAGCGATCGCCTCTGCTAGCGAAGGCTGCATGAGCTCTAAAAATGCCAGTGCCATGGGAGTAGTGGGATGTTGCTCCCTCCACAGAGTAGCCATGCGATCAAAGGGTTCGCGCCAACGAATATCACGGGCGCCATGGCCAAATAAAATAATTGCCTGCATCTTTACTCAATCCCTTTCAATACCGCTCTAAATTGCTATAAGCTTACCCTGTATTTAATCCCCGCAACCGAACTGCAGTACTTTTATAAAAGATCTCTATGTCAGCCCTACTTAATCACACCTGGTTTATTGCTTTATTAGGCATGATTTTGATTGGCGCCGTTCTCACTGCCGTGCATCACGCAGAAGTGGTGGCTCATAAAACAGGGGAGCCCTATGGCATGCTGATTCTGTCGATTAGCGTGACGATTATTGAAGTCTCACTCATTATCTCCATGATGCTCACAGGTCATGAGGGCTCGCAATTTATTGCGCGTGATGCTGTTTTTGCCACCGTGATGATTGTGACTAATGGGGTCATTGGTTTATGTATTTTTGTAGGCGGCCTCAAACATTATGAAATGGCTTTTCGAAATGAAGGGGCGCTCTCTTCCTTGGGCGTACTCACCGCCTTAGCTACTTTTATTTTGGTCATGCCAGTAGTAACCATCAGCACACCTGGCCCTGACTTTACCAAGAGTCAATTAGCCTTTGCAGGCATTGCGTCTTTTGCTTTGTATGGCGCGTTTTTATTCTTTCAGACCGTGAGTCATCGCGATTACTACTTGCCGGCTAGCGCAGAGCACATAGCGGATGAGACAGTGCATGCGGATAAGCCGAGCAATGCCAAGACGGCAGTCAGTCTTATTCTCTTATTGGTATCACTGATCACGGTAGTGGGATTAGCTGAGTTACTCAGCCCTGCCATTGAAGCAGGAGTACAAAATGCGGGAGCACCTAAAACGGTGGTGGGTATTGCCATTGCGCTTTTAGTATTGTTACCAGAAAGCTTTGCAGCAGTCAGAGCCGCCAAAGCCAATCGCCTGCAAAGTAGCCTCAACCTCACTCTGGGATCAGCATTGGCCAGTATTGGTTTAACTATCCCCACGGTGGCAGCCATTGCGATTTTCTTTGATCTGCCATTAAGCTTAGGTGTTAGTGACCTCAATATGGTCCTGATGTACCTGTCGTTCTTTATTGGCGCACTGACCCTAGCCATTGGTAAAACAACTCTCTTACAGGGGGTGCTGCATCTGATTATCTTCTTGGAGTATTTATTCTTGAGCTTGGTGCCCTAGCAAGACAAAGTACAAAACGAGAAGACTTACTTACTTATCTAGCGAGCGCACGCTTTAGAAAAGAAGATGGCCAGTTGATGCAATAGTGGCTGCCAAGAGAGGGGTTCTGGAGTTGAGCTTGCTCGGCCTGAAGATGCGGATAAGGTATCAGATACTAAATGACTTATCTGATTTTGTTGCTCTGGATGACAAAACTGATAAACGAGTACTTTAATAAGTACAAAAAACACCAATATTGCTGCAATCATCCAAATGAGTATCTTTTTATTCATCGCTATCAAATCTCATCATGGTGATTGCACATAAGTCATATTAGAGCTTGGGAATTTGCTTCAAATCCACTTGAATAGTGGCGCCATACTGCGCATTTAAACCAATCACTGAACGCAGTGGCACATGCTCTTTTTCTGAAAACCAAATTTCAAATGTCGCGGTGTCATCCTTTGAGGTGGTTTTGTAATAGCGGATTGCTTTTACCTTAGCGCCATCAAATGGAAAATCCCATGGCTCTCCACGTACCAAGGTATAAGTCTTGAGCGAACGTCCATCGGTGACAGGCAAGACCACCGATTTGGCAGGCAAATCTCGGCCAATAAATTGGTAACCTACCGTGAGCATATCGAGTAACTTACCAGCATAAGGTGCTGTTCCGGTTGGCGCGCTACGGGAAGAGACTTTGTAAAAATTAATGATGCTCTTCGGGGCATCCACTTTAGCAATCAGCAACTCAGTATTGCCGCGCTTTTCTTGATAGGTGTTAGTTACTAAACCATTGGGACCATTTGCCCCCACTGAATCACGAATTAACTTTTGGTCATTTAATACGGTAGCGAGGACGGCAGCCAAGGTGCCCGTGGAATTAATGTGGTACTGATCTTTGCGAAGATCAACTTTATCGACTACGGTAGCGACCTGCATCGAACCTTTAACCAAGCTAAAAACTTGCTCGTAGGGACTAGGGGCTTCACCAGATTGCTTTAAATATGCCGCCCGCTTGGCGGGATCAGCGGTAATTTTCAGATCGTATTCAAATTGGGCGGTTTGGGCATGGGCAGTCGATCCGGCCATTGCCAATAACACCACAATAAAAGATTTGATCGAAGATGGGTAATTCAATATGATTTTCATCACCATATTTTACTAATAATAGAGTTGCGTATAACCGACACCGAAAACTGCTGGGAAAGTAAATACCCCAGTAAATACCAGCAATTTAAGCGATTTAGATAACTAGGGCTTTGGTATTTGGATTTAAATTCTATAATGATCAAATGTCGAGTTTATTAATTGCCTTTTTTGTCTCTTTTTTTTGCACTATACTGCTTATTCGCTCCCAGGCGCTACACCAACGCTTTACAGCCGACCTAGACTTAAGTGGTCCCCAGAAATTTCACAAAACTGCAGTCCCACGCATCGGCGGTCTTGGTATTGCACTGGGGGTGACCTTGGCAATTCTTTATCATTCCAATCTCCAAACGTTTGCTAATGAAGAGTTCTTCTTGCTGCTGTGCGCAGCACCTGTCTTTGCAATCGGCCTTTTAGAAGATTTGACTAAAAAAATTAGTGTCAGAACACGTTTAATTTTTACAGCGCTGGGTGCGTTTTTGGCTATTTATTTTTTGGGCACCCAAATCATCCGCCTAGATATTCCCGGGATTGATCTGCTGCTTTTACTTTGTCCAATCTCCATCGTCTTTTCTTTATTTGCGATTACCGGTCTTGCAAATGCCTACAATATTATTGATGGCTTTAATGGGCTATCGAGCATGGTGGGCATGATTACCTTGCTAGCGCTCGGTTATGTAGGTATTGAGGTCAATGACCCGCTCATTACTTATCTGAGCTTTTCGATGGTGGCTGCCATCTTGGGATTTTTCATTTGGAACTATCCACGAGGCTTAATCTTTTTAGGCGATGGTGGTGCCTACTTAATTGGATTTTGGATTGCCACTTTAACCGTGCTCATTGTGGCAAGGCATCTGGAGATTTCACCTTGGTTTGCTGTACTGATCAATGCTTATCCTATTTGGGAAACTATTTTTACAATCTATCGCAGAAAATTTCACCAAGGGAAAAGTCCTGGCCATCCCGATGGCATTCACTTTCACTCCTTGATTTTTAGGCGCATTCTCAATGACACTCAAATTAAATCAGAAAATGATTTCTTTTCGGCCAATGCAAAAACATCTCCTTATCTTTGGGTCTTAAGTGCCTTCGCAGTGGTGCCCGCGGTATTGTATTGGAACTCAACGCCATTACAGGTGATATTTTTTCTCTTATTTGCTAGCTCTTATGTTTGGCTCTACAAACGCATTGTGTCCTTTAGAACGCCCAAGTGGATGCATCTAGGGTAGATACTCAATAAGTAATTAAATTCATAGATTCGATATAAGCACTCATCGAGCTAATGCACCCATAGTGATTGCTATTTGATAATTTTCAGAACCTGCAGCATTTGCCAAACAAAAAACACTAGTACCAAACTCGCAACAATCATCAAACTCAACTCAATCCTAAAGAGCTTGACGCGCTTGTGAACATACTCGATTGAAAGCATTACCCCTCCTTTATTTTGCTAGATAAAAGCCCAGCATAAAACGAAAAGGTAAAAAATAAGAGTGGTGCTTAACTGAGACTGGGATCAGAAACAATGGAATCATTTGCAAGAATTAGCGCAGACTATGCAGTCACAAGAATCAAGAAATGATTATTAACATCTAAGACCCCAAAGTTATATAGTCTATTAATCCAATACCTGAAAAGATTGAGGTATACCTTACCTACTTCGCCTTACGATAGCCTAAAGACATCAAGTGCATAGTGATCTGCATCGCCAACTCTTTGCGCATATCCTCAATCATTTTCACTTGTTGTATGTCCGATGATAGGACTGTGTGGGGAGAGTAGCTCATATTACGCACAGCAAAAATCTCTGTCGGCGCAATGACTTCTTGCCCATCCTTATCTAAAGCCCTAAACACCACGACATCATTGAGATCATAAGCAGAAATTTGGCCAGTAGCTCCATATGAAGCAATAGCACTATTTGGTCCATCATCCAAGATCTCCACAATCAAATCGGCATCATTAGGGCTGATTGCAACCTTGACATCAATATAGGTCAAGATATCCAATTGCACCTGACCCAATAAAGTAGGGGATGGTTTGCCGGTGACCGCCACTGCTTTGTAAGGAATAAACGCTTTTTGGCGGGCAGTAAATAGGCACGCACTTAAGGATGCGCTGAGCAAGATCAGGACAAAGCCATGTAACATTCTCTGAATCACAAGATTCCCCTTGCTAATTTAAAATCGACTGTGCATGCAATCTAAAAAACTTCGTTTAGCGCCACTTTTTATTGCAAGCCTCTTGTTAGGTCCAGCCCTTTCCGGCGCACAGACTATTTCTGCTAGCACCCCCACTGTCAGCCCAGTAGTCACAAAACCACTAGATCAAAAACTCATCATTTCTAGCGCCTTTGGTACTCGTGTCAGCCCATTTAGTGGCGAACATGAACAGCATGAAGGGTTCGATATCCCAGCACAAGCAGGCAGCCCCATTTTAGCCACTGGTAATGGGAAAGTAACTTATGCTGGGTATGCCCCTGGTTACGGCAACCTTGTTGAAATCGATCATGGTCAAGGTTATGCCACTCGCTACGGCCACGCTCAAACGCTCTTAGTGAAAACTGGCGATAGGGTAAAACAGTCGCAAATCATTGCTACCGTGGGGAGTACTGGCAGATCTACGGGCCCGCACCTACATTTTGAAGTTAGTTTGAATAAAGTGCCTTTTGATCCCAAGATACTCTTAGGCGGCGCCTTTATTGATAGCAAAACGTCCAATCGATCTGTGATTACTTTTACCGCTACCAAACTCAAAGCGCCCTGGCAATTACAACAACTAGCCCAAGGCAAATATCCCAGCCAAATTCTTTACACTTCGACTGGTAAACATTCTTCGGGCGAACCCTTCGTTTTAGTCAGATCGCGTACTAGCACTCAGACGGATAATCGCTAAACTGCCACACACGAGGCATTAGCAATCCCTTTTATCCTTGCTATGTAAATAGCCTACTTTATCAGTGGATTTAGTTAGCAATATCTTGGCCTGCCTAGCTAACCAATCAGGCGACACCCACAAGCTATGGTAGGCCTCTTGCCCTTTGAAATGATATTAGTCCCATAGCGAGCCTATATTTGCTAAACCAAGATATCTTAAGCTCTCCTAGGAACTTTCTTAACATCTTTATGTGTATAGCGATATCCTACCCAGTACTCCTCATCCGAATACTCAGATACGACTAGAGCCGTATATACCGCCAACAGTGATGCCTTGAGAAAATTTGCTCCTGCATAATTTTCCGCAAGATCTAATTCCTCAGATTCCCATGGGGCAATCATTCCAAATCTTGATATCAGATCTTTTCTAGCATCCGATATCACAGCAATACTTCCTCCTGATGGGATTCGTACCCCTTACTCAATTTCTCACCTATATCGATTAGCCGATCTTGCAATTTATTAGACATTAGGCTGCCGCCATTAAAGGCTTCATTGCCATTGGAGCAATTGCAGGATTACTCTTAAATCTCTGCTCAACCTCCCATAAATCAACGGCCTCTTGCATATGTAACCAGCTCTCGGGTGTTCCGCCAATGACCTTGGAGATCCTTACTGCCATTTCAGCACTGATACCTCTTTTTTCATGCAGTATCTCGGAAACCGTCAAACGACTCACGCCCAAATGATTTGCAAAAGCTGCTTGGGTAATACCGAGTTCCGGCAAAACATCCTCGCGCAATATAGCACCTGGATGGGTTGGTCTACGGTTTGCGTTTCTCAAACTTCGCATTGTTTTCTTCATTAGTGATAATCCTCCAAATCCACTTCGATTGCGCTATCGCCATCGAACTTAAAAGTTATTCGCCAGTTCCCCGAAACGGTAACCGAGTAAACACCTTTGCGCTTACCCTTTAATTCATGAAACTTAAATCCGGGCACATCCATATCCTCAGGTACAACAGCAGCCTCCAAGCGATCTAACATCCGCTCGATTCGGGCGGCATACTGCGCAGGGATACCTCGATAGCTACCCTTAGTAAAAAAACTTTCCAGCCCTTTATGATGAAACGATACGATCATCCTCTTATTGTAATGTATATAATTACAATGTAAATATATACATTACACTATGTCCGATATATGGTATTAGCAGGCCAAAATCATGCCTTCAATACACTAAATACCTAATATAATCAATTACTTATAGCGTTACTGGCATCAGAATTCATCTTTGCTTAGAATGGGTATTAAATTCTTAATATGTCCCATCAATTTACGCTAACTCAAAGTAAGTTAATAATGTGAATGGGCCATTTTGAGGCCTAACCTCTTGCATGACTAAGCGCCCTGCCTGAGCCAATTTTCATTTTTTAATTTGCAGCGCATGGCAACAGCTTCGCCCAATATCACCCCTCATGTGCATGTGCATGCCTATGAAACTAGTAGCGCTTTAGCCAAGCTGTACGCCCACCTTTATGGATATAGTCAGGCTCAATTTGAGGCGTTTTGCCAGCGCCCCCACTCACGCGTCCAGACGCCTATTTGGGCAATCCCCAGTAAAAACGATTTGGCAAAGGAACCGGATTTTGTTTTGCGGCAGTTTCTCTGGTTTATC
>Ga0164297_10003381_pt1 | contig 14876 bp, 9 predicted proteins | sample GEODES058metaG_FD_113539 | JGI IMG/M metagenome (GOLD analysis project Ga0164297, IMG submission 113539) | Dystrophic lake water microbial communities from Trout Bog Lake, Wisconsin, USA - GEODES058 metaG | ecosystem: Environmental > Aquatic > Freshwater > Lake | place: USA: Trout Bog Lake...
GAGGACCCGCTGGCGATGGCAGTACGCGATGATGATGCGCAATGGCTATTCATTACAGAGTGGGTGATAGAAGCGCTGATGGCAGCAGAGGAACACGGCGTAACAAAAGCCAACGTAGATGTAATGCAAAATAAGTATGCTCAGGCCGCCTCACCGGATGAGGCATTGCGTTTTCTGCTGGGTGGATCGCATGAGATTGGATCTACGATTGGCTTGCGCGATGACTGGGTGGTACGTGTTATCCATACCACGGGAAATTACGGCGAGATTTATGATCGTGATTTGGGAGTGAAGTCGCCGCTGCAAATACCGCGTGAAAAAAATGAGCTACAGAAGAATGGCGGTGTAATGTTGGCCCTACCGACGAAATAAAAATATTCACGCAACATAATAACTACGGATATAGCTTGGCATCCGCAATTTTTGGCGCCGCCTCGCCGGCATCGGTCATCAGCTTTACGAGTTGCCCGCGCAGCTCATCTGCCACGTGGCGATATTCCTTTCTGCCAGCAAGGTTCACCAACTCATACGGATCATTGCGCTGATCGTACATCTGGTACTCGTGATAATTTGTGCTGTCGGGTTGGCCGGTGGCGCCGGTTGGATCGGCAACGCAGTAGGTCCAGTCGCGTGTGCAGATGGCGCGACCAGTCATAGATTCGCTGATCTGCACCAATTGTTGATTGGGCCACATCTCTCGTGCTGTGGCATCGTTCAATAGCGGCATCAGGCTGCGGCCTTTCCACGATTCCGGAACAGGTACGCCTGCGGCCTGCAGCAATGTTGGAGCGATGTCCGTCATGCCGACGAGTTCAGGCACTTGCTGCGCGCCTTCGAATCCAGGTCCGTCGATAATCAGCGGCACACGTAGGGAGCTGTTGTGCGTGCTGCGTTTGTACTCCTGGTTTCGCGTCATAAAGTGGCAACCGTGATCGCTGAGAAAAACAAAGATGGTGTTCTCGGCGAGACTTTCTTCCTGCAAAACCTTGCGCAAGCGGCCGACCGATGCATCGATGCTTTCAATGGCGCCGTAGTAGTCCGGCAATTGCTGGTGCCAGTCGCCGGGGAAATTTCTTAAATCCTGCGGCACATGCGCATTGATGAATCGCGCGGCTGATCCATTGGGTCCGACCATGCGGTTCATGTCGTTCTGCTGGTGCGGTTCCAGTTGCGAAATCATCAGGAAGAACGGCTTCTCCTGCTTTTGCCGTAGAAATCTTTCCGCTCGATCGGTGAGGAAGTCGACGCGATACTCATCTTTAAATTTAATTTCGCTACCGTCACCGGAATAAATCGTTCCCTCATATGGATGCGTGGTGTACTCCAAAATGTTCGAGGCCTCCCATAAATCCTGAAAGCCACCGCGGTGCTCCGGTTTCACAAAACCGGTTTCATCTTTTGCTGCGCCGCTGTTTGCTGTCAGGTGCCACTTGCCGATGTAGTTCGCGGTGTAGCCGGCTTTGCGCAACTCGGTCGCAATAGTCGGCAGTTCATGGTTAAGGCTGAGGCCATTGCGCCAAACTCCTGTTTCGGTGGCGAAACGGCTGGTCAACAAAACCGAACGTGATGGCGCGCAGACCGGCTGGTTGGTGATGGCATGAGTAAAGTTTTTCCCGCGCGCGGCCATCGCATCCAGGTTCGGCGTGCGTGTGGAACTATTCAATCCATTCGCGCCGAGAAAGTCCCAGCGAAACTGGTCAGAGTGATAGAGGATGATGTTCGGCTTATTCCGATGCGCGGCGGCTTGTGTTTTCGTCTCCGGCAATGCGGTGGCCATGCTTACATGCGCAGCAGCGGCGACTCCGCCCAACAGAAAATTTCTACGGTCAACAGTCACGTTTAGCTCCTTATTTCGTGAGCAATGTATAGGCTCAGCGCGGTAGCAGCTTCAAAGCGTTTTCGCGATACAGCTTCAACAGCACATCATCGGGCAGATAGAGGCCGTACACATTCCAGCGGCCCTGACGCGAGGCATGCGAGGGATAGTCAAAATATTCATCATCCGTTTCAAGAAGACGATAGTACAAGCGATACATGTCGATCTCCGGCAACAGATCGGTACCGAAGATGATTCGGTCAGCATGCTGCAACATGAAACGCCGCGCCGTATACGGCTGACGACCAAGCTCCGGCGTACGCGCGCTGATATCGAGATACAGATTTGGATTGTTCTCGAGCAGGTTGGAAACATACGCGAGATTTTCGCCACTCTCCGCAAGATGCGCTGCAACAAATGTTGTTTTCGGATGACGTGCGATAACGCGGTCGCGCTGCGTCAGCAGTTCCAGCTTTGAAACTGGCGAACCGTAGAAGCTCCAGTCGGGATGTGCGGCGAGTTCTTCATACCGCTCGTTGAATTCATCAATCGGCGTGAAGAAGGCATCGGGGTCCGCAGTGTGGAACATTACCGGAATGCCGCATTCCGCGGCCTTGTCAAAAAGCGGCGCGAACCGTTCGTCGTCCACGCGAAGCAGTTTGCCATCGGCATCGCGAACGGTGAGGCCGAGGTCTTTCCAGAATTTAATACCGCAGATGCCATGCTCCACCAACCGCTCCAGCCGGTTGAGACTCGCTTGAACGAAGTCGCTGCGTTCGACACCGCTCCAATCCATCCAACCGATGGTGCCGAATCGCTTTGGTTCAGCCAAATGAAATTTATTAATCATTTCAATTGCAGCGTCGCCAACCTGCATGGTGATGTTGACAATTTTTTCCACGCCGCATGCATCCATAATTCGCAGCACATCGTCGGGCGATTGCGAATCCAGATGGTTGTGATAATCAATCACGGGAAATTTTGGCCGCTCGGGCAGATGCACAGGCAGCTTCAATTGCGAATGCGGCTTGAAGTCACTGAGGCGAAGGTTTACTTCTGCCTTCGCACTGACCATGGCAACAAATTTATCTTCACCGTTTGCAGAGTCGGCGCACATTATCTTCTCTCCACGCAATACAAAATTGCCGTCAACGAAGTTGAGTATAGCCCACGAGATACGCTGCGAGTAGACCGCATCAGACTGTATACTTGGCCTGCCTTGCCTGAGGAGATATTGAACGATGAAGACACGTACTGAATCACACTCATCCCTGCGAATTTTAGCGTTGCTTTTTACCTGCTTTGGAATAGCGGCAGCAGCAGCAGGCCAGACACCTGCACTCACCCTGCAGAATGCGCGGCTGGCTGCACACTTCAAAACCACCAGCGGCCTACAAGTGGTCAGCATTGAAGACCGCAGCAGCCATGCCCTGCTGAAGCCCGCAGAAGCCTTCTCGATTCTTTTCCGAGATGGCCGCGTTGTTTCTGCATCGCAGTTCACGCTGGATGCACCACCATCAAAGAGTGCACTGACGGTGAATGCATCCGCATCGCGCGCGGCTGAGCATGTAGCCGGCAATCAGCTCTGTGCCAATCTGACTTCGCCAGATAAAACTTTGGGCGTGCACTGGTGTGCCGTGCTACATGACGGCACAAATTATCTACGGCAGGAAGTGACGCTGATAGCGCACCAGCAGCCGGTGGACATAGCCGAAGTTCGGCTATTTGATTTCGCATCCGCCAAGGCGCATGTGGTCGGGTCGGTTCCAGGATCGCCTATCGTCGATGGCAATTTCTTTTTTGGTTTTGAATCGCCGCTTTCGGTGAGCGAGATGAAAGACGGCCACGCTACGTCATTGCTTTCTCGTATCCTTCCGCTCGGCGCAGGCCAGTCGATAACGTACTCGTCTGTGATTGGTGTTGCGGCACCCGGCCAGATGCGCCGCGACTTTCTCGCCTATCTCGAGCAGGAACGTGCACACCCGTACAGAACTTTTCTCCACTACAACACTTGGTATGACACCGGCAATACTTCCGATGAAGTTCGCGCGCTCGATCGCATTCACTCCTTCGGAGAAGAACTGGTTCGCAAGCGCGGCGTCACCATGGACTCCTACCTGTTTGACGATGGCTGGGACGACACGCACTCGGTGTGGCAATTCAATTCACGTTTCCCGGACGGCTTCACAAAGATTCACGAAGAGGCAGCGAAATATGGCTTCGGTATCGGCGTGTGGCTTTCGCCGTGGGGCGGTTACGGCAATGACAAAAAGAACCGCATCGCCACAGGTCAGACAGCGGGATACGAAACGGTACAGGGCGGGTACGCGCTCTCTGGCCAAAAATATTACGAACGCTTTGAAGAGACCTGCCTGAACATGATCAAGCAGTTCGGCGTGAACCAGTTCAAGTTTGACGGAACCGGTAACGCCAGCCAGGTATTTCCCGGTAGCGTGTTCGATAGCGATTTTTCCGCCGCGATTCATCTCATCGGCAGACTACGCGAACAGGAACCGGACATCTTCATCAACCTGACGACCGGTACCAAGCCTTCGCCGTTCTGGCTGCGCACGGTGGACTCCATCTGGCGCGGCGGCGATGACCACAACTTCACCGGCGTGGGCACGTGGCGGCAAAAGTGGATTACCTATCGCGACGGCCAGACGTACCACAACATTGTTGTTGGAGCGCCGCTCTACCCCATCAGTTCGCTGATGCTGCATGGCGTTATCTATGGTGACCGTGCGAAGAATCTGACTACGGACCCCGGCAACGACTTCACCGATGAAGTGCATGACTACTTTGGCGAAGGCACGCAGTTGCAGGAGTTGTACATCACGCCGTCGCTGCTTTCTTCAGCCAACTGGGATGCACTGGCGGAATCGGCGAAGTGGTCGCGTAGCAATGCCGCCGTGCTGAAAGACACACACTGGATTGGCGGCGATCCATTTAAGCTGGCAGTGTATGGATTCGCATCGTGGTCGCCGAAGAAAGGCATCATCGTGCTGCGCAATCCGTCGGACAAGGCGCAGGTCTATTCGCTGGATATTGGCAAGGCGCTTGAGTTGCCCGCACACGCCGCGCACAGTTACACGCTGCATTCACCGTGGCTGGCGGATAAATCTGCCGGCTCACTGCATCTGCAGGCAGGCACAGCGCACCTCGTTCGGCTGGCACCCTTCCAGGTGCTGACGCTGGAGGCAATACCCGCAAAGTAATTCAGACGCGAAGCACCTCAACACCGGCGGCAACCAGCGTATCCATCTCTTCATCGCTCAGGTTGTCGTCGGTGATGACTTTGTGGATGGCCTGCGGCGGTGCAATCAGCGCGAGGCTGCGACGTTTGAACTTTGTTGAGTCGCAAACCGCTACCACCATTTTTGATGCCTTCACCATGGCGCGGTTCACACGCGACTCCAGAAAATTCGGCGTGGTGACGCCGGCAACCACATCGAATCCGTCAACACCAAGAAACAAAATGTCTGCGTGGACTTCGCGCAGCATCTCTTCTGCCAGCGGGCCGACGAGAGAAAATGAATTCTGGCGCAGCGTGCCGCCGGTCAAAATGATTTCATGTTCCGTGGTTGCGAGTTCGCTCGCGATGTTGACGGCGTTGGTAATGATGGTGAGCCGTTTGAAGCGCCGCAATTCGCGCGCAATCGCAGTAGTGGTTGTGCCGGAATCGAGCATGATGCACATACCTTCCATCACCATGGCAGCGGCGGCGGCGGCAATGCGCTGTTTCTCCTTCAATTGCTTCTGCTCTTTCTCGCGCAGTGTGGGGTCCAACAGAGCGCTGCCCTGCACGGAAAGTGCGCCGCCATGCGTGCGTTTCAGCATGCCCTGCGCTTCCAGCGAATCTAAATCTTTGCGGATGGTGATGCGGGAGATGCCGAGCGAGTCAGAAAGTTCTGACACCAACACGCGGCCGTCCTGATGGATTTTTTCCAGCACGTGACGGCGGCGTTCTGCAATCAACATATTGCTGCGATCAATTTTATTTGATGCTTCCATGCTGCCTCTTTATCGCCTGCCGGTAGTAGGAGTTTCTGCCAGATAATTTTTTACCAGTTCTGCGTCGCGAAAGGATTCGGTTCCGCCGGAGCGCAATGTGGAAAGCGCTGCGGTGCTGTTGCCGAACTCCGCACACTGCTGCGGCGATTTGCCCTGCAGATACGCGGAAAGAAAACCGGCATTGAAGCTATCGCCCGCGCCGATGGAGTCGACCGGTGAGACCACGCGAGCCGGGACACGCCAATGCTGGCTGCCCGTCTGCACGATGGCACCGCGACTGCCACACTTGACCGCAACCATCGGCACACGTTCTGCCAGCGCATGCATTGCGCTTTCTGCGCCTATCTTTCCGGTGATGCGGCAGGCCTCGTCTTCATTGGGTAAAAAGATATCGACGATACCGAGTAACTCATCCAGCACGCCGCCCCATTTGTCGTCAGGATCATGGTTGGTGTCGAGCGAGATGGTGAGCCCTTTGGCTTTCAGTTCGCGACAAATGTGCGCCATCTCCGGCTGTAGTTGTTTTTGCAGATACAGCGAGGAGAGATGAAAGTGGCGGCCCTGCGCCAGATAGTCCATGTCCAGATCTGCGACCGTCATCTCAGACATAGTTCCGGGGTAGGTGAGGATATGGCGGCATCCATCGTGAACAAGAATTACGGTGACGCCTGTGGCCGTGCCGCCGGAGATTTTTTTCACACGCGAAATTTCCACGCCGCGCTCCGCAAGCCGCTCGAGTGCAATGGCGCCGAGAGCGTCGTCTCCCATGCGCGTGATGAAGCCAACAGATACGCCAATGGCAGCGAGATTATGCGCAAGGATTGCCGAGGAACTACCCAGCGTTACGCGAAAGTCTGACGCGAGTAGTTCCTGTTCCACCGGCATTTTTTCCGGCAGGCCATAGAGCACCAGGTCCAGATTGATTTCGCCGGCGATAGTGACATCAAAGCGTTTGTTCATCGGATTTATTCCGCAATGGTGACAACGCGGCTCAAGTGTCGCGGCGAGTCGGGATCCATACCTTTGTTGATGCCGACATGGCAGCCGAAGATCTGGCCCCAGACAAGATACATCACCAACCGCGCGAGTTCCGGCACAGCCAAACCGAGTTCGATGGCGAGGTCAGAAGCTGCGCGAACTTTCGGCGTCAGCGTGTTGGCAATCGCCAGCGTGCGTGCGCCCAGCGCCTTCATTTCCAGCAGCACTGCGCTTTCCTGCGCGTAGCCGCTTTCCGAAAGCAAAGCACCGACAACAACTCGATCAGAAATGATCGACTTCGGTCCATGACGAAATTCCAGCGTGTGGAAGAACTGTGCATAGCTGGAAGAGGACTCCATCACCTTGAGCGATACTTCTGATGCAACCGGATACAGCGGACCCTGCGCCAACACGGCAAAATCGTCAAAACTTTGCTTGGCAAATTTTTCCACCAACGGCCCGTAGATTGGCAGCAGCCGTTCCAGTTCCTGCGGCAGCGTATTAAGCGCTTCGATAAATTTTGCGTTGCCGGAAAATTTTGCAGCGATGTATTGCAACGCCATCAGCATGGAAGTGAAAGACGATGTCATCACCGTGCTCTCTTCCACTACCGGCAGTTTCACGGTGCGGCGGCCCATCTGCGCCAGTTCATTGCCATCGCAGGTGATGCCAAGAAATTCAATGCCGCTTTTCTGCAACAATTCCGCTACCTGCAGAACTTCCGACGTGTGGCCGGAGCGCGAGATGAGTACAGGGAAAACCGCGGCCTTTGCATCCGGAAATACTAGCGATGAATAGAGCAAGATTTCAGAGGCGGGCACAGCGCGCGCTGTTACTCCGAGCAATGTGGTGAAACTAGCGGCCGCGGCCTGCGCCAGGTAGTAGCTGGTTCCACAGCCGACAAAGACCCACTCATGGGCAGCCGGCGACTTATCGCCAACCAATGCATCCAGATCCATCAATGACAGTTGCTGTAGACAATTCCGCCAGACTTGCGGCTGTCCATAAATTTCGCGTAGGGTGGTGGCTCCGGGCTGCATTCAGTTCCATCCTTATGTAGGTACTGTAGAGTTTGAGTCGGCTGACATCGGGCAAGCGTAATAATAAATTATAAAACGAAAGCTGGATGATAATTCGTCAGTGTAAGAGGGATACATAATTTTTTCAGCAGAGAGGCAGGAATATAGCATCTGCACTCTGATAAAGTGAACCATTGCATAGGGATGCCGATTCTAGCCGCACATTGCCCCACGCAGCCAGGTAGACGATTCAGAAGGGACATTCAGGACCATGACAACGAGCGCAACTTCGGCCACATCCGCCGCGAACCGCAACTATAACCTATTCCTGCTGGTTGTTGCCGGTCTGGGCGGCCTGCTTTACGGAATCGACGTCGGCATCATCGGCGGCGCGTTGCCGTATCTGGAAGCGACATCGCGGCTGACCCCGGCGCAGCTTTCTGTCATCGTTGCAGCCGTACTGCTGGGCAGTGTGATTTCCACTCTCTTTGCCGGTCTTCTGGCCGACTGGCTGGGCAGAAAAAATCTGATGGTGCTGAGCGGACTCTTGTTCGTCATCAGCATTCCCATCATCGCGCTTTCACATGGGTATGCGCCGCTGTTTTTTGGCCGCCTGCTGCAGGGCATCAGCGGTGGTTTGATTGGCGTTGTGGTTCCGCTGTATCTGGCAGAATGCTTGCCCGCTTCCAATCGCGGCAAAGGCACCGGCATCTTCCAATGGATGCTGACCTTTGGTCTTGTAGTCGCCGCACTTGTAGGCGTCTATTACAGCTATCGTGTAGCGTCGGTTGCACAGCTGGCAGACGCGAGCGCATTGCTTGATTTCAAAAATCAGGCATGGCGCCGCATCTTCTGGGTATCGCTGCCGCCGGGCATTCTGTTTATGCTGGGTAGTTTCTTTGTCACTGAGTCTCCGCGTTGGCTTTTCCGACGCGGGAAAAAGTTGCAGGCACATGCCGCGCTGCTGCACTCGCGTACGCCGGAGCAGGCTGATTTGGAAATTTCTGAAATGCAGGAAGCCATCAACGTCTCCATGGCCCATGTTCCTCTCGGGTCAAAGATGAAGAGCTCGCTGCTGCGCCGCAAGTATGTGGTGCCGTTCGTTCTGGCCTGTGTGATTCTTTCCTGCAATACGGCCACTGGCATCAACTCCATCATCCCCTACAACGCCAGCATCCTGATGCAAAGCGGACTCTCTGACCTCTACGCACATTGGGGATTCGTTATCTTCGACAGCGTCAATTTTCTGGTGACGATGATTGGCGTGACGCTGGTAGATATCAAGGGCCGCAAGTTCCTGCTGACCATCGGCACATCCGGCATCATTATTTCGCTGGTCACTGTCGGCATTTTGTTCCTGCGTACGGAAAAGGTTGCCATCGATGCGCAGAGTCAGGTGCAGTCGCTAATTACTGCGGACCAATCTCTGACGCTGCATTTTGATAAAGCAGAAGCGGCGAAATTGTTGGCTGCTGCTGGCCCGGAAGGCAGCCGCATCGATGCAGGCCGCGCCTCCTTCGCCGTGATTTATGCGTATGGCGATTTCACCGCCGCCACCAGCTATGTCCGTTCGGATGACGCTGCGGCAGCACCGTTGGAAATCTCACGAGAGAATTGCGTGCCCGCCAACAAGGTAGAATCATTCTTCAAGAATCCCTTTGCCGACTTGAAGGCCGCACAGACCGCACCACTTCGCATCATCAAAGCGCCGGTCAGTCAGGTGCCCGACTCACACCATGGATGGATCGTCGCCATCTTCCTGTACATGTTCATGGCCTCCTTCGCCATTGGACCGGGCGTGTGTGTGTGGCTCGCACTTTCAGAGTTGATGCCGACACGCATCCGTTCGAACGGCATGAGCATCGCGCTCGTACTTAACCAACTGGTCTCAACCATTCTTGCCGGCATCTTCCTGCCCTTCGTAAGCAAGTATGGCTACTCGTCGATGTTCTTCCTCTTCTCCAGTTTCACGGTGGTCTACTTCATCACGGCGGTCTTCTTCCTGCCGGAAACGAAAGGTAAGACGCTGGAAGAAATCGAAGCGCACTTTGAGGGCGGAGCTGCATAGCCTCAACCGAATCTGCTGCAAAAGAGAGAGGGTGCGAAATTCGCACCCTCTTTTCTTTGCGCAAATTTTTTCTAAAACGGTGGCATCTCTGGTACGGCCTGGCCATCGGCTCGCGGATCGGAAGCGCCGAAGTTTACGCCAAGCTTGTCATCATGCATCACGGCGTTACCGCGACCCATCACCAGCGAGTAGCGCGGAACAATCGTCACTTGATGTCCGCGAATAAATAACTCCTCAAATGTGGAGAGCGGATAACCGCTTTCAATATTCACGCCACACCCGGAGTTGCCCTTGTTGAATCGCGCCGCATCCAGCGCAGCCTGAATATTCATGTCGAAGTCGACAACGTTGGCAACAAACTGCGCGTGTGCCTGCGCCTGGTTGAATCCAGACATAATTCCAAACGCAATCGACACGCCGTCCTTCTGCATGAAGGCAGGAATAATGGTGTGCAGTGGGCGTTTGTGGCCGGCGAGCGAATTCGGCTGGCCAGGCGTCATGGAAAATCCGCTGCCGCGATTTTGCAGCACGAAGCCTGTGTTATCCGGGACAAGGCCGGATCCAAAATTGCCGGCATTGCTCTGGATGAGAGAAACTTCATTGCCATCGCGATCGACCACGGCAAGATACGTAGTATCGGTCTGCAATTTCGCTAACTGATCCGTCAACACTGAAGGCAATACGTTGCAGTTTGCGCGCGGACCCACCAACTTGGCGCGTTCATCACCGAGTTGTTTGGAGATGAGTTTCGCGGTGGGAATCTCTTCGGTGCGCGGATCGCCGACGTAATGCAGCATGTCGGCATATGCAAGCGCCTTCGCTTCAAGCTCGGTATGCACGGTGCGTGGATCATCGTGCCCCCAGTCGCGCAATGGAAAACGTTCCATGATGTTGAGCATGGAAAGCGCTGCGATGCCCTGTGTATTCGGCGGCGTCTCGTAGATGGTCCAGCCGTGATACGTAGTCGAAACTGGATCCACCCACTGCGGCTGAAAATCGGCGAGGTCGGCAGCGGTCAGAAATCCACCCTGCTCCTGCGAGAGCTTCAATATGGATGCGGCAATCGGTCCCTTGTAGAAGGCGTCACGTCCCTGCTCACCAATCAAACGTAGCGAAGCGGCAATCTGCGGGTTCTTGAAAATCTCTCCAACCTTCGGATAGTTTCCATTTGGCAGAAAAACTTTTGCGAATGCGGGACGATTAGCAAAACCCATGCCGTATTTTTCCCAATTTGCGGAATCAGTCTCTGTAACCGGAAAACCATTTTCCGCAAGCGCTTCAGCGGGTTTCAAATCTTCTGCGAGCGAAAGCTTGCCAAATCGTTTTTGCAATTCGACCCAGCCGGCCACGGCACCCGGCACCGTGACGGAATCAATCGAGCTGGCGCCGATTGTGTTGCGTCCCTTCGCCTGCATCGCGGGAATCGACTGCGCGGCGGCAGACCAACCGCTGGAGTTGAGCGCATAAAGTTTTTTGGCCTTGTTGTCCCAGACCAACGCAAACAAGTCGCCACCGATGCCGTTCATCATCGGCTCAATCACGCCGACAGCAGCGTTGGCAGCGATGGCCGCATCCACGGCGTTTCCGCCTTTTGCCAGAACAGCCGCACCAGCCGCAGAACCCAGCGTCTGCAACGTGGCCGCGATGCCGTAGCGATTTACTGTCATAGAGAATGCATTATCGCGGCCCGGCTCCGGCAGATAGGTACGGCCCGGGCTGTACATGCCGGTGATATCGGACTGGGCTTTACGCGCTGCACTCTGCGACTGCCCACCGACCTGCCGCGATGCGCGCGGCGTAGCATTCGATGGTGCTGCTACGTCTTGCGCCATGGTCAACGAAGGTATGAGCAGAAGAAACACTGCGACGGTGGCAGTACAGCGTTGAAGAAAAATTTGCCGATGCATGGGGTCGGACTCCTTTAATTGGTGCGCGGTGACAAGCAGTAGCTGCCGACAAGGGTACAGTGTTGAACAGTGATAAATCCATCACTACATAACGGTGCGTATGAAATTCCTTTCCGTTTAAACAGAAAGAGTTTCCACCGACATAAATGATGCACACATAACAAAGGCCCTACCTGCAGCAGGGCCTTATGTATTCCAGCTACAAACTATTCTTCTTCTACTTCAGTGTGAACCTTGGCCGAGGCAATCAGTTTGTCGGCAATCAACTGCGGCACAACATCGTAATGGCTGTTCTCCATGCGAAAACTACCGCGTCCCTGCGTGATGGACGTGAGCGTGGTGGAGTAGCTGAGCATCTCCGCCAGCGGCACTTCCGCTTTGATGTGCGTGGCTGCGCCGCCGCCTGCAGTCACCGACTCCATACCCTGCACCCGGCCGCGCCGACCATTGAGGTCCCCCATCAATGCTCCGGCAAATTCTTCCGGCGCATCGATCTCCACGTGCATCACTGGTTCCAGCAACACGGGCCTGGCCTGCTCCATACATTTACGGAAGGCCAGTCGTCCGGCCATTTTGAAAGAGAGTTCGTTGGAGTCCACATCGTGATAACTGCCGTCGATGACCGTGACTTTGTAATCCACCACGGGATAGCCGGCAAGAAAACCACGAGCCGCAGTTTCCTGAATTCCCTTTTCAATCGCAGGAACATACTGGCGTGGAATAGCACCGCCGAAGATTTCGTTGGCGAATTCAAATCCACTGCCACGTGGCAATGGTTCAATGCGAATTTTGCAGTCGCCGTATTGCCCGTGTCCGCCGGACTGTTTCTTGTGTTTGCCCTGCGCTTCAGCGCGTGCGCGGATAGTTTCGCGGTACGGCACCTTGGGCGACTTCAACGTGACTTCTGTGTGATAGCGTTTGCGCAATCGACTGACGACGGCTTCAATATGCACCTGACCGGTACCGGCGATGAGAAACTCCGCCGTCTGCGGATCGCGGAAGAAACGCAGCATGTTGTCCTCTTCCATCAACTTGTGCAGCGCGACGGATAGCTTGTCTTCGTCCGCGCGAGTCTTCGGCTCAATGGCGTAGGTCATCGCCGGTTCAGGCGTTGGCGGCAGGTCCAGCAACACATCGCCGCCTTTCGGGCCCAGCGTGTCACCGGTCATGGTGTCGCGTAGTTTGATGGCTGCGCCAATATCTCCGGCATGCAGCTCACCAACTTCGACGGTCTTTCTGCCTTGAATCACCGAGAGATGCGCAAAGCGCTCGGTGGATTTGCGCGTGTAATTTTCTACGGTCGCGTCATTCTTCAATATTCCGCTAAGAACTTTGAAGATGGAAATTCTGCCGGAGAAAGGATCGTTCATGGATTTGAAAACCATCAGTGTCAGCGGTTCTGTATCTGAAACTGGGCGAACCACGGCATCATCCCCATTGCCGTTGGTATGCGCTGCGGTTGCGGATTTCTTCAGCACCACCGGCTCGCGTTCCAACGGAGATGGCGCATATACGTTAATGAAGTCCAGCAGATGATCCGTTGCAATGCTGCGCAGGCCGTTGGTGAACAACACCGGAAAAATTCTGTCTTCGCGAATGGCTTCATGCAGCGCAGAAATTAAATGTTCTTCTGGAATCGTGCCAACGGCGAAGAACTCTTCCATCAATTCATCTTTGCCTTCCGCCACCAGTTCCACCAGCGCTTCATGCGCGGCCTTTGCTTCAGCGGCCAGCGCAGCGGGAATTTCGCCGGTCTTGCCGCGACCGTTGCCATCCGGCGTGTACATAAATGATTCCATGGTGACTAGATCCACAACGCCGTGGAAACCCAACTCATCCACAATCGGAATCTGCACCGGAACCACAGCGCGTCCCCAACGTTCGCGCATGCCTTCAATCAATGCATCGCTGCCGCTCAGGTCGGCGGGCTGCGTGCGGTCCATCTGGTTCAGCACAATCATGCGCGGCATTTTGCATTCTTCAGCATATTTCCAAACTCGATCCGTGACCGCCTCCACACCATTCAGCGCATTCACAACAATCAGTACAGACTCCGCTGGAAACATGGCCGCACGAACTTCATGCGCAAAGGCATGAAAGCCAGGCGTATCAATAAGATTGATTTTTGTTCCGTTCCTCTCTGCATAGGCAACTGCATTCTGCAGAGTGGTGCGTCGGGCCACGTCTTCTTCATCGTAGGCAGTGACTGCGCTGCCATCCTCCACACGGCCTTGCTGTTCGGTCATGCCGGCGGTGTGCAGCAGTGATGCCACCAGAGTACTTTTGCCGCAATGTGCGTGTCCGGCGACAGCGACATTGCGAAGGTCTTTCGATGCGTATGTTTTCATGCTGGCTCTCCCTTTGAAATACGAGAACAGAACATACTAATCCCATCGCAAGATAAGTATGTGTCTCTCGTCACAACAAGGATTCTGGCTCAACCTGCTGATATTTTTTTTGCGATGGATAACGAATTAAGCGGCTAGAGGATAGAGTTTTTATTTTAGATTCCTCAATAACATTATTATTTACATAGAGATACGGGCACTCTGCGTTCGCGGCAACATCCTTCAATACAAGCCTTAGGGGCGCTCTTTATAATCGAGGCTCCAAATGACAACCCCGCAGGGGAGGCGCCAGTGATGAACCGTCCGGCAAGTATGTGTTCTGCCATGAAGCATTTCTTTTCCGTTGCATCGATTGCAGCGGCCGCACTTTTGTTTGCGACAACGGCCGGAGCCGCAACAGTGAATCCTTTGCACAGCGGTTGGGAAGTGCAAACTGGTTGCAAAGTGCAGGAGGACGGTGCTGCCATATCGACAATGAAATTTGATGCTGCGGGATGGATCCACGCGACGGTTCCTTCCACCGTGTTGGCGGCACAAGTGGCAGCGGGCGATGTGAAGGATCCTGACTACGGAACGAATTTGCGTAGCGTGCCGGGCACGAGCTACGGCATCGGCATGAATTACTCCAACACGGCGATGCCGGCAGACAGCCCCTACCACTGCGCGTGGTGGTACAGAAAATCTTTTGATGTGCCAGCCAGCGAGCGCGGCAAAACTTTGTGGCTA
>Ga0164297_10003382_pt1 | contig 14874 bp, 7 predicted proteins | sample GEODES058metaG_FD_113539 | JGI IMG/M metagenome (GOLD analysis project Ga0164297, IMG submission 113539) | Dystrophic lake water microbial communities from Trout Bog Lake, Wisconsin, USA - GEODES058 metaG | ecosystem: Environmental > Aquatic > Freshwater > Lake | place: USA: Trout Bog Lake...
GCTATGATAACGCTGCAATGGAATCCTTTTGGAGCACGCTTAAGCATGAACTGATTTTCCGATGCACGTTTAGAACAAGAGATGAGGCCAAGGCAGCGATTTTTGATTACATCGAGGGCTTCTGTAACCGAAAGAGATCACACTCATCACTTGGTTATAAGAGTCCTCTCGACTACGAGCTAAATTTATCTTATCCAAATAACTAATACCTAAACTGTGTACGTATTATCGGGTGAACCTCAAAATACCCCCCCCCTAAATATAATCTTATTAATTTGATTTTATGTAATTTAAAGCCTCTATTGTTTTAGTGTCTCCAGGCTTTAAGCGTATTGCCTTTTCTAGCTCGTCTATAGCATTATCATGCATGCTTTTGATAGACATTAGCATCAGAGCATAATTATAATGTATAAAATATAAATTTGGCAATAGTTGAGCAGCACTTTTAAAATGTGTTAAGCATTCATTTTGCTTTTCAGAAATAGGTGCAAGTAAACAGGCTAAATAAAAGTTGGCCAAACCATTATTAGGGAATTTCTTTAGAACAAGTTCTAGTTCTTGTATGGCTATAACATCATTACCGCCTAATTTAGCTAAGAAGACACCATAGTTATAGTGGCACTCGATATAATTCGGATTAATAGCTAAAGCTTTATTAAATTCATCTATTGCTTCTTTCTCTCGTCCTTCAATTTTAGTTAAAAGTAGAGCTAGATTATTGTGTGGTACTGAATAATTGGGTTCAAGTGCTATAGCTTCTTTGTAATGTCTAATAGCCTCATCATAATTTCCATCAACAGAGCTTATTAAATTAGCCAGATTATTGTGTGTTTTAGCACTTTTTGGATATAATCTTAAAGCTTTGTAATAGTATTCGATAGCTTCTTTTTGATGATCATTTTTACGTTCATTAATAACACCTAGATTATAATTAGCATCCCAGGAGCTTGGATTTGTCTTATTAATATAAAGCCAAAATATTTCATCGGATTTATAATATTTAGCGATTGAATAGCTTTTGTATGTAAGTGTTCCTAAAGTGAATATAATAATTAAAGAGTAAACTCTCATTATTCTTACAGATCGAACTGCAAAATAATCGTATAATTTATATATTATAGAACCTACGAGTATACATATGCTTATTAATGAAATATACGCAAAGTGATCAGCTACCCACGAGTATTTCAAAAAATACATAGGTATAATACCTAAAACAGGAATAAGATTTATTATAAAAAAACCTAAACAAAAGATAATGTTTTTATAATAAGTAGTACGCTTAGTATATATGTAAAATATAAGTAATAGAAATATTATCCAAACAATAATTATATTTATTGAAATAGGACTTATAGACCATTTAGGGTATATTGGTTCAACGTTTATTGGTAATAAAATTGTTTTTAAATAAAAAAGAATGCTGTAAATACTGTAGATTGCTCTTTCCGTATAACTATTTATCTCTATTAATTCATTGCCTATTGCATAATTCTTTTGAAACCAGATTGTAACTGCAGAAGCTATCAATGTGATAATAAATAATGGTATGCTTTTGATAAAATCATATTTATTAATTCTATCTTTTTTCCACCATTCATAAAGTAGCACAGTGAAAGGAAACATAATAACCGATGCTTTCGATAGTAGTGCTAAAATAAAAAATATTATGATAGAAATATTTCTACGATCGAAGATGTATTCATTACTACTATTTATATTTTTAGTAGTTATATCCCATGCAATTAATATGAAAAAAAGAGAAAGAGTATTCTTGAGTTCAGATATCCATGCTACTGATTCAACAGCAATAGGGTGAATGGCAAATAATAGAGCTATAATCCACGAACAAGGTCCAATTGTTCTCATTAGAATACGCCATATTAAAATTACTGATAATATATGTAGTCCAACGTTAAAGGCATGGTAGCCAAACATATTATCTCCCCATAAATGCCACTCTAGCCACTGCAATGTGCTTTTGATAGGATAATAATCAGGTCCATTAGGACTAAACCAAATGGATATAAAAGAGTTGAAATCTCCTTTTATTGGAGACAAGTCCGATAATTCACTTTTATCATCCCAAACTAAGGTTCCATCAATTGATGGAAAATAAATCACTAATATGCCAAAAATTAGTATAAGTAATTTTAATGAGCTTTTGATATAATTAGTCATTATATCTAAATGTTCTACAGTTTATTTTATAATTTCATATATTAATATCTAGAAAAATAAAGGGTATGCTTTTTGTAAGCATACCCTTTAAGGTTTCTAAATTTAAAAAAATTAGAAACTTCCTCTTATACCTAAGTTGAGCTGCGTAGAAAAAATGTCTGAACGAATGTTAAGTCCGTTTTGTACATAAAATACTGTTCGATCATCGAAGACATTATTCACATTGAAGATCATTGAGTAGTGCTTACTTAAAGGATAGCGTATAGCTAGGTCTACTGTCTGCCAAGCCTTCTGCATGACATCAAGATTAGCTTGTGAATATTGATATGATTTTGATCGCTCGTTGTATTTCACATAGACCATAGCACCATTACTCCAAGTGTATGAAATACCTAAATTGAAAGTTTGTGGGACCCAGTCTTGAAATCTATTATTAGCTTGTGGTTTATTTGGATATACTGAAGGACCACTGCCATTAGGGAATAGGCCTATTTGTTCAGTGCGCATTGATGTCCAATTTGCAAACCAGCCAAAATTACCAAGCCATTTGATATCACGAGCAATTGCCATCAAACCAGTAAAAGGTTGAGAAGCGTTTAATTCCACACCTTTAAATACAGCTTCTCCCAAATTATATGAGGTATTTTCAATATAGCCTGCATATTGTCCGTTAAAACCGTTGTTAGCCCCTGATGGTATAGTGAAAGACGTGGACGTTATGTAATTTCTAATATTCTTTTGGAATATATCTGCACTTAAAGTAAGTGAATTTTTAGCATAGTAATCTAAGTCTATATCATAATTATAAGCAAATTGAGGTTTAAGGCCTATATTGTTAACACTTATTGAGTATGGAAGTGTAACTTCATTAACTGTCTCTTGAGGAAGAAGTGCTGGGAGATCTGGTCTTCCAATACCCATGTGCCAACTGCCTCTTAATACTAACTCTGGGTTAATTTGATACTTCAACTGTAAGTTTCCCATTGTTGTGGAATATGAGTTAGAATTTTTAAATCTACCTCCATATTCTGCTAGTAGTGCATTAATTACTGATGCACCTGAAGCTATTGCTTGTGAGTAGGCTTGTTTATTGTCTAATTTACCAGCTCCATCATCTTGTGTCCACTCGTTGCGAATACCTGTAGTTATAGTTAGTTTTTTCCAAAGTGTTGTGCTACCCATAAAGTATGCGCCCGTAATTCGCTCATGTTCATAATTACGATTAACCTGATTTGTTATGGCTGCAGTCAAATTCTCAGTAAAATACTGTGGGTTGTTTAAATAGAAGTTTGTTATTGCTCTAGGACTTAAGAATACAAACGGTAAATTCCACTTTAATGATGGCCCTCCGTTTTGAGTATCAGACAAGAAAGATGCAAAAGGAGCTGGATTTGTTGGACCTGTGTAACTCCAAGAATGTCTAGGATTATCATTCCAGCGCCATTCGTCGTGATTTATAATACCCGCTTTAAGCCAGAATCCATTAAATTGTTTTTTAATATCAACTTTATATCCAAGCCACTGATCTTTTCCACTACGCTGAACGCTATTTAAAGTCATTGCTGTAGCATTTGTAGGATCAAACATGTTCTTGCCTGCAGTCTGGGTTACTGAAGGAGCTGATGCACTTGGTGCACCTGATAATATGAATCCTATATTTGGTATTGTTAATTGAATAGCAGAGAACTGGCCTCCGGATGTTCCTGGTGTACCCACTGGATAAGGAATATCGATATAGTGATTGGTGGATTCAGTTGTATATACATCATAGGTAATATCCGTAGAACCCATCACTGTTTTGCCTCCAAGGTCGAACATGGATGTATATCCATATTTGTCATTAAAATCTACGTTTAGGACATCGGTGTTGTTTGACGCTTGTGGGGCAATTGTAGTAACTATCGTGCTACTAGGGTCGCGCGTATTAGCATTTAGTTTAAAATAATTTGTTCTATTGCGTAGCAAGCTATTAGAAAAAGAATTGTTTAAATGAAGTGTGGTAGAATCGCTTACTTTATAATATAGATTTAATGAGGCTCCTTTGCGATGAACTTGTGATGGCTGTTGTTGATAGTAGTAATCTCCTATCGTAGCGTAACCAGGATCGTCGGCACCTAAGCTCTGATTTCCGTTTGTTAGATCTTTATTAGTACGCTGTTGGCCTATTAATACGGTATCAAAGTCATTGAAAGTCATGACAACTCCAAAATTATCTTTACCACCAAAAATACTAAATTTATCTGAATAAAATAAAGTACCGCCTGGTTTAATTTTATTCGATGGTCCATCATTATTGATACTAGGATTTGTATTTAATCCTGCAGAAGGTAACGCGTAGTTACTGACATTAAACATTAAGTCAAATTGTACTACACGTCCTTCGCGAGTTAATGGATTTTTTGTTATCAGATTGATAGCGCCACCTACTGCTTGACCTTCCATGTCAGAGGTAGGTGCCTTACTAATTTCTACCATTTCAAAATTCTGTATCATGGTTTGATCAAGATCGAATGTGCGTCCATTGCCGCCACTATTTGAACTTGCGAGATTGAGCCCGTCCTGCGTTACAAGATTCATAGCTGCTGGAACGCCACGTAAACGAACTGATCGTGCATCTGATCCCGAGTAATCTATATATAATCCCGATGTGTTTTTTAAGAATTCACCTAGGTTTCCGCTATTTTGTGCGGGAAACATGTCGGTACTTAGTACACCTTTAATACCAATTTCTTGTCTCTGTGTTTGAGCTGCAAGAGCTATACCTTCACGTATACCAGTTACAGCTACCGCCTCCATTTTATAGATATCATTATCTAATATAAAATTTAGTTTAATTACATTTCCTGCCGATACGTTAACAGTTTTTTTATCTGAATTTAGTCCTATGTAATTAACTTCGACTTCATGGGTGCCTGGACTAACGGAAAGTATTGTAAATTTTCCTTCACTTGAGGTAATTGTATCAACTATAGCTCCATCTAATCTAACTTGAACGCCTGCGAGATACTGGCCTGTTCTTTTGTTTGCAACAGTACCAGAAATAGCTCCAGTTTTATAGTCTTGAGCATTTAGTGGTAATGCAACTCCTATAGTTAAGCAAAAGACAATTAATGTATATATTAATCCTGTGTGTTTTTTTAATTTCATGGGGCGATCTATGTTAAGGGTTCTAATTCTATTGGGGTTCTTAACGATGCTATAATACTACCTTATGTAATTTAAAGGAATGGCAAATTTTGTACTTAGCTAATATAAAGTAATATTTGATTTAATCGACTTTGACTTATCACTTAATTTGTTAATCAACCATAAATAATATTTTAATTGTAGTTATTAATCGGATATATGTAATTCAATTATCACCCAATTTTTTTAAAAAGATACTTTTTTAAAAAAAGTACATACATTCAAGTCGATGAATTACTTATGGATTTTAACTTCTGCCATAAACATCGTTAACTTAAATATGGGAGAGTGTATTATATATAAAAAAATATGTTAGAATTAAGACTCATGAGATAATCAATTATGCTGCTTGGTTCTATACAAATCTTGTAGGCGAATTATGACTAAAATTGATTATTAAAAGTCAAATATAGATATGGCATAACAATATATGCTATTCCATTTTTTTAATTTAGTGTTATGATATAAAGCGAAACGTCAAAATTCCCCGCTTTGACGAATTATAAAATTATACCCCATTCTGACTTTTATCGATCTTATGAATCCTCGTTTTTTCGTTTTTTTATTTACACTAAGTCTTCAAGTTTTGGTATGTTTTTCTAGTGATCCTAAATCTGATGCGGATTTGAAACTGAACATGGCCGAAGGACCATTTAAGCCAACAGATGAGTCTTTAAAGCAATTTAAAACTCCTGACTGGTTTAGGGATGCTAAATTTGGTATATGGGCTCATTGGGGACCTCAAGCAGTTCCTCGTCAGGGAGATTGGTATGCACGTCAATTATATGTATCAGATGAATTAGATAACAAAACAGGCTTACATAAACCGGCAAAGGACTATCTAGATCATTTGAAGAGATATGGACACCCATCTAAAAGTGGATACAAGGATATAATACCGATGTGGAAAGCAGAGAAGTGGAATCCGGATGAGTTGATGGCATTATATAAAAAAGCTGGTGCGAAATATTTCGTTAGTATGGGAAGCCATCATGATAATTTTTTTCTATGGAATTCTAATATTCACCGTTGGAATGCATTTAATATGGGTCCTAAAAAGGACGTAGTTGGTCTTTGGCAAAAAGCAGCACAGAAACAAGGCCTAAGGTTTGGTGTTTCAGAGCATCTTGGAGCTAGTTATACTTGGTTTCAAGTAAGTCATAAATCTGACACAACTGGTCCTTATGCTAATATAGGTTATGATGGCAATGATCCTCAATACCAAGACCTTTATCATACAAGAGCAGCATCAAACGATACCGGATGGCTAAGTATTAATCCTGTATGGCATCAGCAGTGGTATGATAGTATTAAAGAGCTCATCGATAATTATCATCCTGATTTGTTATATTCAGACAGTGGTCTGCCTTTTGGTGATGTAGGAAGAACGTTAATTGCACATTATTATAATCAAAATATTTCTATGCATGGAGGTAATCTTGAGGCAGTTTATACCTGTAAAGAAAAAGCAGATAATCGTTTTGTAAGAGATTTAGAGCGAGGTATAATGGACACAGGTAAGCCTTATGTTTGGCAAACTGATACATCAATTGGAGACTGGTTTTATCGAACCGGTCAGAAGTACAAAACAAGTACTGAAATAGTTGATATGCTTATTGATATCGTAAGTAAGAACGGAAATTTATTAATTAATATAGTTCAAACACCAGAGGGTGATTTAGAGTCTGACATGTTGATTACGCTTGATGAGATAGGTGCATGGACTTCAGTTAATGGAGAAGGCATTTATGGAACACGTCCGTGGGTGGTATATGGTGAGCAACCTAAAGATGCGGCTATAATTCAAGGTGGTGGTTTTAATGAGAGTAAGATAAAGTTCACTGCGAAAGATATTAGGTTTACTACGAAAAATGGTGTTTTATATGCTTTTGCATTAGGTATACCTACTGAAGACTTACAAATTTACTCCTTAGGCAGTCAGTCGAAATTAAATAGTAAAATTATAGACCATGTCTCTTTGTTGGGGACCGATGAGATTGTAAGATGGAAACAAACAGGTGATTTGCTTGTGATTACAAAACCTAGCGTCGTTCCGAATAAATCAGCATTGTGTTATAAGATTACTTTTTTACCTTAATTATTTGCAGTTGGGTGAACAAAAAATGTCAACCGAGCCTTTCACACAGACTCCTGACTTCATATCTCGTCAGGTACGTGAGGCGCGTCGATTTTATCATAATTTACGTCCTTCAAAGAAGGTTAGTTTATCTGTTGTCTGTGGTGGATGGGAAAGATGTAGTCCAGAATTTTCGATTTCAAGGGAATCATTTCCTTATTATGGTCTGGAGTATGTAGTTGGAGGTAAGGGTAGACTTATCATAAATAGCCAAGAATATCCGCTAAGTTATGGTATAATTTTTACCTATGGTGGAGATGTTCGCCATGAGATAATTACTGACTCAAAGGAGCCTTTAGTAAAATATTTCGTAGATTTTGCTGGCACAAAAGGTCGTAAGCTACTTGATGCTTATCGATTACCTCCCGGATCTTTTCGAAAAGTAGTTTACGGAGAATATATTCAAAAAGCGTTTGAAGATCTTTTACATTCAGGACAACAACATAACAAAGAAGCAAATGTCCTCACGAGCCTATATTTAGAGGTTTTACTTGCTACGATAAAATGTGCTGGAGGGCATCCCCAATTTAATGCGCAAAAATCTTTTCTGACTTTTGATCGTTGTAAAACTTATATTGAAGCTAATTTTATAACACTACATACAATTCAAGATGTAGCACAAATGTGTGATATAGATGCAGCGTATATGTGTCGTCTTTTTAACAAGTTTGCGAATGAGTCACCGCATATTTTTTTGCAGCGCATGAAAATGAATCATGCCGCTAATTTACTCGAGTCAGGTGGATATATGGTACGGAATGCTGCTGACTTATTAAATATGGATGCATTTCACTTTTCTAGAGTTTTCAAGCGCGTTCACGGTTTGTCACCAACAGCTTTTATTGATGCACGCGCCAAGCGAGTTGGTACTTAAAATTCTTAAGAATTAGGACATTTTTTAATGAATATTTTATTTTTATTTTTTGCAACTTTACTTACACCTTGGGGCGGTAGTTTAAATAGTAATATCATTCCACTAGTAGAGTATCCTAGACCACAATTTCAAAGAAAAGATTGGATAAATTTGAATGGAGTTTGGGACTACACAATAAAATCAGCTAGTGACGATGCTTTACCTCAGTCTTATTTAGGTAAAATACTAGTACCTTTTCCTATAGAATCAGAATTATCTGGTGTAAAATGCGCTGTTGGTGCTGATCAGCAATTATGGTACAGACGTATGTTTAAAGCTCCTGTATTGAAAAACGGTGAACGTTTGATGCTTCATTTTGAAGCTGTTGATTGGCAGGCTAAAGTATATTTGAACGGCGTCGCCTTAAGACGACATCAAGGCGGGTATGATGCTTTTTCGATCGATATTACAGGCACAATAAAATCAGATTCGCTACAAGAGCTAGTTCTTTCAGTTTCGAATCCTGTAGATGCAGGATCACAACCTCGGGGTAAGCAGCAGCTAAAGCCAAGTGGAATTATGTACACTGCTGTCACTGGTATTTGGCAAACCGTATGGTTAGAAATTATTCCATCGGTAAACATTTCAGAATTAATGCCAATTGCAGATTTAGACGCAGGTAAAGTAATTATTAATTTGTCAATCCAAGCGCCGGCAGGTGTTTCGAATACAGCTCATATTCAAATAAGTGATCATGGTAAAGTTGTTGCTCAAACTGATTACGCTTCGGAGGGACGTAGTACAACTAAGCTAGAACTATCACTTCCCGAGGTGCATGCCTGGTCTCCTAAGGATCCCTTTTTGTACGATGTTAAAGCTATTCTAAGTGCTGGATCTGTAACTGACACAGTAACTACCTATTTTGGTGTCCGTAAAATTGAAGTGTGTAAAGCTTCTGATGGGTTTACGCGTATTTTTTTGAACAATCAGCCTTTGTTCTTAATAGGACCGTTAGATCAAGGGTGGTGGCCGGATGGGCTTTACACGGCTCCGAGTGATGAAGCACTAAAATGGGATGTAGAAACAATGCGCAAACTAGGATTTAATTTAGTACGTAAACACGTTAAAATAGAGCCTGCACGTTGGTATTACCACTGCGATACTGTGGGTATTTTAGTATTTCAAGACTTTCCTAGTGGTTTTCGTGCTGGAGCACCTTCTGAGCGAATTGGTCGAGATGATGTAACTGATGGAATATTTGGACATCAAGAATCAGCTCAATTTAGAAGAGAACTAAGTACCATGATTAGTCAGCATAGTTTCTTTCCATCTATAGTCGCATGGGTTCCTTTTAATGAAGGATGGGGTCAACACGATACTAACGGAATCGTTGATTGGGTAAAACGATTAGATCCATCGCGCCTAGTTGACGGACCAAGTGGCTGGAATGATCTAGGAATGGGTGATATGTTAGATAAACATCAATACCCTGGTCCAGGAGCGCCAATAGCACAACCTGCACGTGCATCTATTCTGGGTGAATTTGGAGGGCTTGGTTTACCTGTTACTGGACACTTGTGGCAGGAGAACAAGAATTGGGGCTATCGTAATATGAAATCTCAAGATGAACTTTTTCAACATTACGCTGCTTTAATTAGTCAAATTCCGGACTTAATTAAGAAAGGACTAAATGCTGCTATTTACACCCAAATCACCGATGTGGAAACTGAAGTAAATGGTCTTATTACTTATGACCGAAAAGTCATTAAAGTTCCTGTAAGTAAAGTGGCAGAACTTAATCAGTCGCTTACAGACCACAGATAACTAAAAATTACTATACGTAAAACAAATGAATATAGGCATTAATACTTTTTTATACGCTTCACCTTTTTCTACAAAGCACTGTTCATTGTTTATTAGGTTTAGAAAATGGGGCTATGATTCAGTTGAGTTAGCGATTGAGGATCCACGTCACATAGACCCTATAAAGGTGCTAAAAGCGGCAAAAAAAGCTAATATAAAAGTCGGAAGTTTATGTGCAGCAATGGGGCCAGGACGGGATTTTAGAGGAACACAAATCGAGCAAAAAAATGCTATGCTCTATTTAAAAGCACTTATAGATCAAGCCGTCTTGCTTGATTGTCCTGCAGTTGTTGGGCCATTTTATTCGGTTGTTGGTAAGGCCGATTCGGTATCCAAAAAACAGCGAAAAAAAGAATGGTCTCTTGTTTGTAAGAATTTAAAAATTTTATCTAAATACGCACAGAAAAAAAAGGTAATGCTTTGCGTAGAACCCTTAAATCGCTTTGAGACTGATTTTATAAATACAGTTGAACAAGCGCTTCAGCTTGTGAAGGCTATAAATTCCCCTGTATTAAAGATACATCTTGATACATTTCATATGAATATTGAGGAAAAGCATTTGGGTGATGCGATTCTTAAAGCGGGAAAGCATTTAGGACATTTGCATGCATGTGGTAGTGATCGAGGTACTCCAGGTGGAGATCATACTAATTGGAAGTCTATAGCTAAAGCGCTGAAACAGATTGGTTATCAAGGAGGCCTTGTTATTGAGTCTTTTACTACTGATGTAAAAGTTATTGCTCGTGCTGCAGCTATATGGAGAAAGATCGAGCCCAGTCGTGATAATATTGCTAAAAATGGAGTTCGTTTTCTTAGACAACTTTTAAATTAAATTTTTATAATCAACTTTATTGATATATCGATTTCTATCTTTTATTCGCTATGAAGATTTTAAGTTTTATTTTGGTTAGCCTATTTGTCTTGCCTGTGGTGTCTAAGGCTGCCGTTAAACATATTGTACTTATTGCAGGCAAGCCAAGCCATGGTCCTGGTGAACACGAGCACTTTGCTGGGTGTCGTTTATTTCAGAAGTGCCTCGCATCAGTGCCAGATATAGAAGTAAAAGTTTATGAAGGAGGTTGGCCCACTAAATTAGTCAATGGATCTTTAGTAGATGATAATAAAGCTCTAGAAAATGTTGATGCTATCGTGATTTATGCTGATGGAGGATCTGGGCATACGATGCTTCAGGGTAACAGGCTCGATATTATCACTGAATTACAAAAAGCAGGGGTAGGTCTAGGCTTTATTCATTATGCTGTAGAACCAACAAAGGAACGTGGAGAAGGTGAAATGCTAAACTGGATCGGTGGAGCATTTGAAGTAGATTGGTCAGTTAATCCGATGTGGGAAGCTAGATTTACAAGCATTCCAGATCATGAAGTTACACGTGGAGTACGTCCCTTTATTGATAAAGATGAATGGTATTTTAATATGCAGTTTCGTGCAGAGATGGCTGGACTAACACCTCTTTTAAGTGCTGTGCCTCCTGAATCGACAATGAGCCGTAAGGATGGCCAACACGAAGGTAATCGCTTTGTAAGAGCTCAAGTAGCTGAAGGCCGTAAACAACACATGATGTGGGTTGCAGAAAATAAAGACGGCAGTAGAGGGTTTGGCTTTACTGGTGGGCACTATCACAAAAGTTGGGCTAATGATGATAAGCGTAAAATCCTATTGAATGCTATTTTGTGGATAGCAAAAGTTAAGGTACCAGAAAATGGAGTTGAATCAACAGTTAGCGAAAGTGATATCAATTCAAATCTTGATATCAAACCAAAGCCAAAAACTAAAAAGTCGAGTGTAGTACTTAACTTACCTGCTGAAGATCCGGATTATGTACCAACGACAATGTTTAAGGTTCCAGATGGTTTTGAGGTAACCTTATGGGCCAAGTCACCCATGTTACAAAATCCGACGAATATGGATATAGATATTCAAGGAAGAATTTGGGTTACTGAAGGAGTGAATTATCGCAGGCATGCTGGACGTGATCCTAAAGGAGATCGTGTTGTAATGTTAGAGGATACTAACGGTCATGGCTTTGCAAATAGGGCAACAACTTTTGTCCAAGAACCATGGCTGCTTGCTCCTCTTGGTATCGCTGTAATTGATGACAAAGTTATCGTGTCAAATGCACCAGATTTGATTGTATATACTAATTATAGAAAAGATGGTAAGTTTGATCCGACTTTTGATAAGCGGGATGTGCTTTTAACTGGATTTAATGGAAGAAATCACGACCATTCACTTCATTCAGTTACATATGGCCCTGATGGGCTCTTGTATTTTAATCAAGGCAACACTGGAGCTTTGTTTACAGATAGGTCAGGCAAAACTTTTCGTGTGGGCTGCAGCTACGATCCAGGTACGCCATTTTACTCGTGGAAGCCTTCTGAGATTGCTGGTGCTTTAAGCGATGATGGGCACGTGTATGTAGGTGGATTTACCGCAAAAATGAATCCTGATGGAACTCATGTTGAAATTATTGGATACAATTACCGCAACAGTTATGAACAGTGTATAACTTCGTTTGGGGATGTTTTTCAGAATGATAATGATGATCCTCCTGCATGTAGAACCTCATTTTTAATGCAGTATGGTAATGCCGGTTATTTTTCGCGTGATGGAAAGAGAAGTTGGTCTGCAGATCGTAGACCGGGACAAAGCATACCAACAGCAGAGTGGAGACAAGAAGATCCTGGAACAATGCCTGTTGGTGATGTTTATGGTGCTGGGGCTCCCACTGGGATAGTTGCTTATGAAGGGGATCTTTTGGGTGAGCAATATAGAGGCATGATTCTTAGTGCTGATGCGGCGCGGAATAGTATTATGGCGTATTTTCCAAAGGCAGATGGAGCCGGTTATGATCTTAAGCATATAGATTTCATAACTACCAATACTGAGCAAAAATATAGTGGAGTAGATACAAAAGGCCAAATATCATCTGAGTTGAAAACTTGGTTTAGGCCTTCTGACGTTGCTGTAGGGCCGGATGGAGCAATTTATTTTACAGATTGGTTTGATCCCAGAGTTGGTGGTCATGCAGACTTTGACGGTAAGTTAGCTGGTGCTATATATCGCTTAGCTCCTAAAGGCTTTAAATCTCATGTCCCAAAAATTGATTTATCAACAATTGATGGTCAGTTGCTTGCTTTGGAAAGTCCTGCGGTAAATGTTAGAGCATCTGGTTTTATAAGATTAAAAGCTAAGGGGGCTAACTCAATTGAACCAGTCTCAACATTATTAAAAAATTCTAATCCTTATATACGTGTACGCGCAGTTTGGTTGCTTGCTCAATTAGGGCCTAGTGGTATAAATCGTGTTGAGGCATTACTAAAGCACTCTGATCCTATGATTAGGTTAGTTGCTTATCGCTCGTTGCGACAAGCGGGGTGTGATATATTAAAATATGCATCATTGTTAGCACTTGATTCGTCTGCTGCAGTTAGACGTGAAGTTGCATTATCGCTTAGGGATATATCTTTTGATCAATCTAAAAACCTACTTCTCACGCTTGCTAAAGGTTATGATGGTGTGGATCGTACATATTTAGAGGCGTGGGGCACAGGTTGCACTGGTAAGGAAGAAGCTGTTGCAGCTTTATTATATGCGAGCGCTAAACAGTTAGATCCTTTAAATTGGAGCCCAGAATTTACAAAGCTTATATGGCGACTTACGCCAAATCTTTCTGCTAAGGATTTTGCTAAACGAGCTAATTCTACTAGTCTCACTGTGCGCGAACGGCTAGATGCAGTTACAGCTTTAGGATTTATGCCAACTCAGGAAGCGTGCAATGCACTTCTTGATTTAGCACAATCTGCAAAAGACCCAATTAAGTTAACAGCTTTCTGGTGGTTATTGCATTACAAAGATTCTCGTTGGAAAGATTTCGGCTTAGATAAAGTACTTAAAGATACTAAGCTATATGATCCTGATTCACTTAAATTTGTATCTATGATTGTACCTGATGCTCCTAAAACAAAGTTATCTGTTCAAGCTATAGCGAAGCTTAATGGAGATCCTAAGCATGGTCGTGATGTAGCCCATTTGTGTATGATCTGCCATAGAATTAACGGTGAAGGAACAGATTATGCTCCTGATTTAACAGGGTTTGCTGGAAGGCAAACGAAAGAGGTTTTACTAGAAGCTATAGTTTATCCTTCAGAAGACATAGCTCATGGCTATGAAGGTACTGAGATAAAGCTAATCGACGGTACAATTATTGATGGCCTACAGCTTACAACAGGTGATCCAATAATTATTAAATCTATGACTGGAATCACACAGTTGGTACCAGCTAATAAAGTAAAATCTAAACGTGGTCTAGGTAGTAAGTCCTTAATGCTAAGTGCGGACCAATTAGGTTTATCAGAGCAAGATTTGGCTGATGTAGTAGCGTATCTCAAAATTCAAAATTAGTACGACTAGAAAAATTCCTAATTAGATTTAGATAAATCTTAATGATTAATTCCGCAGTTGGTTAAATGGATATCGTATCACTTTAAGTATATATTATTTTTATGTCTCTTGAGGTTACCCCGAATTAACGGACAGGGTTTAGGTTATAAAAACCATATAACCGAACATGAAAAACGAAAGTATAATCCGAGAAAGACGTAACCGTTACGATAAAGCATTCAAAGAGCAGGCA
>Ga0164297_10003383_pt1 | contig 14869 bp, 12 predicted proteins | sample GEODES058metaG_FD_113539 | JGI IMG/M metagenome (GOLD analysis project Ga0164297, IMG submission 113539) | Dystrophic lake water microbial communities from Trout Bog Lake, Wisconsin, USA - GEODES058 metaG | ecosystem: Environmental > Aquatic > Freshwater > Lake | place: USA: Trout Bog Lake...
AAATGGCGCACCGGTAGTTATGAAGGTGATAACCTTTTTCTCATTGAAATACCTATATAAAATTTTAACCCGCGGCTTAAATGGCTGACTTTAATATGAGGCCGTTTGTCAAAATTAAGCCGACAATTCGTCAAAGACATTTGGTTCCAGTAAACAACGTCATGCAGCTTATCCTGACCTTTAAAATTGCTGCAAATGCGAAATTTATGCTGCGTTGCAGCAATTAAAATGATACTGGAAATCCAATTCATCATATGACCCAAGGGTGCGTTGGTCGTGGTTTTATATAGTCTCTCCCATGGCTTCGACTGTTGATTAAAAGGCAGCGGTGCTGGTTTCAAGACGGGTGCTCGCCGTGGACTTCTACGGCAGGGTTTTCATTTGGGAGGACAGGATGATCAAGCGTTCACTTGGATTGGCTGCGTTTACAGCTTTGCTTCTTGCCGGCACAGCGCATGCTGCTGATAAAATTAAAGTAGGTCTCTTCGCGACTTTAGAAGGCACATATACGGTTCTTGGCGAAGACGGCGTTCGCGGCTTTCAAACCGCCATGAAAAAATATGGAAATAAGGTTGGCGGAAAAGAAATTGAAATCATTATGGGTTCGTCTGACGCAACCCCTGATTCTGCTGTACGTGCGGCCCGAAAGCTTGTCGAACAGGATAAAGTTGACATTATTGTAGGCCCACTCTCTGGCGACGAAGGGATCGCGGTTAAGGATTATGCGAAGACCCACCCTGAAGTCACATTCATCAATGGTGGCTCGGGTGCACAGGAAACGACTTATGTCGATCCGGCACCTAATTTCTTCCGCTTCAACATGGATGGTGCGCAGTGGCAGGCCGGTCTTGGAACCTATATCTATAAGGATAAAGGTTATAAAAAAATTGCAACCGTTGGTGAAGACTATTCGTTTGTTTACACGCAGGTCTTTGGCTTAGCGCTCGAATTCTGCGGTTCAGGCGGTCAAATCACAAATCGCCAATGGGTACCGCTCGGAACAAAGGATTTTGGTTCGGTTATTGCAGCGCTTCCTGATGACGTAGATGCTATTTATCTTGGACTTGGCGGCGGCGACGCGGTCAACTTCTTGAACCAATATCAACAAGCAGGTGGTAAGGCCAAATTAATTGGTGGCTCCATCATGGTGGACCAGACAATTTTATCAGCTAAGGGCAATGCGAAAAATGCTCTTCTTGGCACAGTGGCTGCCAGTGGTCAGGGCGATACGTGGGATGCGCCAAGCTGGCAAGCTTTTGTCAAAGCGTATCAAGATGCTTTCCCTCCTGAGAAGCGGTTCCCAAGCCCTTCTCTGTTGGCCACCAACTATTATGGCGCAGCGATGGGTCTCTTCGAAGGACTTGCGAAGGTCAATGGCGACCTGAGCGATGGTCATAAAAAGTTCCGGGCAGCATTGGCTGCATTGGTCATTGATGCGCCGAATGGTCAAATCAAGCTTGATAGTAATCGTCAGGCAATAGGTACCAATTTTGTGACCGAAGTTATCGACGACGGTAAAGGTACGTTGTTTAGTAAAGTGGTGAAGGTCGTGCCAAATGTTAGCCAGACGCTCGGCTATGATCCTGCCACTTTTGCCAAGATTGGAATTCCAAGCCGGACCGTTCCGGAGTGCAAAAAATACTAATTTCAGGCTCTAAACTTTGGCCGGGCGTTAAAAAGCCCGGCCAATTTATTCCTATACATCATTTTTTTTGAAACTTCGTCTTGCCAACGCCTCCTGTTTGTACAAGCTTATCTAAAATAAATAAGACGAGCGGGGGGGGGGGTGAAATAATGAGCAGGGCGCTTGCGATTTTTCATGGCCACTTTGGCCGAGCGACGGTTTACCAACTCAATCGGTCATTCAACCTCCATGCCCATCGCGAAGGTCATTTAATTTTTCACCTAGATGGCGCGGACGGTATCGTCAACGTGTCAGGGGAGGCATGTAGGCTTTCTTCTGATGCTTTTGTCGCCATTAATCCCTGGGAGCCGCATAATTTTATGCCTACCGACCTCTATGAAGGGTCATATTTCTTTGTTCTTTACGTTAATCCCGAGTGGTTTTCTACCGGTGATGGAACGCCGCTTCGGTTCGGGAAGTCTCGCACCTTGCGTACCCAGGGACTTGATCGGCAAATTCAAAAATTAGCCGCGATGGTCCAAATGTCGGCGAGTCGGGATGATCTTGATAGCGAACTCCATAAGCTGATCGAGGGATGTTTTGAGCAGAGTTGGCGTAAGGTCGAGGATCGCGGCAAGTCCGTCCCAGGTGAAGCCTACATGGACTATAGGATTAAAAAATCAATTCGGATTATGCAGAATATTTTACGCGTCGATATTGATCTCGACTTCGTGGCCCGCGAATCTGGACTCTCGCGGCCACATTTTTATAGGATGTTCCGCAGCCAGACGGGCATTACACCCAATCTCTACCTTAATACACTTGTAATGGAAAACGCGATTGAGAAGCTTGTTACGACCAAGGATGCTGTGGCTGATATCGGCTTTGGTTTAGGCTTTTCATCCCAAAGTGGGTTCGGACGCTTTTTTGCTGCCAATGTCGGAATGGCCCCCTCGGATTACCGCCGCAATACGCATTTTGTGTGAGACGAGAGGACGCACGAAAAAGATACTGTCGATCAAGAGCGAGATCAAAAGCCGCGATAGCTTAGACGTCTGAAAGCTCTCGCGAGATATTATAAAATAGAAGCCGCGGAATAAGGGAGGGGTTGTGGGAGATCGTTTACGGTTAATTGATCGGATTCCGGCCCAGTTTCTTGATGCCTGCTTTGCCAATTCCGCATCGCATTGCGTGACGGGCCTATTAGCATGAAACGTTTTATTGAGCGGCATCCCCTTTGGTCATTGGTAATCATAGTAGTCATCTTTTTCTTTCTTTGGTTGATATTTGCGACCTGGTCGCCTGGCTTTGAGGCATTTTTCGGTAAGAAGAAAGTTTTTCTCAATGCGGTGTTGAATGGCATCACGCTGGGCGGACTATATTTTCTTGTTGCGAGCGGCTTTACCTTAATTTTTGGTTTGATGCGCAATGTGAATTTGGCGCATGGCTCGCTCTACCTCTTTGGTGGCTATATGGGCTTTAAAACCGTTGCTTGGACGGGTTCTTGGCTGTTTAGCTTCGTGGTCGCGTTTGTTGCCGCAGCTCTTCTCGGAATTATCCTGCAATATATTGTGTTTAGGCGCATGGAAGGTCAGGACTTGCGTCAGACTTTGGTTACTATTGGCATATCCATTGTATTGGCGGATCTGATGCTATGGATTTTTGGGGGTGACTTTTACCAAATTCAAACACCGGACTGGTTGGTTGGTCCAGCCCAAATACCCTTTGTTACGGCCGTCAAATCATCGGGTGAGGCCGTTTATATGACCTATCCGATTGTTCGGTTGGCGATTTTTGCGGCCTCTGTGGTTATTGGACTTGCGATGTGGTTGGTCCTCAACCGTTCAAAGATTGGCATGATCATTCGCGCAGGTGTCGATGATAAGGACATGCTTTCGGCAATGGGCGTTCCGATCCAGCTTGTTTTCTTGCTGGTCTTTGCTTTTGGCGCTGGTTTGGCCGGTATGGCTGGTGTTGTTGGCGGGACATTCCAATCGATTTCTCCCGGTGAGGATACGCGGTTTCTTTTGGCCTCTCTCGTCGTGGTAATTGTCGGCGGCATGGGGTCGATTCCCGGCGCGGCGCTGGGCGCGTTGCTTATTGGGCTCGCCGAGCAGCTCGGATCGGTTTATGCGCCGACCTATGCCGTGGTTCTCACCTTCCTCATTATGGTTGTGGTGCTAGCGATACGCCCACAGGGCCTATTGGCGAGGTGATAGAATGACAGGACGCGACCAAATCTCGCCACCGCGCAGAACCTCCGGCGCAAGCGCTCCGGCTGCTAATCTGTTTGGATATCATCCTGTGGTCGTTATCCTTGCGGTGTTGTTGGTTATCATGCCGCTGATAGCCAATGATTTCATTTTGTATCAAATATTTTCCTGGTCATTCATGCTGGGTATTGTTGCGCTGAGTCTGATGTTCCTCGCTGGTTACGGCGGTATGGTCAGTTTGGCTCAGATGACGATCGCCGGGTTTGCCGGCTATATGGTGGCTATCTTTGGCGTAAACGGAATAGCATCTGTATCAATTGGATGGCCATGGTGGCTTGCCGTTCCGATGGCTCTATTTTTGGCGACGCTTTTAGGTACCATCACGGGCGCGCTCGCGGTCCGTACAGAAGGCATTTATACAATTATGATAACGCTCGCGATCGCAGCAGCGTTTTTCTATTTTACCAACCAAAATTACGCGATTTTTAATGGTCATACCGGAATTAATCGTGTTGCTACGCCGCATTTTCTTGGTGTTGAATGGCGTTCTACAGTTCCCTTTTATTATCTTACTTTAGGCTTCGCTGTCCTGTGTTATTGGGTTACAAATTGGATCTCCCGCGCACCATTCGGGCTTGCGCTACAAGGGGTGCGCGATAATCCCAGACGTATGGCGGCGCTTGGCTTTAATGTAAATGCACACCGGATTGCCGCCTATGTTTATGCCTCGTTTATGGCATCGATTGGTGGCATTTTATTGGTATGGGGTAATGGCCAGATATCGCCTGGTTCGGTAAGCGTTGATGTTGCGATTGATAATCTGATCATCGCTGTTGTCGGTGGTATTTCACGTCCGATAGGCGCGTTCATTGGGGCATTAATTTATGTTGTCCTTCGTACATTCGCTTTAGATGTGCTTGTTGCCTTTGGCTTAGATGGCAATCGGTTTCGTTTGCTGATCGGTCTCGGCTTTTTGGCTATCGTTTTCTTCTCGCCCGACGGTGTCATCGGATTGTGGAATCGTTGGCGCAATCGCCATGCGCAGCCAACCGTAGCAAGACAGGGTGGCGCGCATGGATAGCATCGCGCAACGCCTCTCGGCAGCTGGAACCAATAATGCGCTTGAATTGCGCGGCGTAACCAAAATGTTCGGTGCGCTAGCAGCGCTGACTGATATCACGCTTTCCGTTAAACCAGGTGAAAGACGAGCGGTACTTGGTTCGAATGGGGCGGGTAAAACCACTTTGTTTAATTGCATTACGGGTGATTTTTTACCAAGTTCGGGTACGATTCGTCTCTTTGGCGAGGATGTTACAAACTTTCCGCCACAAGAACGTATTCGTCGGGGCCTGCGTCGCACCTATCAGATTTCAGCTTTGTTTCCTGGCCTGACCGTTCGCGATAATGTTTATCTGGCTTGCCGTGGCGTTTCTCGCGGCCGATTTTCATTCATCCGCCCACGCCATAATGATCCCTTGGTTCAAGCTGCTGAGAATTTGATCGAGGCGGTCCATCTTACGGGCGTTATTGATCGGCTGGTGGCAGAGTTAAGCTATGGGCAACAGCGTCAGCTTGAAATCGCTCTTGCGCTTGCCGGTGCACCACGGTTTATTTTATTCGATGAACCGGCGGCTGGATTATCTCCAACGGAACGGGCCGAGCTCGTCGAAATATTAACATCGCTGCCTACTCATTTCGGCTTCATCATTATTGAACATGATATGGATGTTGCGTTGCGGGTCGTCGAAAGTGTGACCATGATGCATAATGGCCGCATCTTCAAAGAAGGCACGCCACAAGAAATTGAATCCGATCCCGAGGTTCAGGAATTATATCTTGGAGGCGGGCATGGCTGAAACCCGTCGGACAATAGCACCTGCCATGCTGCAGGTTAGCGGTCTCAATGTTTATTATGGACGTTCTCACGCCCTGCAAGGTGTGGATCTTGCCGTGCAGCATGGCGTCATGTCCGTCGTTGGCCGTAATGGCATGGGTAAGACGACCTTATGCAAAACCATCATGGGCTTGGTATCTGCATCAAGTGGTTCGGTCCGTATGGCCAATCAAGATTTGCTTGGTCTTCAGCCAGCCCAAATTGCACGCTTGGGTGTAGGCTATGTACCGCAAGGCCGTCGGTTATGGCGCTCGCTAACGGTTGATGAACATCTTCGATTGAGTACAGGCAGGCGCCGTGGCGCTTGGAGCGTTGAGCGCATTTACGATACATTCCCGCGACTGGCCGAGCGCAAGAACAATGGTGGCGGACAATTGTCGGGTGGCGAGCAGCAAATGCTTGCGATCTCTCGTGCTTTGTTGGCCAATCCGCAACTTCTGATCATGGATGAGCCGACTGAAGGTCTTGCACCCGTGATTGTGTCGCAAGTTGAGGAAATGTTGATCCGCCTTGGTGAAGAAGGCGATATGGCTATCCTCGTGATCGAGCAAAATATCGGCGTGGCGACTGCTATTTCCGATAAGGTTGCGATCATGGTCAACGGGCGGATAAACCGTATCGTTGAATCAAGATTGCTCGCAAATGATCGCGAATTGCAACAGCGTCTCTTGGGTGTTGGCCGTCATTCCGAAGCCTCACCTGAGCATGACGAGCAAGCCGCGACGAATACTCGTGCTAACGCTGAGACAGTTCAGACCCAACGGCGCGCGGGCCCCACTAAAATTTATGTCTCTAACCCAGTTATTCCTAACCGTTGGTCGCAACCGATTTCGCTAGCGCGAATTGAGGCTGCCGCACGTGTTGTTACAGGGGGCCTCACAGGCGCCAATGATTCAAATGTGCAACGCAATTCTTCGGCTACAGGCCGCGCTATCGGCCAACCGATTGTAATTGTCGCAGGCACTCTTGATACCAAAGGGCCTGAATTGCGCTATATTCGAGATCTAATTAAGGCGAGTGGATTGCGGACTCGTCTTGTTGACGTTTCGACCAGTGGAAAAATATCTAGTTGCGATGTAACGGCGCAGGAAATCGCTCTGCATCATCGCCGAGGAGGCCCCGGCGTCTTTAATGGCGAACGTGGACAATCGGTAACCGCGATGGCCGAAGCCTTTGAGGTATGGATCAAACGTCAGCCCGATATTGCAGGAATTATCTCAGCCGGTGGATCTGGTGGCGCTTCATTGGTTGCACCAGCGATGCGGGCGCTGCCGGTTGGTATTCCTAAAATGCTTATATCGTCCGTCGCCTCCGGGGATGTAGGGCGTTATGTTGGGCCGGCCGATATCGCAATGATGTATTCGGTAACGGATGTTCAAGGCATTAATTCCATCTCACGCCAAGTACTTGGCAATGGGGCGAATGCGTTGGTCGGTATGGTCAAAGCCCGCCTTCATGAAGAACAGAAAACCCATTCCTCGGACCGTCAGGCCATAGGGCTTACAATGTTTGGGGTTACGACACCCGCCGTTCAACAGATTGCGGCCGAGCTTGAGGGCTTGCGCGAGTGCCTCGTATTTCACGCGACGGGCGTTGGTGGACAGTCGATGGAAAAACTCATCGATTCCGGACTTCTATCAGGGGTCATCGATTTAACGACAACTGAAATTGCCGATATGTTATTTGGTGGGGTCTTTCCCGCAACATCAGATCGATTTGGTGCCATTATTCGAGCACGCATGCCCTATATCGGCTCCGTAGGGGCGCTCGACATGGTGAATTTTGGTGCGATGGAAACTATTCCCGCAACGTACCGCAATCGCAAACTGCATGTTCACAACCCGCAAGTTACGCTGATGCGGACTACCATTGCCGAGAACGAAGCTATGGGACGTTGGATTGGGGAGCGCTTGAACCAGATGGATGGGACTGTGCGCTTCTTCTTGCCCGAAGGCGGGATCTCCGCGCTTGATGCTCCAGGCCAAGCATTTTACGATCCCGATGCCAACGCCGCATTGTTTCGTAGTCTGCGTGAGACCGTGCGCCAGACATCGACGCGGCAACTTATTTCTGTACCGCAGCACATCAATCACCCTGATTTTGCCAAGATCATCGCGGCAGCATTCCGTGAAATTCATGGCGTTTCAACAATCCGAAAACGAGTAGCAAAATAAAGATGGTACGCTTTCAACGAACAGATGTGATGGCAAAATTTCGCTCCATGGTGGCGCGGGGTGAGCCTATTGTCGGAGGTGGTGCAGGAACCGGCTTATCGGCAAAATGCGAAGAAGAGGGCGGCGTTGATCTGATCGTGATTTATAATTCTGGACGTTATCGGATGGCCGGTCGTGGCTCATTGGCCGGATTGATGGCTTATGGTGATGCCAATGCCATTGTCATGGAAATGGCCTCTGAGGTCTTGCCGGTTGTGAAACGCACGCCAGTCTTGGCAGGCGTTAATGGGACCGATCCCTTTCGTCAGATGGACGTTTTTCTTGATCAAATCAAATCCATTGGATTTTCTGGCGTCCAAAATTTTCCTACTGTTGGACTTATTGACGGCGTCTTTCGCGCTAATCTGGAAGAGACCGGCATGTCATATGGGCTTGAGGTCGATATGATCGCTAAGGCCCATGCCATGGATTTGCTGACGACACCCTATGTCTTCAATGAACACGAAGCCGAGGCGATGGCAAAGGCCGGAGCGGATATTATCGTTTGTCATTTGGGGCTAACAACTGGCGGAGCGATTGGAGCGCAAACGGCACTTCGATTAAAGGATTGCCCGGTCTTGATCGATCGTTGGGCAGAATCTGCATTGCGCGTCCGGCCTGATATTCTTGTGCTTGCGCATGGCGGACCCATTTCCGAGCCTGAAGATGCGGATTTTATTATGAAGCAAACACAGGCATGCCACGGATTTTATGGTGCATCTTCGATGGAGCGTTTACCTGTCGAACGTGCATTGACCGATCAAGTAAGACGTTTCAAATTGATTGGAAAAACAAAAGAACATTAGTTTGGTAGGACTGCTCAAATAGGTGCAGACTGTCGGGGGAGGAAGAGAAGATGTCAGGTGTATTGATTGGTGAAATGATCCTTTGGCTGATTGTTGCAATCATCGCAATTGTTGTGATCGTCTACATCGTCAATTGGCTTTACCATCGTTCATCGAAGGAAGTCTCGTTTGTCAGAACGGGTTTTCTCGGTGAGAGAGTCGTTATTGACGGTGGTGCCTTTGTGCTTCCCTTTATTCATGATTTCACTCCGGTGAACATGAATGTCCTCCCGATGGCCATTATTCGTGAGAAGCAGGATGCGCTGATCACGCGCGACCGCATGCGCATCGATATTGAAGCTGATTTTTATGTCCGCGTTCAACCAACCCGCGAAGCGGTATCCATTGCTGCAGCCACACTCGGACGGCGTACACTTGAACCTGAACGACTGCACACGCTTCTCTCGGGTAAATTTGTATCGGCTCTGCGTTCCGTTGCCTCTGAAATGACCATGGAGCAGATGCATGAACAACGTGGCGAATATGTTAGCCGTGTAAAGGCAGCCGCAGCTGAAGCCTTGGCTCAAAATGGTCTTGAACTTGAATCGGTAGCGATTACAGATCTCGATCAAACGGATCTTGAATATTTCAACCCATCAAACCGCTTTGATGCCGAGGGCTTAACGAAGCTGATGGAAGATATCGAAGACCGCCGCAAATTGCGCAATGATATCGAACAAGATGCCATGATCAAGATTCGTACCCGCAATCTTGAAGCCGAACGTCAAGCTTTAGATATTGAACGCGATAGCGAGGCGGCAAGGCTCGAGCAGCAACGTGATATAGAAGTTCGTCGTGCCACTCAACGGGCTGAAGTTGCGCGTGAACGCGCCAAACGGGACACAGAAGCTGAGCAAGCACAGATTTTGGCTCGTGAAGCGATCGAAAAATCACGGATCTTGAACGAACAGGCGATCAACGAAGCAAGAATTTTATCAGAACGCGAAGTTCGTCAGAAAGAAATTGAACGGACGCGTGTCGTCGAGGAAGTCGAAATAGCCGCCCGCGAAGAAATCGAGAAGGCGCGCATTGCAAATCAGCAATCAGTTGATTCTGCTCGGATTGCTTCCGAGAGGGACATTCGCCAGCAAGAAATCAATCGCACTCAATCCATCGAGGAAGCCGAAATCAAGGCGCGTGAAACCGTGGAGAAGGCTCGCATCCTTCAAGAGCGCTCGATCACCGAAGCCCGTATCGAGAATGAAGAAGAAACTCGGCGACGTGAAATTGAACGTGAAAGTGCGGTAGATGCCGCCGAAATTGCGGCCCGTGAAGCTACGGAGAAATTACGCATTGCCCAAATGACGGCGGTTAATGCAGAGCGGATCAGCTCCGACGAGCGGACACGCAATTTAGAGATCATCCGTACCCGAGCGATCGAGGAAGCCGAAATTACAGCCCAACAAGCGATTGAAGCTGCCAAGATTGCGCGTGAAATGGCCCTAGCGACCGAGCGCATTGCTGCCGAGCAGCAAACACGGACGTTGGAAATTACCCGCAATCGTACGATTGAAGAAGCCGGTATCAACGCGCGTGAAATCACGGAGACAACGCGTATCGCTCAAGAAGAGCGGATCCGGAGTTTGGAAATTGCACGCAACAAAGCGCTCGATGAAGCTGATATAGCAGCTCGGGAAGCCATTGAGGCAGCACGGATCGCCCAGGAAAAGAATATTTCGTTGAACCGCATTATTAGCCAGCAAGAAACGGAAGGCAAAGAGGTTGCCCGTAAGCGTGCCTTAGAAGAAGCAGAAATTGCTGCACTTCAGGCAACACGGACGGCCCGCATTGCTCAGGAAAAGAAAACGGCGGCTGAGTCGATTGCGGCTGAAGGTGAAACGCGCAAACTTGAAATTATCCGTAACGAGGCATTGGAGAAGGCTGAGATTGCGGCCCGCCAATTAGTTGATCTTGAGCGGATCGTTAACGACACGAAAACGCAAGCGGAGCGTATAGCGCGTGAAGAAGAAATCCGTGCGCTCGAAATCGCCCGCAATCATGCTGTTGAAGCGGCTGAGATTAAGTCGCGTGAAGCGATTGAAGCGGTACGAATTGCGCAGGAAAAGGCCAATGCCGCTGAGCGTATTGCAGCCGAACAGGCAACACGTAGCCTTGAAATAGCGCGCAATGAAACGTTGGATCGCGCCGAAATTGAGGCCAAACAGCATGTGGCAGCAGCTCGGATCGAAACAGAAGAGGAGATCCGCGAACGCGAGATTGCCCGTAACCAGGCGGTTGAAGCGGCAGAGATCAAGGCCCGCGAGGCCATTGAGGCAGCGCGTATTGCGCAAGAGAAGGCAGTTGCCGCCGAGCGGATTCTTGCTGATCAGCAGACCCGCAGCCTCGAGATCGCTCGAGGGGAAGCCCTTAATTCGGCTGAGCTCAAGAGCCGTGATACGATTGAGCGCCAGCGCATTGACGTTGAGCTTTCACTCGAGAAGGATCGGATCACGTCTGCCAAAACACGCGAAGTGTTGGGCATCGAGCAAAAGAAGGCCGTTGAAATGGCCGAGGAAGAACGCGTTATAGCGTTGGCTTCCAAACGCTCGCAACGCATTGATGCAGACAGACAGGTTCGTCAGGCCGAAATCGTTGCCAAGACGCAGGTCGAGACGACGGATGTCGAGCGTGAACAGGCCCTTGAAAAGGCTCGTCTTGAAAGGCGTCGTGCCATTGAGCAACTTGAGATTGCCCGCGTGCAGGCCTTGCAGGAAGCCGAGATCGCCGCGCGTGAAGATGTTGAACGGGCACGTATAGCGTCTGATCGTGGGATCGATGAGGCACGCGTCTTGCGCGAACGTGATTTGCGGAAGCTTGAAGTTGAACGCGAGAAGATTGTTGAAACCGCGCTTATGGATAAAGCGATTGAGCTTTACCAAAAATCGCTCGAGCACTCGGCCGCACAGGCAGAAGCGGAGATCGCCAAAGCCCGCGCAACCGAGGCTCAAGAGCGCGTTGTTACAGTACGCGACAGCGAAATCGCGAAACGGCGTAAAACAGTCGAAGTTCTACTTGCAGAGAAGGCTGCCGAGGAGACACGCATTGCTGCAGAAGCCGAGCGTATTCGCGCTGCGGTAGAGGCAGAAGCACAGAAACTCTTCAACGAGGCAGAGAATGTCCTCACCGATGGTGCAAGACAATCGCTCTTCAAGCGGAAATTGTTGGAGCATATTGAGGGTATCGTTCGTGAGAGCGTGAAGCCAATGGAGAAGATCGAAGGTATCCGCATTCTTCATGTTGATGGCCTGAATGGAACAGGTGGCGGTGCAGGTGGCAGTGGTCGCAACGCGACTGATGAAGTAATCGACTCGGCCCTGCGCTATCGGGTTCAAGCCCCCCTGATTGATTCCGTCCTGTCCGAAATCGGCATTGAAGGTGGTAGCTTAACAAAAATGCAGGGTCTTATTCGCGAGGCACGTGACCTTCAGGGCATCCGTAAAGATGTAGCGCCTAAGGAGAGCTCCGCGCCTAAAGATACGCCTCCTGCTGCCACCGAAGCGGGCGGCAATAGCAAGCCGACCAAGAAGGGATAAAGCTCATGGCGCGCGTTTATACATCCAGTGTCATCAATGCTCGTTCGGATCGGGTGTGGTCTCGCCTTCGCGATTTCAACGGCTTGCCGAATTGGCATCCCGCTATTGCCGAAAGTCGCATTGAAGGTGGCGAGCCTGCCGACAAGATTGGCTGCGTGCGCGATTTCCGTCTTCGCAATGGGGACCGCATTCGAGAAAAGCTGCTTGGCCTTTCCGACTACGAAATGTTCTGCACCTATTCGATCCTTGAATCACCGATGGGTGTTGAAAACTATGTTGCTACTTTGAGGCTCACGCCGGTCACCGATGGTGAGAGGACATTCGCAGAATGGACCGCAGAATTTGACTGCGCGATCGATCGTGAAGCCGACCTCATTGCAACGATCGGGGGCGGGGTATTCCAAGGTGGTTTCGACGCGCTCAAGCGGGCATTTGGAGGATAGTTATGCCGCGGATCGTAAAAAGTACGATCATTGATGCGCCAACCGGAGCGGTTTGGGCCGTACTGCGTGATTTTAATGGCCATGATCAGTGGCACCCCGCCGTCGCGTCAAGTGCTATTGAACGCAGTTTGCCGTCCGATAAAATTGGATGTGTCCGTCGTTTTAAATTGGCGGATGGATCAGAATTGCGGGAACAATTATTGGCGCTCTCCGATCTTGAACAAAGCTTCTGTTATTGCTTGCTCGATACGCCTATTCCTTTGTTCAACTATGTAGCTCACGTTCGCTTATTACCAGTGACCGATGGCGATCGCACATTCTGGCATTGGGAATGTCGTTTTACCACTCCGGTAGGCGAGGAAGAGCGCATCACCGCGATGGTGGCAGAAAATATTTATCAGGCAGGGTTCGACGCGGTGCGCGCCTATATTAGTAATCAATCGTGAGACCGGGAGACATCAAATGCCGCTAAGTGTAAAAACATTTGATACGATCCATGAAGCAGCAACTGCGCTATCGTCGGAACGGGGCGCACATTTTTGTGCCGGTGGAACTTTGGTGATGCGTGCCGTCAACGAAGGTGACACGAGTCTCTCAACGCTGGTGCGCGTGAAAGATCGCTCGATAACCCAAATACGCGCGAGCGGTGCAAGGTTTTTGATCGGCTCTGGTGTAACTTTAGTGCAGCTTCTTGGTGAAAAAGATCTAGCCTTTCTTCATCCCGTTGTTCGATCTATCGGTGGGCCTGCCGTTCGCAATATGGGAACCGTAGGGGGTAATCTTTTTGCTCATGCTCCCTTTGGCGACCTTGCCGTTGCCTTACTCGCCTTAGATGCTGTCGTTTCGGTTCAAGGTAGCTATGGCCTTCGCGAAATCCCAATGGAAGAATTTTTATCAGGACGTGATGCCAATCGCGGCTCCCTTGTGCTCAGCGTGTCGTTTGAGCGCCCATCAAGTCCAGACGCGTTCCGTTACCGCAAAGTCTCGCGTGTCAAACCTAAGGGCGCGTCGGTCTATTCAATTGCGGTTCATTTGCCAAATATGAGCGGCCGAATTTCGGGCGCCCGTATTGCCTACGGTGCTATGGCGCCAACGGCTATTCGAGCAAAAGCAGCCGAGCGGTTACTAGAGGGAAAGATACTTGATCAAGCAACAGCCACCGCGATTGCTGCGGTTGCTGCTGAAGGAACGTCACCTGCAACTGATTCGCTGGCAAGTGCTTGGTATCGCCGTGAAACAGTTGGTGTGCATTTGCGCCGCCTTCTTCTCGGTCAAAATGATTAAAGGGACAAAAGGCAGATGACAAAAGTAGCATTGCAATTTTTCCATAATGGCCGTGAGGTTGCGGTGTTTGCGGATGCAGGCGCCAATCTTCTAACCGTGTTGCGGGAAAATATTGGCGACGTATCGCCAAAATTTGGATGTGGTCAAGGTGGCTGCGGGGCATGTACCGTTATCGTCGATGGCGAAGCGCGGCTTTCCTGCCTGACCTTGGCCGAGACGATATCGGGTTCATCCGTAACAACCGTTGACGGCATGAAGGATGGACCGGCTTTGCATCCTCTCCAGCAGGCCTTTATGGATCATTTTTCCGCTCAATGTGGTTATTGTACGCCAGGCATGTTGATGGCGGCCAAAGCGCTCCTGGATCGCAATCCTGCGCCGACCCGCGACGAAATTATTGAGGGCATATCCGGCAATATTTGTCGCTGCACGGGTTATGAGCCGATCATCAATGCCATTCAATCCGTCGCTACCAGCGGCGCTATGCGGCGCTAAGGAGTCACGTTATGTTGGAACTTAGGAAAGACATTTTTGCAGATGAGCGCGACGACAACCTTAATGAGGTTGGCAAGCCTACCCAGCGTCAAGATATGCTGGGTCATGTCACCGCGACATCTCCCTATTTCAATGATCACAAGCTGCAGGGCATGTTGCATTTGAAAGTATTGCGGAGTGCGCATCATCATGCGCGTCTTCGTCGTATCGATGTGAGCGAAGCAGAACGGCAACCCGGTGTACGCCGGATCATCCGCGGTTCGGATGTGCCGCGGAACATTAATACATTGCTGAGCCTCATTAATTTCGGAAAAGATGACGAGCC
>Ga0164297_10003384_pt1 | contig 14868 bp, 10 predicted proteins | sample GEODES058metaG_FD_113539 | JGI IMG/M metagenome (GOLD analysis project Ga0164297, IMG submission 113539) | Dystrophic lake water microbial communities from Trout Bog Lake, Wisconsin, USA - GEODES058 metaG | ecosystem: Environmental > Aquatic > Freshwater > Lake | place: USA: Trout Bog Lake...
GCCGACCCAGATCATCGGCGCCTTCGCCCCTTCGACCAGCTTGGCGAGTGCGGCGATCCGCTCGGGATCCGGCACCGGATTGGTCCGCTGCCCCATCGGCTCCTGCGGCGTCACCTCGGCCGTCGCCGGAAACTGATCCCACGGCATCTCAACCGCCACCGGCCCCGGCCGACCCGACGTCATCGCCTGGAACGCCCGCCCCATGACATCAGGCGCCTCCGTCGGATGCTCGATCCGCTCAGCGAACTTCAGCAGCGAGCGCAGCGTCGCCAGCTGATCCGGCAGCTCATGCAGCTGCCCCCGCCCGCGCCCCAGCATCGCGCTCGGCACCTGTCCGGTGATGCACATCACCGGCGTGTTCACCCCCCACGCCGTCGCCAGCGCCGCCGTCGCGTTCAGCACCCCCGGCCCCGGCACCACCGTGAACGCCGCCGGCTTCCCGGTCGACTGCGCATATCCCAGCGCCATGTAGGCGGTGGTCTGCTCATGCCGCGCGTTGATTACCCGGAGCCGATTGGCATTGCGCGCGAATGCGTCGAACAGCCCATAGAGCTGCACGCCAGGCAGACCGAAGATCGTATCGATCCCGTGGCGCAGCAGTGAGTCGACAATGGCGTCGCCGCCGGTCATGCGAGGCATGGCATTCTCCCTCTTCGCCGCCGCACTCCGGCGGTCTTCATCCCGAGCCTGCCCTGCGGCTCACCAGGTGTCGATATACGGATATTTCTTCGTCGTCCGCGGCGCCACCGGCGGCAGCCGCTTGAGGCTGTTGGCGATCCACCCGCGCGTTTCCGCCGGATCGATCACGTCGTCGATCCCGCCCCCCGTCCCCGCATTCACCGCCTTCGCCGTCTCATAGGCCCGCCCAACCCGCCGATCGAACTCCGCCCGCCGCTCCCCAGGGTCCTCGATCGCCGCCAGCTCCTTGCGATACCCCAGCTTCACCGAGCCCTCGATGTTCATCCCCGCGAACTCCGCCGTCGGCCAGGCCACGCAGAAGAACCCCACCAGCGTCGACGCCCCGCACATCGCCTGCACGCCCAGCCCATAGGCCTTGCGCACCACCACGCCGAACAGCGGCACCGTCAGGTTCGCGCCCACGTTAAACATCCGCACCGAATGCCGCACCAGCGCCGTCCGCTCATGATCCGGCCCCACCATGATCCCCGGGCAATCCATCAGGCTCAGCACCGGAATATCGAAGGCGTCGCACAGCTGCAGAAACCGCGTCCCCTTATCCGCCCCGTCGGAATCGATCGCGCCGGCGAGATGATGCGGATTATTGGCAATCACCCCCATCGGCCGCCCCTCGACCCGGATGAACGCCGTGATCACGCCGATGCCAAACTTCTCGCGAATTTCCAGCACCGAATCCTTATCGGCAATCGTGCGAATGATCTCCCGCATGTCGTAAAGCCGCAGCCGGTTCTCCGGCACCACATGCCGCAACGCCCGCTGATCCGCCGCCTCCCACGTCGCAATCGGCCCCTGGAAATACGACAGATACTTCCGCGCCGTCCGCACCGCCGCCGCCTCGTCCTTGACCAGGATGTCCACCACCCCATTCGGCACCTGGAACGACATCGGCCCCACTTCCCCGGGCGTATAGATCCCGAGCCCGCCCCCCTCGATCATCGCCGGCCCGCCCATCGCCAGCGTCGAGCCTTCCGTCGCGATAATCACATCGCTGGCCGCCACCAGCGCCGTATTCCCCGCGAACGTCCGTCCATTGACGATCGCGATCAGCGGCACCAGCCCGCTCAATTTCGAATACTGCGTGAACGTATGCGTATCCGCCGCCACCCGCGGCCCGACATGATCGTCCCCCGGCCGCCCCCCGCCACCCTCGCCGAACAGCACCAGCGGCAGGCGAAACCGGTTCGCCAATTCGAACATGCGGTCCTGCTTGTAGTGGTTCCGCCGCCCCTGCGTCCCCGCCAGCACCGTATAGTCGTAATGCACGATCGCCGCCCGCGAGCGCGTCTCGTCGAACAACTCCCCATTGATCGAGCACGTCCCCGCCACCACCCCATCGGCCGGCGTATTCTTCCGCAACGTCTCCAGATCATGCCGCTGATGCTGCATCGCCACGATCAGCGGCCAGTATTCCTGAAACGACCCGGCATCGGCGAGTTCGGCGATATTCTCCCGCGGCATCCGATACCCCCGCGCCCGCCGTTTCGACACCGCATCTTCACGGTTCTCATCCCGCGTCAGCGCCCGCCGATCCAGCATCTCCCGCAAATCCGGCCGAATGAAATCCGGATCAACCGCCGCCTCCGCCGCCACCGCCCCCCCGGCAACCTCAGCGGGCTCAACAAAGACAATCGGAAACCCCTCGCGCACCACATCGCCCGCCGCCATCGTCACGCCGCGCACGATGCCGCTCTGCGGCGCCACGATGACGTGCTCCATCTTCATCGCCTCGACGACCGCCACCTGCTGCCCCTGCCGCACCTCATCGCCCACCGCGACGTTGATCACGACGATCGTCCCCTGGATCGGCGCCGCCACCCCCACCGACCCATCCGGCCCGGCCGACGCCGCCACCGGCTCCGCACGCGCGACCTGCTCGGACTTCACCTGCGCATCATGCGCGAACAACGCCAACGGATCACGGCTGCTCACCCGCGCCCCGGCAAACCCCGCCTCAGCCGATGCCGCAACCGCCGGCGCCGCCGCCACGAACCGCTGCCGCTTTCCGCCCGCCGTCGCCAGCGCCACCATGTTCTCGTCCAGCCACCGCGTATGCACGTTTCCGGCAACGAAATCGGGATGCCCCAGCACCGCCTGCAGGAAACCGATGCTGCTCCCAACTCCCTCGATACGAAACTCGCTCAATGCCCGCGACGTCCGCGCCGCCGCGTCGCCAAACCTCGGCGACCCGCACTGCACAATCACCTTCGCCAGCAGGCTGTCGAAATTGGTGCTGGTCCGATACCCCGCATAGCCAAACCCATCCACCCGCACCCCCGGCCCCGACGGCGGCTCATACACCGCCAGCGTCCCCCCCGCCGGCCGGAACGTCCCATCGGGCCGCACCGTCTCCATGTTCACCCGCACCTGGATGGCAAACCCGCGCGGCCGCGCCACCGCGGGATCGTCAAGACCGAGCTCCGCCAGCGTCGCCCCCTGCGCCAGCCGGATCTGCGCCTGCACCAGGTCCACTCCCGTCACCGCCTCGGTGACCGTATGCTCCACCTGCAGCCGCGCATTCGCCTCGATGAACACGAACGGAACCGCCCCGGCAGTCCCCGACGTATCAACCAGGAACTCGAACGTTCCAAGATTGCCATACCCCACGCTCCCCGCGAACCGCACCGCGGCCGCGATGATCTCGCGGCGCAATCCCTGATCAAACGCCGGCGCCGGTGCGATCTCGACGATCTTCTGAAAGCGCCGCTGCACACTGCATTCCCGCTCGCCGAGATGCGCGATCGCCCCCGTGCGATCGCCGAGGATCTGCACCTCAACATGCCGCGCTTGCGCAATGAACCGCTCGACGTAGACATCCTCCCGCCCGAACGCCGCCTTTGCCTCGGACTGGCACCGTCGAAACGCCGGCTCGATCTCTTTCTCCGCCAGCACCGCCCGCGTTCCCCGCCCGCCGCCGCCCGCCACCGCCTTGATGATCATCGCCCCCCCCGGAGGCAGCGCCGCGAAAAACCCCCGCGCCTCCTCCAGCGTCACCGCATGATCCAGCCCCTGCAGCACCGGCACCCCAGCGGCCATCGCCGCCGCCCGTGCCTGTGCCTTGTCGCCGAACAGATCGAGATGCTCCGGCGCCGGCCCGACAAAACACAGCCCCGCCGCCGCACACCGCCGCGCGAAATCCGCCCGCTCCGCGAGAAACCCATAGCCCGGATGCACCGCATCGCATCCCATGCCGAGCGCCGCGGCAACGATCCCCTCGCCATCGAGATACGCCGCCGCCCCCATCCCCGCCAGCGCCACCGCCTCATCGGCCACCCTGACATGCAGGCTGGCCGCATCATCCTGCGAATACACCGCCACCGAGGGAATCCCGAGATCGGCCGCCGCCCGGGCAATGCGAATGGCAATCTCGCCGCGATTGGCAATCAGCAACTTCGTAACGCTCATCTCACCACTTTCAAAATGCCGCCACGCCGTAATCAGACCGGCTTCGTCCCGATAATCCCGTCCCGCTCCAGCCCCGCGATCTCCGCCTCGGACAGCCCCAGCACCCGCCGCAACACCACCGCACTATGTTCCCCCAGCGTCGGCGTCGGATTGCGCAACCCGGGCGACACCCCATCGAGCGCATACGGCGCCTTCGGCACCACATGCGTCCCCACATACCGCCGCTCCGCCCGCCGCCAGAACCCCGCCGCCACCAGCTGCGGATCATCGAGCAACGCATGCATCGGCAACACTGGCGCCGCCGCAACCCCCGCCCCCTGCAACGCCGCCGCCGCCTCAGCCGTCTCCCGCCCCGCCGCCCAGCCCGCGAGCCCATCCGCTCCTGTCACCGCCTGCAACGTCGCGAAATCCGCCTCGTCCGCTAGATCAACCGCCAGCCACGCATCCTCCCCCGCCCCCCGCACACACCCTCGCCAATGCGACGCCACCCGATCGTTGCCGGTCCGTGGCGGCGGCGCCCCGGTTGCCGACTGCGCAATGATCCCATCCGCCGCGATCTGGAACAGACACTCCACTTGCGAAAGATCGATCGTCGCCCCCCCATTTCCCGCCCGCCCCCACAGCGCCACCAGCAACGCCGCCGCCGCATATAGTCCGGCGATCGGATCACCATACGCCGTATGCTGCATCGCCGGCGGCCATGCCGCCTCCCCGTTCAGCCACGGCATCCCCGCCGCCTGCTCCGTCGTCGAGCCATAGGCGCGAAACCCCGCCCACGGCCCCGCGCTGCCAAACGCCCCCATCGAAATATACGACAGCCCCGGATTGATCCCGCGCAACACCTCAGCGCCTAGTCCCAAACGATCCAGCACCCCCGGCGCATAATTCTCGATCAGCACATCCGCATCCGCGGCAAACCGTTGCATCAACGCAACACCTTGGGGATCGCGCAGATCAAGCGTAATCCCCTCCTTGTTGCGATTCACCGCATTGAAATTCGGCCGCGTTTCATAGGGCGGCGGATCCCCCCCCGCCAACGCGTTCCACCCCCGCCACCAATCCAGATGCGCCGTCCCCTCAACCTTGATGACCTCCGCACCCAAATCCGCGAAGTGCCGCCCCGCCAACGGCCCCGACCACCCCATCGACAAATCCAACACCCGCACGCCCGCCAACGGCCCATCCCCACTAGCCGCCGCTCTCCCCGCCACCGCTCCGCCATCGGCCCGCAACCGAAACGGCATCACCGGCCCCTCGAACCCCTCCCCATACTCGCGAAAGCTCCCCCGCTTCCGCCAATGCCCCGTCTCCAACAACTCCGCCGGCGTCGGCACCGGCGCCAACGGCACCCGCAGCGCCTGGCCCTTCTCCAGCAACTCGCCCGATCGAAACCGCAACAACGCCGGCCCCAGCACCGCATCCAGCTCATCCGCCGCCGCCAGCCGCAAATCCGTCGTCTCATACCGCGGATCGCGCGCCAGCTCCGGCAACCCGATCAACCCGCACAACGCCTGCCACTGCTGCGGCGTCAGCGCCGTCACCCCGATCCACCCATCCGCCGTCGGAAAAATCGTCTGCGGATAAACCGGACTGAACCGATTAACCCCCCGTCGGACCGCCTTCGGCCCGCCCTGCGCAAACCCCGCAGGCCCGCTCTCGGTCAAACACAAATAGGCCTCGAACACATTGGTCTCGACCCGCGCCACCGCCCTCCCCGCCCGACGCCCCAGCAACGCCCCCAGCGCCACAATAAACCCGGTCACTCCCGCCACCACCTGCGGCGCATGCCCCTGCGGCAAAGTCGGCGGCCCCGCCACCGGCCCAAACGCATAAGCCGCCCCACTCAGCGCCTGAATAATCCCATCACTGCCCCGCCAATCCGCATACGCCCCCCCCGCCGCAAACCAGGTCAACGCCAAAACCAGCGCCCCCGCACACCGCCCCTCCGCCGCCGCCACCTCCCCATGCGTCTGACCCGCGATCACCAGGTCCGCCCGCGCCGGCCAGTCTCCCCGCTCCTTCCCCGAATCGAGCCAAGCGCCATACGCCGCCCCCGCGGCCCCGCCATACCCCACATGCGCATCATCCGGCACATACGCCTGGATCACCCGCGCCCCATGCTCGGCAAACATCTTCCCACAATATCGTGTCGCGACGTCCCCCGCCGCTTCCACAACGACCAACCCGGCCAAAGGATCGCTCACGACGCCAACCCCACCGGCTCGCCCATCGTCCACTCCCGCCCAAAAACGACGCCCTCTTCACGAACGCCTTGCCGTCACGTCACCATGCCGGCACCAACCCGTCAATCAGCGCATCCCGAGACGGAAGAATGGCTCCGCCGGCCAAGGGCCGAGAGGCCCTTGGATCCCACAAACTCTCGCGGCTGGATCAACAACCTTCAGTCGCAATCCCACGATTTCGACGCGGCGACTGGCGAAGCCCAGAAAACCAATACGACCGCACGACGCTGGAGCGAGCCGCATAATTGATTGCCTGCGGCGCAAAGCAAGAACAGCGTTATCAACTGAAGAACGACCATACAGCCGCTCAAACTAAACGGGTTCGACGGGATCGAGCGGACCGTGGCCGAAGGCCGCGTAAGCCGCTCGATGGCCCAGAGCCGGCGGAGCCTTCCCTTCCTTCCCCCTCAACAAAGCCCCAAGTCAAAACCGATTGAGACTGATAATCCCCTCAATATCGTCCTGCCCCGCCACGATCCGCTTCCCGATCAGATCCCGGAGCGTCTCGCTCGCCCCGCCCCCCAGCGTCCCATATCGCGCCCCGCGATAAAACCGCGACACCGGGAACGCGTCCGTGAACCCATACCCCCCATGCATCTGCACCGCGTCCGACGTCACCTTCAGCGCCATCTCGTTGCAGAACACCTTCGCCGTCGCCGCCATGAACGGATCAGGAAACGGATTGGCCGTCGCGCACGCGCGATACAACAGCCCCCGCGCCGCCTCGATCTGCATATACATATCGGCCAGCTTCCATTGCTGCCCCTGGAAGTCCGCGATCCGCTTGCCGAACACCGTCCGCGCCCGCGTGTATTTCACCGCCTCGTCGAACGCCCCCTCCGCCAGGCCCAGCGAGATCGCCGGATTGAGGCAGCGCTGCGTGTTGAACGCATTCAGCAGCTTGCGGAAGCCGTTCTCGCGTATCGCCAAGTTCTCAAGCGGCAACTCGCAATTATCGAAATGGATCTCCGCGAGGTTCTCGCCCCCCATCGTGTGATAGCGCGCCGCCACCGAGAAGCCAGGCGTATCGCGCTCCACCAGCACGCAGCCAATCCCCTCCCGCCCCGGCTGCTTGTCGATCCGCGCAAACACCACGAACGCCGCCGCCTCATCGGCCCGGCTGATCAGCGTCTTCACCCCATTGAGCCGCAGCCGATTGCCCAACACCTCGACGGCCGTGCGATAATTCGCCACATCCGTGCCCGCGTCCGGCTCCGTCATGCAGATCGCGAGAATCGCCTCCCCGCTGCACACCTTCGGCAACACCCGACGTCGAAACGATTCCGGCGCATAATGCGTCAGGATGCGCGTCTGCACCCCTACCTCGCCCAAAACCGCCATCGCCGTCGGATAACAAACCTTGGCGATTTCCTCGAGCACCAGCGCGGTATCGAACACCGGCAGCCCCAGCCCGCCATACTCCTCCGGCACCGCCATCCCCAGGATGCCCAACTCCGCCAACTCGCGGATATTCACCCACGGAAACGTCCCATCGAGCCACTGCTCGGCCCGCCCGCGAAACTTATCCTGCGCCAGCCCCCGCACACTCTCCACCATGCGGCGCTGTTCTTCAGTCAACACGGGAATCACGGGCAGGCTCCGACTAAAGCGTCACCACACCACGCCGTAGCCCCTGGCTCAACGCCTCCGCCCGGCTGTTCACCCCCAGCTTCGTGAACACCGCCTCCAGGTGATACTTCACCGTATGCGCCGAAATCCCCAGCCGACGCGCAATCACCTTGTTGCTCGCCCCCTCGCCCACCAGCCCCAAAATCTCCCGCTCCCGCGGCGTCAACACCGGCGTCACCACCGATGGCAGAACTGGCGCCACCACAGGCACCACAACCCGCTCCGCCGCCGGCTCCCGCACATGCAGCCCCGCCGCAATCGCCGCCACCGCCGCCACAATCCGATGCAGCGGCGCCTCGCGCGGCAACACCCCGGCAATCCGCGGGTCCGCCGCCAACACCGGATCGTCGCTCAAGACCAACGTCGGCAACCCGCCCGCGACATCCCCCGGCACCGGCGCATCCCCGTCCAGATCAATCACTCGAACCTCGCCAACCCCGTCGGCCGGCCGATCCAACACAGCCTCAAGCTGCCGCCGCCGCCGCGGATCCGCCACCACCAGCTCGGCGGCAGGCCCACGCGTCGGCAACATCGTCTGATAGGCGGAATCCTGCAGCGGGCGCATGCGCCATCTCCTCCAGTGAACGGAGTCCGGCACGCCGCCCCCAAACACACCACAAACATTGGCACCCCTGCCGTACCGCGCAAGCCCCATCCCCATCCTGCCCCCAACACCCCCCACACGTGTCCACCTGTTAACCCCACGTTCAGCCCCCCGAGAGCCCCATCCTGCTCTCTTGCCCCCTACGCACACGGAGAACAGGCCATGACGAGTCCCTGCGGCCAGGAGCCAGGAACCCTCACCTTCGAAACCATGCTGACCGACCCCATGATCCGCCTCGTCATGGATAGCGACGGAGTGAGCCTCCAAGACCTCGTCAACGTCCTCGAAACCGCCCGAGCCGCCATCGTCGCCCGCGAAGCGGCCGCCCTCACCCGCGCCATCGGCACCTGAGCGGGGACGGCGGGGACCGGAGGAAGCAAGGCGGGGGCTTCGCCCCTCGACCCCAGCAGGGGGTAGCACCCCCTGCACCCGGCATCAGTTGAAGAAATGGTTGGGAGTTGAGAGGGGGGCCTACCGCGCTGTTGCAAGAGCGAGGTCGGCCCCCCTCTCAACTCCCAACCCTCTTAAGTGGCGCAGGTCCAGGAGGCGCCGCCTCCTGGCGGGTCCAGGGCAGAGCCCTGGCCTTGCCTTCCTTCAATCCCGCCCTCCCCCTCAGCGCGGTTGCGCCGCGGGCGGGGCGTGCTTATGCACGGGGCATGGGTGTGCTTCGCATCGAGACGTTTTCTGGTGGCGCCATGGCCGCGCATTTGCCGGCTTTGGCGCGTTTACGCATGGCCGTCTTTCGCGACTGGCCCTATTTGTATGATGGCGATCTCGGCTGGGAGGAAAGCTATCTGGCCGATTACGTGCGCGCCCCTTCCGCCGGCCTGGTTGTCGCTTTCGACGGCCCGGACCCAGTTGGTTGCTCCACCTGTGTGCGCCTGGCCGAGGAGGACGAGGGTCTCACCGCTCCCTTCCTTGCCCGCGGCATCGACCCCGAGCGCGTGTTCTACTTCGGCGAGTCCGTTCTTCTCCCCGCCTACCGCGGCAGCGGCGCCGGCGTCGCCTTCTTCACCCACCGCGAGGCCCACGCCCGCGCGGTTTCGACCTGCGACTACGCCGCCTTCTGCTCGGTGATCCGCCCGCCCGACCACCCCCTCCGCCCCCAGGGCCACGTCCCGCTGGACGCCTTCTGGCGCCGCCGCGGCTTCACCCCCTACCCCGACCTGCAATGCACCATGACCTGGAAGCAGATTGACGGCCCGGACGAGGTCGAAAACCGCCTCTCCTTCTGGCTGAAATCCCTCACCGGCGCCCCCCTGCCATGAGGCTCGGCGTCAAACCCTGGCGCATCGGCCCCCATGGCGGACCGGGCGGAGGGATCGACGCCTGGGCCACCCGCCTCGACGCCGCCGTCGCCGAAGCCGCCCGCCACGGCGCCGAGCTCCTCGTCCTCCCCGAATACGCCCCCCTCGAGCTCGCCGCCGGCACCACCCCCGACCTCGCCCGCGAACTCGCCGACGCCTGTGCCGCCGCCCCCGCCGCCGTCGAGGCCGCCCGCGCCATCGCCCGCCGCCACCAGGTCTGGCTCCTCCCCGGCACGCTCCCCTTCCGCACCGGCGACCACGTCACCAACCGCGCCCCCCTCATCGCCGCCGACGGCCGCCTGGCCTTCCAGGACAAGCACGTCATGACCCGCTTCGAAGCCGAACAGTGGGACGTCCGCCCCGGCGCCCCGCCCGCCGTCTTCGAAACCCCCTGGGGCCTCATCGGCATCGCGATCTGCTTCGACCTCGAATTCCCCCCCCTCGTCCGCGCCCAGGTCGAGGCCGGCGCCTGGCTCATCCTCGCCCCCTCCTGCACCGACACGATCGCCGGCTTCAACCGCGTCCGCATCGCCGCCGCCGCCCGCGCCATGGAAAACCAGTGCTTCGTCGCCATCGCCCCCACCGTCGGCGAAGCCCCCTGGTGCGGCACGCTCGACATCAACCGCGGCCACGCCGGCATCTACGGCCCCGTCGATAAAGGCTTCCCCGAAGACGGCATCATCGCCCGCGGCGCCCTCGACCGCGACGACTGGCTCTACGCCGACCTCGACCCCGCCTCACTCACCGCCGTCCGCCAGAACGGCGCCGTCCGCAACCACCTCTCCTGGCCCGCCACCCCGCCCCCCTGCCCCATCCTGGCCCCCACGTGACCCTGATCTACCTCATCGCCGGCGAACAAAGCGGCGATGCCATCGGCGGCCGCCTCATCGCCGCCCTCCGCGCCGCCCGCCCCGACCTCACCTTCGCCGGCATCGGCGGCCCCCGCATGGAGGAGCAAGGCCTCCCCAGCCTCTTCCCCATCCGCGAACTCGCCATCATGGGCCTGCTCGAAGTCCTCCCCCGGATCTTCCGCGTCAGCGCCCTCCTCTCCGCCGCCGTCGCCGACGTCCAGGCCCGCCGCCCCGCCGTCCTCGTCACCATCGACAGCCCGGGCTTCACCCTCCGCGTACTCAAAAGACTAAAAAACAGCGGCTTGAAGCGCGTTCACTACGTCGCCCCGCAAGTCTGGGCCTGGCGCGAAGGCCGCGTGAAAGCCTTCCCCGGCCTGTGGGACCGCCTGCTCTGCCTCCTCCCCTTCGAACCCGCCTTCTTCGCCCGCCACCACCTCCCCGCCAGCTTCGTCGGCCACCCCGTCATCGAATCCGGCGCCGATAGCGGCAACGGCGCCCGCTTCCGCACCACCCACAGCATCCCCCCCGACGCCCCAATCCTCATCGTCATGCCCGGCAGCCGCCGCAGCGAAGTCAGCCGCCTCCTCCCCCTCTTCGCCAAGACCCTGACCCTCCTCCACGCCCAGTTCCCGACCCTCATCCCCGTCGTCCCCGCCGCCAGCGCCGTCGCCGACACCGTCACCGCCGCCACCGCCGCCTGGCCCCGCCCCCCCATCGTCGTCACCGACCTCCAGGCCAAACACGACGCCTTCGCCGCCGCCGCCGCCGCGCTGACCAAATCCGGCACCTCCACCCTCGAACTCGCCATGGCCGGCATCCCCATGGTCGTCACCTACAAGGTCAACCCCATCACCCAGGCCATCGCCAAGCGCCTGATCCGGGTCAAATACGTCGCCATCGTCAACCTCCTCGCCGACCGCGCCATCGTCCCCGAACTCCTCATGGCCGACTGCACCCCCACCCGCATGGCCGAGGAAGTCGCCCGCCTCCTCGCCGACCCCACCGCATCAGCCACCCAACGCACCGCCCTCGCATCCATCATCACCGCCCTCTCCCCCCCCACCGGCCTCCCCTCCGAAGCCGCCGCCCAGGAAATCCTCGCCCTCCTGGAAAAGTAAGAGCCACAGGGAGGCAGTGAGACAGCGAGATGGAAGACGTAAAATTGCTTCTCACTGCCTCACTGCCTCCCTGTGAACCTTCTTTCCTGACTTCCTCGAAGATCGTTGACTAAAGCAGCGACCTGACAGAACCTCCCCGTCGGGGAGAAAAACCATGCGCCGCCTCGCCCTCGCCGCCGCCATCGCCACCGGAGTCCAGGTCGGCGCCGCCATGGTCGCCACCCGCTTCGTCGTCCACGAAACCGGCCCCGCCACCCTCGCCCTCCTGCGCTACGTCATCGGCTTCGCCTGCCTCGCTTTCCCCGCCTACGCCGCGCTCCGCACCACCAAAATCGCCCGCGCCGACCTCCTCCCCATCTCCCTCCTCGGCATCGGCCAGTTCGGCATCCTCATCGCCCTCCTCAACGTCGGCCTCCGCACCGTCCCCTCCGGCCGCGGCGCCCTCCTCTTCGCCACCTTCCCCCTCATGACCATGCTCCTCGCCGCCGCCCTCGGCCGCGAAACCCTCATTTGGCACCGCTCCACCGGCGTCCTCCTCACCATCGCCGGCGTCGCCCTCGCCCTCGGCGACAAAATCCTAACCCCCGGCGAGACTGGTCTCGCCTCCACCTCCTGGACCGGCGAACTCGCCGTCCTCGCCGCCGCCCTCTGCGGCGCCATCTGCAGCATCCTCTACCGCCCCTACCTCCGCCGCTCCCCCGCCGTCGCCGTCTCCGCCATCGCCATGCTCGCCTCCGTCGCCTTCCTCACCATCCTCGCCACCACCACCGAATCCCCCCTCACCACCCTCCCCACCATCACCCCCACCGGCTGGACCGCCATCGCCTTCATCGGCATCGGCAGCGGCGCCGGCTACTTCCTCTGGCTCTTCGCGCTCGCCCACCTGTCCGCCACCGAAGTCACCGTCGCCCTCACCCTCTCCCCCCTCACCGCCATCGCCCTCGGAACCCTCCTCCTCAACGAACCCGCCACCATCGGAGCCTGGCTAGGCCTCGCCACCGTCGCCACCGGCATGTGGCTCACGACACGCGACAGCGCAGCGAAGACAAGCAAAGTGGCTCCGCCGGCCAAGGGCTAAGCCCTTGGATCCCATGACTTTAAGCGGCTGTACACCTGTCCTTCAGCTGCCAACCCCGTCCCTCGCTCCCTTCAGCTCGCCCCCAGTACCGTCATGCTCCGGCTTGTCCCCCTGCGCGACAGCCACGCCTTCGCGTGGCGAGAGCGGAGCACCCACGCCTTGCCTGGCTGCGCACCGCCCGGACCCCTTCCTTAGCGCCGCAGGCCATCCCCCCCCCAGCGACCGCACAAACCAAGGTGCAGTCGCACGCATAATTAAAGGCTTCGCCCCTCCCCGCCCCGAAATCGTGGGATCCCAACCGAAGGCCGCCTCCCCAGCCAAGAGATGTGAAGGGATCCAAGGGCCTCGGGGCCCTTGGCCGCCGGAGGCTCTTGCCTTGCCTTCCCTTGCCTTCCCCCCCTCACCCGATACGATACCCCAAACCCTCCCGAGGACCTTCCCAATGCTCGACGCCGCCACCCAAGCCGCCATTGCCGCCGACCATGCCGAGCTCACCGCCATTCGCCAGGACATCCACGCCCACCCCGAAATGGGCCTGGAGGAGGTGCGCACGGCGGCGTTGGTTGCGGAGAAGCTGCGGGAATGGGGCGTTGAGGTCACCGAGGGTGTCGGCCGCACCGGCGTTGTCGGCGTGATCCGTGGGAAACTCCCCGGCCAGCGTTCCATCGGCCTGCGCGCCGACATGGACGCGCTTGCCATCACCGAGGCGACCGGCCTGCCGTATGCGTCCCAGAACCACGGCGTCATGCACGCCTGCGGCCACGACGGCCACACCACGATGCTCCTCGGCGCAGCGAAATATCTCTCCAATAACAGGGACTTCTCCGGCACGGTGAACCTGATCTTCCAGCCCGCCGAGGAGGGTCGCGGCGGCGCCCAGGCCATGCTCGATGACGGCTTGTTCGACCGTTTCCCCTGCGATGCCGTCTACGGCATGCACACCCGGCCTGGCATGCCGCTCGGCCAGTTCGCGCTGCGTCCGGGTCCGATGATGGCCGCGGGCGGCGTCTTCAAGGTCATGTTCAAGGGCACCGGCGGCCATGGCGGCGCCACCCCGCACCTGGCCTCCGACGTCACGGTTGCCATGGCGCAGTACATCATGGCCCTGCAGACCATCGTCGCCCGCTCGGTCTCCCCGCACGAAACGGCGGTGGTTTCCGTCGGCTCCGTCCACGGCGGTTCGGCTTTGTCGGCCAACGTCATGCCCGCCGAGATCGAGCTCACCGGCACCATGCGCTGCTTCTCCAAGGAAACGCAGGACATCATCACCGCCCGCATGGAGGCCTACGCCGCCGCCATCGGCCAGGCCGCCGGCTGCACCATCGACGTCAGCCTCGACTGGTTCGCCCGCGTCCTCACCAACCACCCCGAGAACACCATCGTCGCGGCCGCCGCCGCCGGCGTCGTCAGCGGGTCTGACAAGGTCGACACCAACCTCACCCCCACCACCGGCGGCGAGGATTTCGCCTTCATGCTCGAACAGCGCCCCGGCGCCTTCATCTTCCTCGGCAACGACGTCGCCCCCGACGGCAAGGTCCACTCCGTCCACACCCCCCTCTTCAACTTCAACGACGCCGCCATCCCCCACGGCGTCGCCTACTGGGTCTCCCTGGTGCGCCAGGAATTGAACTTGAAAGGCTGAGCCGTCGAAGAAAGGCAAGGTAAGTCTTTCTTTTTTCAAAAATGCTCTAGACCAGCATTCTGCGTAGGGCTGCGAGGATAGTAGGTGGGTCTTTTCCTCCCCCCCAAAAAACCTCCCCCACCGAGAAAGAATTCCCTTGCCACCATCCGCCATATGAATTAACTAACTCTCTATGCCCCCGACGCCCCCTCCTGTTACCCTGCCAGCGGCAACGGCCACAGCCGAACCATATTCGGCCTTCGCCGACGCCTGCGCGCTGATCGTCGGCAACCTTCTCGCCTACATCTTCCCCCGC